>Ga0316611_1000333_pt1 | contig 17263 bp, 10 predicted proteins | sample MIS2016202_MG_FD_207675 | JGI IMG/M metagenome (GOLD analysis project Ga0316611, IMG submission 207675) | Microbial mat bacterial communities from Middle Island sinkhole, Lake Huron, Michigan, United States - MIS.2016.202 | ecosystem: Environmental > Aquatic > Freshwater > Lake > Sediment... | reverse complement strand
ATTATACTTCACCTTGATAACAGCCTTTTCGCCCTTTTTAATAGGTAATCGTGGCCATTCAGGAGTGGTGCATCCGCAGGAAGATCTGACATCGCTTAAAACAAGTGGTTCCTTCCCCGTGTTTTTGAATTCGAAATCAAATGTACCATTACCATCATAAGGAATTGTTCCAAAATCGTGAACAGTTGTGGTTGAGAACGTCATTTCAGGGGCATTTTTATCCTCTCCGGTTGCTGGTGCAGTTGCTGTTTGGCAAGAAACCAATCCGGAAAATGACACTATGTAAACCAATGTAATTAACAGCTTTTTCATAGCATTAATATTTGAGTAACAAAATGAATAGTTTTTTGATATTATGATGTTTGTCGTTATTAAAAACGCTGCAAAGGTAATTAAAATCTCTGCCCGTTATTCTGCAAAACCCAATTTTTTATTTGCGCCAAGCAATTTTAACGTCTTTTATTTGACAGGAAATTTATATTTTTACGCCTTGCACTTAAAAAATATAATGTTTTAACAATCATGGAGATTCCTTCGAAATACGATCCTAAACAGGTAGAAAACAAATGGTACCAATACTGGATGGATCACAAATTCTTCCGCTCTGTTCCTGATCATCGCGAACCATATACCATTGTTATTCCTCCCCCAAATGTAACCGGAGTATTGCACATGGGCCATATGCTTAACAATACCTTACAGGATGTATTAGTGCGGCGCGCCCGGATGATGGGCAAAAATGCCTGCTGGGTGCCCGGTACCGATCATGCTTCTATTGCCACCGAAGCTAGGGTTGTTGCGAAATTGGCTTCCGAAGGAATTAAAAAGAACGACCTCTCACGCGAAGAGTTCCTAAAACATGCCTGGGAGTGGAAAACCAAACATGGTGGAATTATTCTCGACCAGTTGAAAAAACTGGGAGCTTCGTGCGATTGGGACCGAACAAAATTCACCATGGACCCCGATATGTCCGAAAGTGTGATTCAGGTTTTTATCTCGCTGTACAACAAAGGGTATATATACCGGGGTGTTCGGATGGTAAACTGGGATCCACAGGCCCTGACTGCTGTTTCGGACGAAGAAGTAAATTTCAAAGAAGTAAATTCGAAATTATACTACATCAACTATAAAATTGCCGGCACGAGCGATTTCGTTACCATTGCTACTACCCGCCCCGAAACCATTCTGGGCGATACCGCAGTTTGCATTCATCCCGACGATGAACGGTACAAAAAACTTCATGGAAAGAAAGTGCTGGTTCCGCTTATAAACCGCGAAGTACCAATCATTACCGACACGTATGTGGAACGCGAATTTGGTACTGGAGTATTGAAGGTCACTCCTGCTCATGATATTAATGACTATGAGCTGGGACAAAAGTATAATCTCGAAATAATCGATATTTTTAACGATAACGGAACACTCAACGAAAAAGCTCAGCTTTATATCGGGGAGGATCGCTTTACCGTTCGCGAAAAAATTGTTGTTCAGCTTAAAGAAGCTGGTCAAATTGCAAAAATTGAGGAATACATCAATAAAGTTGGATTTTCGGAACGCACCAATGCCGTTATTGAGCCAAAACTCTCGATGCAGTGGTTTGTAGAAATGAAAAAACTTTCGGAACCAGCGTTGGAAAATGTTTTAAACGACAAAATCCAACTTGTACCTGCAAAGTTTAAAAATACCTACCGCCATTGGATGGAAAATGTAAAAGACTGGTGTATTTCCCGACAATTGTGGTGGGGACAACAAATACCTGCTTATTACATAAATAATACGAATGAGTTTGTGGTAGCTGCTTCTATGGAAGAAGCGCTGGTGTTGGCAAAACAAAAGACCAACAACCCTGCATTAACAATTGATCAACTCAAGCAGGAAGGGGATGTGGTCGACACCTGGTTCTCATCCTGGTTATGGCCCATTGCTGTGTTTGATGGCATTCGAAAACCCGACAATGCGGAGATCGAGTATTATTATCCAACGAGCGATTTAATTACTGCTCCTGATATTTTGTTTTTCTGGGTTGCCCGCATGATTATTGCCGGATACGAATTCCGTGGAGATATACCATTCCATAATGTATATCTCACAGGAATGGTGCGCGACAAACTCGGTCGTAAAATGAGTAAATCACTGGGAAACTCTCCCGATCCGCTCGACCTGATTGAAAAATATGGGGCAGATGGCGTTCGCGTGGGGATGTTATTATGCTCCCCAGCCGGAAACGATTTGCCATTTGATGAAGGATTAACCGAGCAAGGCCGAAATTTCGGTAATAAAATATGGAATGCCTTCCGCCTGGTTCAATCGTGGAATATAGACCAAACTATCCCCCAACCGGAGGCTTCCAAAATCGCTATCGACTGGTTCAATCATGTGTTAAATCAAACCATAGTTTCGTTGGATGATCAGTTTGGTAAATACCGAATTTCAGAAGCCTTGATGCAGGTTTACAAACTTTTCTGGGATGAGTTCTCCTCCTGGTACCTCGAGATTATTAAACCTGCATACCAACAGCCTATCGATGCTCAAACTTATCAGGCAACCACCGAATTCTTCGAAAAACTGCTCAAACTATTGCATCCGTTTACTCCATTTATTACGGAAGAAATATATCATTTCCTTCAAGAACGGAAAGATGGCGATAGTATTATGAATACTGCCTTGCCGAAAGCTGGGAACTATAACGAAGAGTTTATCGGACAATTCGAACTGGTAAAAGAAATTGTTGGTGCGTTGCGCACTGTTCGTCAGGACAAGAATATTCCGAACAAAGATGCGCTCAAACTTCAGGTGTTGAAAAACGAACAGCGCCCAATCGCCTTCGATGCCGTAGTTAAAAAATTGGGTAATCTTTCGGAAATTGAAAACCTTGATGCTAAACCCGAAGGATCGGTTTCGTTTCTTGTAAAATCGGTGGAATATTTTGTTCCGCTCGAAGGGAAAATTGACATTGAGGAAGAATTGAAGAAACTAAATGCCGACTTGGAATACACCATAGGCTTTTTAGCTTCGGTTAATAAAAAACTTTCGAACGAAAAATTTGTAAACAGCGCTCCGCAGCAGGTTGTGCAGGCTGAACAAAACAAGCGGACCGATGCTGAAACTAAAATTAAGGCGTTGGAAGAACGAATAGCATCATTAAAGTAATCCGAAAATAAAATTAAACACAGAGATGTGAAGGCATCGAGGAAAACCTTATTTCAGTTATCATTTCCTCTAAATCTCTGTGTTTAACCCTTTATTCAATAAGTTAAAAAAATACAATAGAAACATTATTTCTACCGTTCAATTGAAAAATTGGCCTAAGTGATTATTTATTTTCGTGCCATATACCCAATTTGAATATCTTTGTACCCTAAAATTTTAGAGGAAGAAAAGTTACATGGACCACATCAGAAATTTCTGTATTATAGCCCATATCGACCATGGGAAAAGCACCTTGGCCGACCGTTTGATTCAGGCCACACACACTCTCGCCGATCGCGATTTTCAGGATCAGGTGCTCGATAGCATGGACCTTGAGCGTGAGCGGGGAATAACTATAAAAAGTCACGCCATACAAATGTCGTATAACCAGGATGGTAAGGATTATATCCTTAACCTTATTGACACTCCCGGCCATGTCGACTTTTCGTATGAAGTTTCCCGATCCATTGCCGCCTGCGAAGGCGCTTTATTAATTGTGGATGCCACGCAGGGAATTCAGGCACAAACTATTTCGAACCTCTATCAGGCAATCGATCATGGCCTCGAAATAATTCCGATCCTAAATAAAATGGACATGGCTGCCGCTATGCCCGAAGCAGTAAAAGATCAAATTGTAGACCTGATTGGCTGCGAACGCGATACTATCCTGGAAGCCAGCGGAAGAACAGGTATGGGGGTAGATGCTATTCTGGAGAATATCATCAAGCGCATTCCTCCTCCAAAAGGTGATTTAAATGCCCCATTACAGGCCCTCATTTTCGATTCGGTTTTTAACCAGTTTCGAGGAATTGTTGCCTATTTTAAAATTATGAACGGGTCCATCCGTCCCGGCGACCATGTTAAGTTTTTTAATGCTGGCAAAGAATACTATGCCGACGAAGTGGGAGTTTTAAAACTAAAATACGAACCCCGCGATTATTTGGGTTATGGCGATGTAGGCTATATTATTTCAGGTATTAAAACTGCCCGCGAGGTAAAGGTAGGTGATACCATTACCCATGTTGATAATCCCTGCTCCGAAGCTATTTCCGGATTTTTGGAAGTAAAACCAATGGTTTTTGCCGGGATATACCCAACCGATGCCGACGATTACGAAGAGTTACGATACTCTATTGAGAAACTTCAACTCAATGATGCTTCTCTTACCTTTATACCTGAATCGTCCGCAGCATTAGGATTTGGTTTTCGTTGCGGTTTTCTCGGATTGTTACACATGGAAATTATCCAGGAGCGGCTCGATCGCGAATTCGACATGGACGTAATTACCACGGTTCCCAACGTTTCGTACCGTGTTTACACCACCAAGGACGAAATTATTGATGTACATAACCCATCCGGCCTTCCCGGCCCTACAGTTATAGACTATATTGAAGAACCTTACATGATTGCCCAGGTAATTACCCAGGTAGATTATGTTGGCTCTATCATGAAGCTTTGCATTGACAAACGTGGAACATTAAAGAATCAGGTATATCTGACCACCGACAGGGTTGAACTAACCTTTGACATGCCATTGGCCGAAATTGTATTTGATTTTTACGATAAACTAAAAAGCATTTCGAAAGGATATGCATCCTTCGACTATCATATTAATGGTTACCAGCGCGCAAAGCTTGTAAAACTCGACATTTTATTAAATGGCGAGAATGTAGATGCATTGTCGGCGCTTATCCATCAGGATAATGCCTATGACTTTGGTCGCCGTATCTGCGAAAAATTGAAAGAACTCATACCCCGCCAGCAGTTTGACATTGCTATCCAGGCAGCCATTGGGGCTAAAATTATTGCCCGCGAAACCATAAAAGCTGTCCGGAAAGACGTTACAGCCAAATGTTATGGGGGTGACATTTCCCGTAAACGGAAATTACTCGAAAAGCAAAAGAAAGGTAAAAAACGGATGCGGCAAATTGGCAATGTAGAAGTTCCTCAATCGGCATTTCTAGCGGTATTGAAACTGGATTAATTGTTCCCGAAGGAAGACATAGCAGCACTCTCTCATTGCACTCTTTGTCCAAGGGAATGCGGAGCAAATCGGTTTTCATCTCAGCTCGGTTATTGTAAAAGTGATGCCGGATTTCATATATCCTCCATTTGTGCTCATAAAGGGGAAGAGCCTGTAATTTCAGGTGCAAAAGGAATTTGCAATATATTCTTTTCGCATTGCAATCTCCAATGTGTATATTGTCAAAACCACGAAATCAGCAGCAATAGTGCTGCAATTTTTGAAAAGACAATGCCTTTCGAAGAGGTTATTTTGACTATAAAGAAGACCCTGGCTCAAACTGAAAACATTGTTGGATTCGTTTCTCCCTCCCATTTTATTCCGCATGTTAAAGCCATCATAACAAAATTAAGGGAAGATGGCCTGAATCCGATTTTTGTTTATAACACCAATGGTTATGACAAAGTTGAAACATTAAAAAGTCTTGAAGGGCTTATTGATGTTTATCTTCCCGATTTTAAATATGCTAACCCCGAGTTATCGTTCCAATATTCGCAAGCGCGTAACTATCCTGAAATAGCGAAAGCTGCCTTAAAGGAGATGTTTCGTCAGAAAGGAGCCACACTCAGCTTAAATGAAGATGGCATAGCCGATTGGGGCATTATTGTCCGTCATCTGGTATTGCCAAATGCTCTCGAAAATTCAATTGAAGTGCTGAATTATATTGCCAGAGAAATATCTCCCAAGCTTCATATTTCCTTAATGGCCCAATATTATCCAACTGACAAGGCGAAAACAATTCCTTCGCTTACCAGAACCATTACCCAGGAAGAATATAACAGCGTTGTTGACGCATTTCACAAATTTGGCTTTTACAACGGTTGGATTCAGGAATTAGAAAGCCAGGAACACTATCGTCCCTCCTTTCGCGATGAACATCCGTTTGAAGATTAGCCGCTTTTTCAAAATACTTTAGTAATTTGCAATCGATTTATAGCAGGTTGTGTTTTAAAACCCGATTCATATAAGCTTACTAACTTCTACTTTCATGAAAAATATTTTGTTCTCCCTTGCCTTTGCATTTCTGCTGATTCCGATTTTACCAGCACAACAAAAAGCCAACTCACCATTTGTGAAAGTAAATGGTACCCAATTGGTTTTAGATAATGCACCCTATTATTTTTGCGGTACCAATTTTTGGTATGGCTATTATTTAGGTTCCAAAGGAATTACCGGAGACAGGGAACGGTTAAAACGCGAACTCGACCAACTGGTTGAATTGGGAATTAACAACCTGCGGATTTTAGCGGCCTCAGAAGCCTGCGAGTACGATGGCACTTTAAAACCTGCCATTCAACCCTCCAAAGGAGTTTATGATGAGGAACTGCTCGATGGCCTCGACTTTTTACTTGCGGAAATGGGCAAGCGTAAGATTTATGGGGTACTGTTTTTAAATAATTTCTGGCAGTGGAGTGGCGGAATGTCGCAATATGTCTCGTGGATAGATGGATCAAAATTGGTAGACCCTACAAAAGGCGAGTGGAATAAGTTTTACGATTATACTTCCTCCTTTTACTCGAACCAAGCGGCTAACGAACTTTGGCATCGGTATATACATATGCTGGTGAACCGGGAAAATAATTATACCGGGAAATTATACAAAGATGACCCCACGATTATGTCCTGGCAGTTAGCAAACGAACCTCGTGGTGGTGAAGGAATGAATGGCATGAAAAACATTGAGTCCTTCTACCGTTGGGTTGACCAATCGGCTGCTTATATTCATTCTCTCGACAATAACCACCTGGTATCGTCGGGAAGCGAAGGTACCATTGGCACCAAAGGAAATACTGAAATTTTCGAAAAAGCTTACCAATCGAAAAACATCGATTATTTAACATTTCACCTATGGGCTAAGAACTGGGGGTGGTTTAATGCTCAAAAATATGCCGAAACGGTAAAGACCTCTAAAACAAAGGCCGCGAAATATATCACCGATCACATTGAACTCGCCCGCAAAATGGGGAAACCTATTGTACTGGAAGAATTCGGCCTCGACCGTGATTTAGCCAAATGCATGCCCGGCACGCCAACAACGGCGCGCGACGAATATTATCAACATATTTTTAACCTGATAGCAGAAAGTGCCAAAACAAACTCTCCTTTAATGGGTTCCAACTTTTGGGGATGGGCTGGTGAGGCAATTCCAGCCTCTGCCGATGGTAAAGTTATCGCGACCAGTCCATTTTTAGCCGATCCCTGGCAGGAACCACAAGGATTGAACTCGGTATTTAAATCGGACACAAGTACTGTGAGCATTATTAAGGAACATGCAGAGAAGATGAAGGGGATGGGAAAGTAAAGTTGTCCCTATTTCATGATCCCAATATTAAAGAATAAATTCCTAATTTATTTGTAACAATGCTGAAATGAAAAACAAGCTTACAAACAGGACAAAGCCTTTAACAGAACTGAAAAAAAAGGAGTTTTTAGATCAACATTTAAAATACCGTCTAAAAATAATGAATACATACAAACTAATTAATAAAGATAGCCCCGACTTTCAAAGCAAAATTCCATTAGAAATATTAGGTAGAATAAATGATTGTAGTGCTGAAGCAGCAAGAATTACGTGTCGTATGTTTATAGAATTTATGGGACTACGAACTAGTAAAGGGAATCTGATATCTGACAAAGACTATTGGGCACTCGATGGTAATTCTTATGAGGTAAAGATTGTTGACCTTGGAGGAAAATGGGTTGATCCAAATGTCTTAACTTCTAAAGAACAAATATTATTAACAAAAACATATGAAACAGGAAATAAGGCTACAGCACATCTAACCCATAATGCACCATTTGGAGGAGACCACGAAATAATTTATGAAAGTATTGATTTAATTAATAGACTTTTAAAAACAAATTTGTTTGAAATTGTTGGACAAAATGTAGATTATCAATAGAACTGTATATACTAATCACTACAATTAATTTGATTGAAAAAAATAGAATTAGTTAGTTGAAAAATCTAATTTTAGATATGACCGAAAGCTTAAAAAAATATAATACCATCGGATGTTGCGGGATTGATTGTGGATTATGCCCACGGTTTCATACAAAAGGCGATTCGGCCTGTCCCGGATGCGGGGGATTGAACTTTAAGGAAAAACATCCTTCCTGCGGATTTGTAACGTGTTGTGCTATTAAAAAGGGATTGGAGGTATGTTCCGAGTGTACCGATTATCCATGCAGCAGGTTCGATTCCGAGCGAAATGGATATGATTCATTTGTAACTCATCAAAAAATCTTTTCAAATCATGATTTCATAAGGAGCAATCGGATAGATACATTTATAGACCAACAAAAAATTCGAATGAACATTCTGATAGATTTCTTAACGAATTATGACGATGGACGTTCAAAGAGTTTTTTCTGCCTTAGCTGTGCTTTGCTACCTCTGGAAAAACTATTTGAAACTCACAGATGGATGGTGAATCTTAGTAATTCAATAGAAATTAAAGATAAAAACAAACAACTGAAAGATCGTTTACAGGAAATAGCAGAGGACTTGAAAATAATGTTGAAATTGAATAATAAGAAATAATGAACTAGATTACAATCAAATATTTATAACAATTGTTGTCCGGTAAAAAGTTGTTAATTCTTACAAAAACATGTAATATAACGGATTACAAACAGGTCGCCCCGCTGGGGCTTATTTTTGACAAGTATATATTTTTACAACAAACAGGACGTCGCTACACGACTAAAAAAAGCAGCGTAGCTGCGAACTGTTTGTAGACAAACGAATACAACAAATGGCTCTAAGCCGCATAGCGGCGACCTGTTTTTTACCGGACAATAGTGAATAAGAAATAAAAAAGTAAATTTCACTCAAATATCATCCAGTGTCCAGTTGGAAAAACTCAGTCGCTCTTGGTTTTTTTAATACATTTGTAACAAACACATAAATCATGATAATAGAGAGGACTAAAAATGAGGTTATTATAAGATTGGCTGGGGCAATAGATATTATCGATTTGCAAGAAATGGTAAATTATATGAGATATAAGGAATTGACCCAAAAATCAAAAGTAACTCAAAAACAGGCCGATTCCCTTGCATTAGAAGCTAAGAAAGGTAGATGGGCAAAAGCGCGTAAGCGATTAATTAAATGAAAATTGTTGTTGATAGTAATGAGGAAAATAAATTATTACTATCGTCTAAAACAATCAATTTAATTTCTACCCCTTCCCAAAAATCAGTTGAAACTCCGAACCCATGCCCGGATTGGATTTCACGGCAATTTTGCAGGCTATCGATTTTGCCAGATCACGGATTAAATGCAGTCCCAATCCTACTTTTGAACTAATTACCGATTCTTCGGTAAACAAGGTGCCGAGTTGGTGCTCCGAAATTCCGGGACCATTGTCGATGATTGCCAAAACAATTTGACCGCTTTCGTTTCGGGCTTCCCAGCGGATACTGCTATTTGGTCTGTTTTTTAATGCTTTAACAGCATTATTGGTAAGGTTTTGCATAATCGTTTTAAGGTAATCTTCGTCCGATACAACCCTTATATTCTCCGGATTGTCGAAGGTGAATTCAACATCGGAAATATTTGCAAAGAACTTTTGTAAATACTGAAAAATTTCGGAAACCTCAATTTGTTTTACCTGGGGTTTAAAATTTTGCATTTGCCCTTTACTCCATAGCAGCATCGATTCCATGGTATCTAAAAGTGTTTCGGCCGATTCAGTAATTCGTTTTTGATGCATTTCGCTACTTTCAGCTGAAAGCAGGTCGGGGTCATCTTTTTGCAAATGCAAAAAACTAATAAGATTGGCTACCGGGCTTCGTAAATCGTGACTTAGTATAGCAAAAAATTTGGCTTTTATTTTGTTGGCTTCGTCTAACTCATTGTTGAGATGCAACAAGGTAACATTGGTTCTTTTTCGGGTTTGGTTCTGCCAAAACAACAATCCCCCGATTATTGCCAGAAATCCAATGCCGGTGAGCATTCCAATTTGCTGTTTCTTCTTGACTTCGAGCGCCAACTTGTTTATTTCAATTTCTTTATCGCGCAGGGCAATTTCGCGTTCGGAGGCTATTGTAGCAATTTCGTTTTTTGATTTTTGCGAATACAGCGAATCTTCTATTTGGTGGTAGGTTCTGAAATTTTTATATGCATTGAGGTAGTCGCCTTTAAAAGCTTGTATTTCTGATAAATTGCCCAAAAAAGAATTATTGTAGGCCAACTCTCCATTATTGTGGCTTAATTTGATGGCTTGTTTCAGATAATTTTCTGCCTTCCGCAGCATTTCTGCCCGCTGAAGTTCAGTAAGTTTTGCGCTGGCCAGGGTATCGGCCCTTACCCAATCGAAATAGGCAATACCCAGGTTTGCAATATTATTAATGGATCCAATATAATTTGTATTGAGCTCGTCGTAAAGTTTTTTTGCTTCTAAAAGAAAATGAATTTTCTTTTCATAATCTGATTCGTAAAGGATACTTAAATTGGAATAACATTTTGCCAAACCTTGCTTGTTTTGTACCTCTATATGTATTTTTATAGCTTTTAGCAGATATTCATTGGCTTTGGTATACTCTTTCATTTCGGTATAAATAGATCCAATGTTCGAAAGATTATTGCCAATTTCGCGCGTTAGGTTAAATGCCCCGGCTTTAGTTTCCCTTTGCAGGAGGTTCAGACTCTTAAAGCTGAATTTTATGGCTTGCGGGTAGTTTTTCTGTAAAAAATAAACCGTCGAAATATTGTCGTAGCAAATGGTTATCAGATAGATGTCGTTAACCAATTCAGCTTGGTGCAATGCTTTATAGAAATATTTTATTGCCGCTGGGAAATCAGATCTGAGGTTAAGTTCTAATGAGCCCAGGTTATTCAGGACCGATGCAATGTTGAAGTGGTCTTTACTTTCGGAATGTATGGCCAGAGCTTTTTGGTTATAGGTTTTACTCGAATCGTAATTGCCCAAATCGGAATAAGCGCGGCCAAGTATTGAGTTGAATACTGCAATTCCGCGTTTCCAGTTCATGCCGGTTACATGGGTCAAACCTTTGTGGCCATATTCTAAGGCCTGTTGTGTATCGATAAAAAATAGTTCTTCGGCAATTGTTTTGTATAACCGGCCTTTGACGGTATCGTTTTTAATATGGGGCAATATCTCCAAGAGCGAATCGACTTTTTCCTTCCCCTGGTTTTGTGCAAATGCTGCAATATGTAATCCTAAAAATACAATCGGAATCAATAAACTTTTCATTTTAATCCGGTTAAAACATCTTTATAACTTCGGCCAATGGGCAAGGTGTAATTTTGCAAATGTACTTGCTGAGAGGTTATGCGATCAATATAGTTAGGTTGTACTGCAAAACTACGATGGATGCGCAAAAACGACTGAAAACCCGATTCCATTAATAAATTACCGATGGAAGCAAGCACACAATGTTTTTTGGTAGAAGTAACTATCTGCGTATAATCTTTGAGTGCTTCCAGATACACTATGTCGTCCAGGTTAATTTTAATTTGTTCGTGCCCCGTTTTGATAAATACGGTATTCCCCCCCAGGCTATGCTCAAAGAGCTCCGCTTTTTGTTTCAGTTCAATATATTTCTGAATCCGGTCCATGCAATTAGCAAATCGTTCGGCCTGAACCGGTTTTATCAGAAAATCCAGGGCATCGACCTCAAAACTCTCTGCTGCATAATCGGGATAAGCCGTAATAAAAACACAAACCGGAATATGCCGCATTTTTGCCCTGAATTCCAGTCCTGTCATTTCGGGCATATCAATATCGGTGAGCAATACCTCGGGTGGAGAATTTTGAATAGCGCCAAAAGCCTCTTCGGCAGAGGAATAAACACCTGTGACATTTAAAAACGGATATTTTCGGACATATGCAAGTGCTGTTAACCGATCGATTTCATCATCGTCGATTATTACGCAGGAGTATGTTTTTTTTAATAACATAATCAAAAAAAGACTTGTTCGGATTCTAGAACCTTTTCAAATAATAACCAAACAATTCTATCCAAATTTAGTTCTACGTCGATTTAAAACGTCGTTCGTCTATTGGTGCTTGATGCTGTATTTCAGGGTTTTTAGTTTGCTTCGTAATTAGAATATTTTAAGCTAAGGCATAAGAAAATATAATCCAAAGTATTATTTTATTGCCGAAATGCATCAAATCAGATCTGGAAGCTGAAAAAATAACATGAATCTATCGTACTAATTTGATAAGCTTTTAGCAATCAAAAATTCCGCATCAAAGAATGACAGGGAAGTTGCTGGTTAAGTCTTTTGTAACTAAATAATCTTTGTCTCGTAAATACGATTGCTGTTGTTAACATAACCCTTAAACGTTATCATTTTGCCTTTAGAATCTATTTACCCAGTAAGCAAACATATTAAACCTCCTTTTGCTGAGATTAATTTTTTCATTACCAGCAATAAACCAAATCCCTGCAGGCTCAAAAAATGCAAAAAATATTTTTCATCCTAAACCCATTCAATAACATTTCTAACCAATATCTAAATAATATCGCTATGAATGCAGGTCAAATAAAAATAAATAACCTTACCCAAAATGTTAATATTTACAATCATATGTATAAATTTTACACACAGGTAGTCGCAGTTATTACAGTACTTTTATCTTTAGTATTTCCCTTAGAAGAATTAAACGCACAAATATTTGCTGAACAAACGGGCATTTCGCTCACAGGGGTTTCGGGCAGCACCCAAGCCTGGGGCGATTACGATAACGATGGTGATCTGGACCTACTCATTGCTGGCTATACCGGCTCGGCAAACATTGTGGAGCTCTACAAAAACAATGGCGACAATACATTTACCAAAACCACAAATACCTTTGCCGTTAACACCCTGTACGATGCCGCCTGGGGTGATTACGACAACGATGGGGACCTAGATCTATTGCTGGCCTCTACTCTAAACTCCAAACTTTACGATAACAACGGAAATGGAACATTTACACTAAAAGCCAGTTTACCCGAAGTATTTATGGGAAAATGCACCTGGGCCGACCTTAACAATGATGGGTTCTGCGACATTATTTTAACTGGATCGGGTGGAACCCATATACTGAAAAACAATAAAAACGGAACTTTCACCAATCAAACCACTTCGATACCTACAGTTAGCAATTACAGCTCTGTAGCTTGTGGCGACTACGATAACGATGGCGATTGGGATATATTAATTGCCGGGCTTAGCGGCACTTCTGAAATAACCAAAGTATTCAAAAATAACCTCGATTTTTCGTTTGCCGAACAAACCGATATTGTTTTGCCGGGGATTGCCAATTGCTCCGTTGCCTTAGTTGATATAGATAATGATAGTGATTTGGAAATTATTCTTTCTGGTGGAGCTACCAACGTTTTTACTAAAATTTACGAAAATAAGGGGAGTAATTCTTTTGTTGAATTAACAGTTACTCCTTTGCAGGAATTGTACAGAAGCTGCATGGATATTGCTGATTACGACAACGACGGATACCGCGATATTATAATTACCGGTTCTAACAATGGCTCGGATTATATTACCAACATCTATATCAACAATAAGAATAAAACCTTTAGCAAAATTGCAGGAGAAAGCATTCCGGGTGTACAGTTTGGCACGGTTAAATGGGGTGATTATGACAACGATGGTCGGCTCGATCTTTTTATTTGCGGAAATGCCAGCGGCGGGAAAATAGCTAAAATATTTAAGAATAGCACAACTATTGCCAATTCCGACCCGGCCGTTCTTACAAATTTAAAATCCGCCATCAATAATATAACATCAGTGGTATCATTTGGTTGGGATAATGGTATGGACGAAGGGGTAACTCAAAACGGACTTACTTATAATTTGTATGTTTACCTTTTAGGCGATACTGATTTTGTGCGTTCTCCGCAAGCATTTAAACAACCCGATGCTAAAAATGGACGTAGGTTAGTGGCTCAGATAGGGGGTATTCAACGAAGTATTCTTAGTACTTACCATTATAACCTCCAGGGCCTTACCGATGGAAAATATATGTGGAGTGTACAGGCAGTGGATGCCGGGTTAAGGGGAGGTGCATTTGCGGCTGAAAACTCATTTATTGTTGCTGAGAAAAATATTTACACCTATCAATCGGCAGTAAAGATGGATTCGGTAGGAAGCAGTGCCGTAGCCTGGGGCGATTATAATAATGATGGCTATCAGGATTTTTTGATTACCGGGCAAACAAATTCCCGCCAAAATATTTCGAAAATCTATAAAAACGATGGAAACGGCAATTTTACCTGGCAACAGGGTATTGTATTGCCAGGAGTATTTTCCGGCGCCGTTGCCTGGGGCGACTATAACAACGATAACTATCTGGATTTTTTACTTACCGGTTATACTAATGCCGGCAGAATTTCGAACCTCTATAAAAATAATGGAAACGGTACTTTTAGCGAAGAAACAAAAGCCGTTTTAACTCCAGTAGGAAAAAGTGCCGTTGCCTGGGGCGATTATAATAACGACGGATACCAGGATATTCTTTTAACAGGACGTAACTCATCGGACATAAAAATTTCGCGGATACTGAAAAATAATAAAGATGGCTCGTTTAGCGAATTAACCTCTGTTACACTTCCAAATATTACAGATGGAGCCGTAACTTGGGGTGATTACAACAACGATGGGAACCTTGATTTTATTTTAATTGGACAGGATGAGAACCAAAAAAACATTTGCAATCTCTATAAAAACAATGGTAATGGCACTTTTACCTTGCTCAGCCAGTCATTCCAGGGATTGAATGAAGCAGCCGCAGCCTGGGGCGATTTCAATAACGACGGGCTCCTTGATTTTGCTGTAAGTGGAATTAATATAAACATTCCTGACTGTTCAATTTTTAAAAATAATGGCGATGAAACCTTTACCGCTCAAACACATATGAGTATGACATCCAGTAAAGACGGCACCTTGGCCTGGGGCGATTACAACAATGATGGGTATAGTGATTTACTTGCATTGGGAGGCAACAGTTCAATAATATACAGAAATGATCATGGAGCAAATATTACCAAATTAAATGCAAGCATACCAAGTGTTACCGGAGGTAAACCCAACGGTGGTTTTAGTGATTACGACCGGGATGGTAAACTCGATGTTTTATTAACAGGTAACAATATAACAATTAGTAAAACAATTGGGGGTGTTTATAAAAACGTTGGTCAATATGCTGCCAATACACCTCCAATGGTTCCGTCAAATTTGCAGCAAACAGTTCAGCAAAACGCTGTAACACTTTCGTGGAATAAGGCTACCGATTTGCAAACACCTCAAAATGGACTTTCGTATAATATTTATATTAAAAATGCTGCAAACGGCAAATGGATAAAATCACCATTAGCTATTGTTGATGGCCCATTGAATGGCCAGAGGTTGGTTAGCCAAAAAGGAGATGTACAGTTGGGAGCAACCTCATATGTATTTCGCGATTTACCTACTGGAAATTATTCATGGAGTGTGCAAGCAGTGGATGGCGCTTTTGCTGGTAGCAATTTCGCAACCGAATCGTCATTTACAGTGGTGTTAGGTAGTGAAATTGATGTTAATGTAGCCAAAAACGAACTTACCAATACCCGTACCGATCTTGAATATAGCATTAACAGCACCAATGGTGCGGATGGTAGCTGGCTTGTATGTACCTCGCCAAATACAACAGTTAATTTTGGTAATGGCGGTTTTGATGTTTGGGTGCGTGTGGCTTCAAGTACATCCAATGTTCGGAAAATAGCAACTATTGCCCCTCCGGCGGCGGCACCGGTTTACACAATAAACTATCCGGGAGAAAGCACCTATGAAATTGCTACTCCGGGAGCCAACTATTCTTTAAATGCCAACATGTCGGGCTATTCAACTGTTAACGAAGCTAAAGTTCCTTTGGTGCCGGGCAAAACCAATTACATTCAGGTAAAAGCCACTGCAACAGCTGTAGCATCAGGTATTCTTACATTATCAGTTCCTGAAAGGCCAGCCAAGACTTTATTTAGTATCGATTACAGAAATGAGTGTACCAACGAAAATGTACCTGCATCTATTGAGTATGCTACCGAAACTACAATGGTAAATTCAAAATCGGGTACAAACGGAAAAGTTCAATTGGTTCCCGGACAATCTGTATATTTTCGCATCAAAAGCACTCCGTCAACTTTTGCTTCTGAAATACAAATCCTGAAAGCTCCGGAGAGGGTAGCTCCTCCTGTTTATACCATTGATTATGTGAATGAGAGTACTGGTGAAATATTTGAAGATATGTACAACACCGATGGATCCATTCAAGTATGGTATATTCTTAATTATAAAATTAGTTTAGCATTAACCCCGGGGAAAAACCTGTATTTTGCTACGGCTGCTACCAGCTCATCTTTCAGGTCAAATTTAACACTCTTTAACGTCCCAGAGCGACCACTAACCCCTACCTCCCCAATTGGAGATGATGCAGCTAATACTTTCGACTGGACAAACAACCCTTCGTTTACAAATGCCAGCGATTATGAGTACTCGGTAAACAATGGCAGCTCATGGAATGTATGTACAGCTAAGCCAGTTACTATTGGAAACATCAATGCAGCAATAGGCGCAGTAAGAGTGAGGATAAAAGCTTCGTCAACCGGTTTTAGGAGTAATGAATTGGTCTCTGTAAGCGCTTTCACATCCACTACAGGTATTAATACAATATCTGAAGCCGGAATAACCCTGTTCCCAAACCCGGTTACTGATATTCTCTATATAAGAGATGCTCCCATAGATTCAAAGATTTCCATCTTAACAATCGATGGTAGTTTGGTAAAGGAAATCCTATCGGTAGCCGACAAAGACAATATAACAGTAACCGACTTACCTTCGGGAATTTACCTGATAAAGATAAAAACAGACAATGCTGAGATACAGGGAAAGTTTGTGAAGCAATAGATTTGATCCAGAATAAATAGAAAAACGAGGCAGTCAGGGCAACCAAGACAGCCTCGTTTTTTTTGTTCTTCCGAATACTGGACTTTCCAAAATAAAGCAATAAGATTTCCCGATTTCTAATTTGGATCCTTTGC
>Ga0316611_1000332_pt1 | contig 17271 bp, 14 predicted proteins | sample MIS2016202_MG_FD_207675 | JGI IMG/M metagenome (GOLD analysis project Ga0316611, IMG submission 207675) | Microbial mat bacterial communities from Middle Island sinkhole, Lake Huron, Michigan, United States - MIS.2016.202 | ecosystem: Environmental > Aquatic > Freshwater > Lake > Sediment... | reverse complement strand
TGACCATTGGGCATTTTGCCGTGTTTGTGGGTTTTGGGATGACCGCAGAGCCGACATTCCATAGCTTTAGTGCAGTTGTAACTATTCCTCTACTTTATCAAACCCACATTATTTTGACGCACTACCATTTAACCTATGGGACATTGTTGGGGGCGAGTTGTATGGGGTCTAAGTTTGTGGGCTGCAACTTTACGGATGCCAATTTAAGCCGTACTTATCTCTATGATGCGGATTTTCGGGAGGCCTGTCTGGTGGGAACGGGACTCCATGGTGCTTTGTATAATCGCCAAACCCGCTTTCCGGCGGATTATGATCTCACCGAGTCCGGGGCTTATTTAATTGCGCCGGGGGTTGATTTGAGTAAAACGCTGTTAAGTGGGATGTATTTGGCGACGGTACAGCTTACGGGGGCGAATTTAAAGGAGGCGGATTTGCAGCGGTCGGATTTGGCTGCTGCCCATCTTGAGGGGGCTAATCTCACCGGAGCGAATTTAACGGGGGCAAACCTCAGGGGGGCGAATTTAACGGGGGCGGTGTGCGATCGCACCTGTTTCATCGATGCCAACCTCACCGGGGCCACCCTCCCCGATGGCACGATTCACGCTTAGGGAGTAACAGGAAACCTAGCAACTGTAGCCCCTCGCCCATTTTTGGGAGAGGGGTTGGGGGTGAGGGCATTAATTTTAATTTTAATTTTCCTTCCCTAAGGCTCCCGGTGCGCCGGTTAGGGTCTTTTTGGGGGAGCAGGTGAGGATCATGATTCCCAGAGTGAGGACGTAGGGGGCGGCGTTGAAAAGGTAGTAAAAGGAATCTACACCCACGGATTGCAATGCCGGGCCTAGGGCCTGCGCTCCCCCAAATAGGAGGGAAGCATAGAGGCATTGCATCGGGTTCCAACGGGCGAAAATCACTAACGCCACCGCCATTAAACCTTGACCGCTGGAGATCATTTCTGTCCAAACGCCGGGGTAATAGAGGGAGAGGGACGCGCCGCCAATCCCAGCGAGGAAGCTACCGCCCATAATGCTCAACATCCGTACTTTGAAGATCGAAACCCCCATGGCCCGGGCGGCTTCTGGGGCATCTCCCACGGCGCGGATCAGTAAACCCCAACGGGTGGTGCGGAAAAACCATTGCATGACCGGGGCGAGGATCAAGCCAAAAATAAACAGGGGACTGATTTTAAAGGCGGCTTGGACGGCGGGTAAACTGCTCCAATTGCCCAGATCAAACGTGGGCAACTGGGGGGCAACGGGTTGAATAAAGGGTTTGCCGAGGAAAAAGGCGATGCCACTGCCAAAGATAATCATGGCAATACCAACGGCAACATCATTGACCCGCCGTTGCTGGGCGAGCCAACCATGGAGCGCCCCAAGGACGGCTCCGGCTAAACCGGCAATGATCACGCCAAAAATGGGAGCGAGGACGTTGCCGAGGCTGTTGCGGGTGAGGTAGGAAATGGCGTAGGCGGTCATGGCTCCGGTGAGGAGGGTTCCCTCTAAACCGAGGTTAATTTTGCCACTTTTTTCCGTGAGGCATTCCCCTAAGCTGACGAATAAAAAGGGTGTGCCGCCACGCATGGTTCCAGCGGCGATCGCTAGGGGTACACCCCACCATCCCAAGGCTTCGGACATGGCAATTGTGCTCCGTTGTTAGTTGTTGCTGGCAAGATTGGTTTTGGGTTGTAGGGCTGCTATGGTTCCATAGCGGGATTCACTGTAGAGGACACAGAGAAATACTAAGCCCTGAAAGACGAGGACGGTGGCATCGGGGAGGCCGTGCGATCGCTGCAAGATGCCGCCACTGGCCAGGATGCCCCCTAACAAGACCGCAATCACCCCCGCTGCGAGGGGGTTATGGCGGGCCACAAAGGCGACTAAAATCCCCCCGTAGCCGTAGCCGACGTTAAGGGAGGCATTGGCCCGGCCATGGACGGCGGCCACCTCCACCATTCCCGCTAATCCGGCGCAGGAACCGGCGAGGAAGCAAATGGCGAGGGTGAGTTGCCCGACGGGCAACCCGGCAATGCGGGCGGCGCGGAGGTTGCCGCCAGCGGTGCGGGCGGCGAAACCAAAGGTGGTGCGCTGGATGAGGATATAGGCGATGATGCAGGCGATGATCCCATAAATCAGGCCGTAGTGAATGCGTGTGCCGGGGATCGTGCCCACTTGATAAAGGCTATCGAGGGGGAATGTGGAGGGTTTATTTAAAGAGGCGGGGTCTTTCATTGGCCCTTCGACGAGGTGATTGAGGAGGGCGATCGCCACATAGTTCATTAATAAACTACTAATCGTTTCATTCACGCCCCGCCAATGGCGCAACGCCCCGACGATCGCAATCCAAACCCCACCAAAAATCATCCCCGCTAGGGCCATGAGGATTTGCACCATCAGAGGGGGGGCGGCGGTTCCCATCGCTAGGCCGATGCTGATCGCCCCAATCCCCCCCATCACTAACGCCCCCTCATTACCAATAATCACCAACCCCAACCGAGCCGGCAGAGCGGTGCAGAGGGCACTGAGCATCAGGGGAGCGGCCCGGATGAGCGTGTTTTGCCAGGAACTCCATTGCCCAAAGGCGGCTTTATAAATCGAACCATAAACCCCAAAGGGATTGGCTCCAGCAGCTAAACAGAAGAGTCCAAAGAGCAGGAGTGCGACGAGAATCGCACTGAGGGGCAGCACAACGGATTCAAGGTGTTTGCGGGTGAGCATGGGGCGATCGCAGGCAAGAACGTCCCCACTATACCGCTGATTTTTCTCCCAAACTGTCCAACTAGGAACGAAAACGGGATCAATTTGGGGGATTATTGCGGGGGCAACCAACTCACGCCCCGATAGAGGCTCAAGAGGGGAAGGGCTAAACCGACGCTGCGAAGCACCAAGGTTTGTTCTGGATCGCGATATTCCTCCCGCTCCCATCCGCCTAAGTGAAGGCGGCGACGGCATTCAACGGCAATTTGGTTTTGGGCAATGAGCAGGTATTCTTCCAACGTGGGCAGTTTTTGATAGTCGGTGAATTTTTCCCCCCGATCAAAGGCGGCGGAGGGAGAAAGTACCTCAACAATGAGTTTGGGATAGCGTTTAATGTAGCGATCGCCCTGATCACGGGGGTCACAGGTGACAAAAACATCGGGGTAGTAGAAAAAATCATCGGCATAGTTGACCTTGACTGTTCCTGATCGCACCGTGCAACCCTGCGATCGCACCTTTTCCCGCATCAACCCGATCACGTTGAGCATGATTTCATCATGGTCATCACTATTCCCCGCCATTGCATAGACCAAGCCTTGGCGATATTCATGGCGCAGATTGCTGTTTTGTTCGAGGCTGAGATATTCCTGGGGGCTGAATTGGGAGGAATGGGCGATCATGGTGGTTGAGGGGGTGATCCCCTCCTATGTTATCCATTGACACTCTCAGGTCTAAAGACACTGAGATTCTGCTGACAGAGTCGATTTTAGTGTTGGCCAAAATCTGACTCTCGCTACGGCCGTCAAACACCGTCTACCCAGTTGGCTAAGGTCTAAGCCTAGCTTTCTGGCTACTTTTTTAAGATATGCCGCACCATTAATTGCTTAAGGTTCTAGGCATATCCCTTGGAGCGGACTGACTACATAACAGCCGCTGATGGATGTAAGTCTATCATAAGGAAGACCACGGTGAATAAATTCGCCGAGTCGCTTTCCTCTCATGGCTCAAGCCGCTGAGTTTCCCGCTTACCGCTATATTTTTTATGAAAAACCGACCCGGTATGCACCGAGTCGGGAGAGAGCAAAATCTAAATATTCCAGAGTCATCAAATAAGGGGGATTAGGCGATCGCCACCCGGCCCCGTTGTACTGAGCGCAGCAGACGATTTACGGCCCGCCGTTCTTCTTCATCTAAATTGTCATCAAGGACAGCGGCCATTAAACCGAAGCGGTCTGAGAGGGTGAGGCGGTGACTGTCAGCAACATCAGCGAGGATAGCGGAGATTGCGCCGGGGAGAAGTTGGAGGTCGTACATCATGGTGCTTAGGGGTTTTGCTCTCGATACCCTTATCATCGCTGTTTTTTTCTAGGAGCAACGTGACGATGTGGGCTTCTCTCTGTGAATCTACCCACTGCTAATCCCGATCTACATCCGCTGAATCTGTGATAACCGTCACCCCATTGCCGAGACAGGGTAAATCGGGGCAACTCTGGGGCATTGCCCCCAAACCGGAGCCGTTTGTTGGCTCAGATCCGGGATTGGGCCGAGCCGCCCAACCTTCGGGAAAGCCCTATCCTTACGGCCGTCCTCTAAAATGGAGCGTTAGGCAAAAAATTTTTAGTTTTAACAGGTAACATGGGCAAAACAATTTGGGAACTGGATTTTTATTCGCGGCCCATCTTTGATGAAAATCGTAAAAAACGTTGGGAAGTGCTGATCTGTGAAAGTCCCGGTGATGTGCGGCGATCGCCTGATACCCTGTTTCGCTTTAGTCGCTTTACGGATCATGGTTCGGTAAACTCTGGGTGGTTGAAGGAAGCCATTGAGGAGGCGATCGCCCAAGCCCCCACTTCCCCCCAAAAGATCCGCTTTTTCCGGCGGCAGATGAACAACATGATCATCAAGGCCTGTGACGATGCCGGGATTCCCGTCGCCGCCAGTCGTCGTACCTATGCTCTCCAGCAGTGGCTCACAGAACGAATGACGGAAGTTTACCCCCAAGAAGTGGGCTATGATCCCGATGCGGCCCAGGCGGCGAGTGTTCAATACCCCGCCATGAATGCCATTGCCCTCCCCGATGCGGTGCGGGGGGACAAGGCGGATCGATGGGCGATCGTGTCGCTCTCGGCGGCGGATTTCCAAGAAATGCCCGATTGGGACATTAGTTTTGGGGAGGCTTTTCCTCTGGAAATGATGGGTGTTACGCCGGATTTAGTGATTCCGGGTTTGATTGTGTTTTCTCCTAGAGCGTTACCCTTGGCGGGTTGGCTGTCGGGGTTAGAGTTGGGCTATCTCCATTTAGAAATGAAGCCTGCGCCTCGGATTTGGTTGGAAACGGGCGCAAGTGACAGTTGGATTTTGGCGGATTTGAAAACACCCCAAACGGTGAAGGAGGGGGAGGATTTTGAAGCGGCGAAGGAGCGGGCGAAGGGGGTGCATTTCCTGGCGATCCAAGACCCGAAGGCCACGGAGGCGTTTGCGGGGTTCTGGTTATTGAGTAAGCAGGATTAACGGGCGGTTTGTGGGGGGGCGATCGAGTTCACCCCCACGGGTGTGGGGACAACTTTTGGGTCTTGCCATGGTCGTTTGTGCTATAGGCGGTTCACCCCCACGGGTGTGGGGACAACATTTTTGATGACGGTATGTGTATTTACCTTCACCCGGTTCACCCCCACGGGTGTGGGGACAACGATCCGCACCCAAAGCACCGATGTCCATTCCTGAACGGTTCACCCCCACGGGTGTGGGGACAACTGGGTTAGTACGGTTTTATCGGTGTTGGCTACAACCGGTTCACCCCCACGGGTGTGGGGACAACTGCTGATCTGGCCAAATCTGGCTACTATGTTGCCCGGTTCACCCCCACGGGTGTGGGGACAACGCCATCCCCGGATCTCAGCAACCCGGCGGATCAGCGGTTCACCCCCACGGGTGTGGGGACAACCTGCGTTTCTAACCATGTCATACCCGCCTAGAATCGGTTCACCCCCACGGGTGTGGGGACAACTATGGGCCTGCGATTCAGCGCGATAGCGAAGGTAACGGTTCACCCCCACGGGTGTGGGGACAACAGGCCAGCGAACAACTGGCCTCTGTTAATGATGCCCGGTTCACCCCCACGGGTGTGGGGACAACGGGTAGGAGGTCGCCCCCCTGCTGATTTATTAGCCGGTTCACCCCCACGGGTGTGGGGACAACGATACCCTGCTCATCACCCCCAAGGTTCATCGGCGGTTCACCCCCACGGGTGTGGGGACAACTGAGGTTTGCGGGGTTAAATATGCAACGGTAATGCGGTTCACCCCCACGGGTGTGGGGACAACCGTTGCGGCGGATCGTCAGCAAGCGCGAACTGAACGGTTCACCCCCACGGGTGTGGGGACAACCTTCAAGGGCGGAAATAGAATTTTCGATGGCCTCCGGTTCACCCCCACGGGTGTGGGGACAACCGCCTAATGGAGTTCGCCTTGGTCTGCGACGAACGGTTCACCCCCACGGGTGTGGGGACAACTATGATCAATTGGACGCTCTGATTCAAGATTTTCGCGGTTCACCCCCACGGGTGTGGGGACAACCTAGTTTTTTCGGTTACTTCCCCTTCATTACCTTCGGTTCACCCCCACGGGTGTGGGGACAACACCATTCCTTGCCGAAATCTCTGTTCTCTAAGACCGGTTCACCCCCACGGGTGTGGGGACAACGGAATGGGCAATGCCCGGACGATGGGCCGCCAAACGGTTCACCCCCACGGGTGTGGGGACAACTCAATACAACAGGGAATGATCCGTTTGGATTTTACGGTTCACCCCCACGGGTGTGGGGACAACTATTCTCTCGTTGCGTTTGATGAGATTGGTGGAAAAGGTTCACCCCCACGGGTGTGGGGACAACCCGGCCAGCTTCATCCCCCCTTCCCTTCGCAGCCGGTTCACCCCCACGGGTGTGGGGACAACGGTCAAGGGTGGGTTGTCGCATCAGCGAAGCAGACGGTTCACCCCCACGGGTGTGGGGACAACTCATCAATGGCTTGTTTATGACCCTGTAAGGCAATCGGTTCACCCCCACGGGTGTGGGGACAACGTTGGGGATCATCGCGGTTGGTGTTCTCGGTAGTAGGTTCACCCCCACGGGTGTGGGGACAACGGGGCCACTTCCCTCGACAGCGGCAACTTAAACCGCGGTTCACCCCCACGGGTGTGGGGACAACGATCCCCTCGAAAACCACCGCCCAATCGGTGGAGGCGGTTCACCCCCACGGGTGTGGGGACAACTGCCGCTTAGACCAGTAGGGATCGTTGGCATAATTCGGTTCACCCCCACGGGTGTGGGGACAACGTCTTCCTGAGTGGATAACGTGGCTGTCTTAGTCTGGTTCACCCCCACGGGTGTGGGGACAACGGGTCATCACCCCACAGCGGCCCCTCGCTGATCTCTGGTTCACCCCCACGGGTGTGGGGACAACGATACTGTCCAGATGGAAAGACCACACCGCGCCACCGGTTCACCCCCACGGGTGTGGGGACAACTCTCTGCTTCCATGGCCGTGACCAGTTCCTCTCGCGGTTCACCCCCACGGGTGTGGGGACAACTGATTCGGGGGCTAGTCCCTGACCGTGCCTATACGGTTCACCCCCACGGGTGTGGGGACAACGCTGCCCTCGGTGGTTGGGGTGGGGTTTTGCCAGCCGGTTCACCCCCACGGGTGTGGGGACAACGACTGAAGAGCCAAGCGCCGAGTCTGAAAGATCGACGGTTCACCCCCACGGGTGTGGGGACAACTTCCCCCATTCAATCCCTTACAAACCAATGAAAGGTTCACCCCCACGGGTGTGGGGACAACCTTTGTTTGTTCCATTGCGGCCCGGCGTTTCGCCGGTTCACCCCCACGGGTGTGGGGACAACACTTCCAGAATAAACGATTTTACGGGATTCTGACCAACAGCACGCCCTCTATGTCTACCAACGATCGCGACGGAGTACCGTGAATTCGTGCCGAAAACCCCTGCTCATTGCGCTGTGGATAGATCAACACCGCAGACCCCTTGCCGATCCGCCCCGTCACCAACTCCCAAAGCTCATCGCGAACCAACGCCGAAACCCGGCCCGTAAACACCCCCGCCTTAATCTCAAACAACCAACGACTCAACTCACCCCGTAAACTCGCCTTCGCATTCTCCAAAATAAAAACAACCATTTAACCCTCCATCTCCGACCAATTTTTACCCCCCTCTACCGAATCCAAAACATCATCCCACAACAAACAAATCGGCTCCCCACCCTCCTCATCACCAAACTCCAAAATTCGATCCACATCCTCCACCAAACGACGCATCAAACCAAAATCATTAAACCGTTCCCTGCACTTTCGCCGTACCACACCATCCAAATCAAAATACTTACCTCCCGCCGCCTCAAACGCCGCCGGAATCGTTAACTCCGCCTTGTATAAATCCGCCACATCATACACAAACGACAGAGGTTTCCCCGTATGAATAAACCCCAAACCCGGCGTATACCCCACCGACAACAACGCCGATTGACACACCGAATATAAACAAGTATTCGCAATCGATAACGCCTGATTAATTGGGTCAGCATCCAGCCAATTATCCGTCTTATAATTGCGACCCTTCCAGTCCACCCCCGTGCGCTCACTCCACTGCTGATAGATCGTCCTTACCCTCACCCCCTCATGACCCCGAATCTGCTGCAACGACAGATCCTCACTCAACGGCTCATCAAACCGAAACAGATACATCCGCCGCACCACCGCCAAACGCCGCATCGCATCCGACCATAGCGTTGCCTGATGAATCAACCGCTGGGCATTGCCCGAACCCCCAGAACCATGGGCATAAAATCGCAACAAATCCGCCCCCACCCACTGCACATGACAGGCATTTTCCGCCAACGTTTTCACCGCAGCATGGGTAATCACAGAACCCGGCCCCAATAACAACGTCGAAACCGCAGCACAGGGAATCAAGAATTTATGTTTTTCTTTGAAAATGGCGATCGCCCGCTCATCCTGCTCAATCCGACAATGCTCAAAATAGATAAAACTAATGCGATCGCGCACCTTCGCTAACCGTCGTAACCTCACCATGATCTTTACCTCATTTTTATCGCCTTTTCACACATCATGCCAATCTCAAAATCCCTCTCCCACTGTCTGAAAGAGGGATTAAGGATGAGAGTCGTTAGGAAATTACCGGGGCAATAGACAACAAACCACAGCCGTAGGATTTTCCCCGACCTAAACCCGCCTCCAATACCCCCAAAAACTCAGCCCCATCCGTCACCTCCAACACCCCCTGATAAAGAGCCGTCGTTAACCGCACCGGGCCACCCCCCCCTTTTTTCCGCCCAAACACATTCGGCGAAGGAATCACATCCACATTCAATAAACGAAACCCGTGGCGATCGCCCTGCCGCTCCAACCAAGCCAACTGATCCGGACGACGATAAAACCCCACCGTCTTCCTCGTCTTCGGATCACGCTTACTCGGATTCCCCCGCAACCGGAACTGAAACACCCGCCCCGCCGCCAACTGCTCCACCGTCAAACTCACCGGCTTCACCCCATAGCTCACCAAATACCGCTCCGGCAACTTTGACCAATCCGGCTCCACCCCCGACTGCACCAACACCACATCACTCTCCGGCTCCTGACGGAACAAAACCCGCCAATCCTGACGCGGTTGCCCCCGCTCCTCCTCATCCGGGAACCCCTGCATAATCCGCTGATGCAACTTGTGATCATTACTCAGATCCCGCAAAACTTTAAGATTGCCACCATTCAAAACTAACTGGGAAAGGTACATACCACCTCCGGTAGATCACAATAATCCGTCTTCACCAACCGCCGCCCAAAACGACGACCCAACCAATCCAAAGGCACATCCTGACGCACATCTGTGCCATCCCACGCCTCCAACACCAAACGCAGCCGCGTCGGAAGCACCTTGCGCCCCCGCCGCTCATAGGCTGCCTCAGATAACGCTAACCCCAACGGCAGATCCACCACCCCCAACCGGATCGGACGGCTGGGGATAAAACTCTTCCGGCCCAAATACAACTGCCAACAGGGGGATTGCAAAGCCAGATCCAACCGGCCCAATAACGCAGAATCCCCCTCTAGGCCCACCAGATAATCAGCATCCGCCATGTAAAAGCGATCGCTCAACGTCGTATGGGCCTTATTTTTATCCCGCATATTGTCTTGAACCGTGTGGTAATCCTTCAGTAACACCCCCTCCTGATTGACCCGTACCCCCATCTTCAACACCGCCAGATCAGCCACCGATTCCCAACGGGGACGGCCCAAAGCCGCACAAAGCAAACCAATCACCGCCGATTTCGTCGGCTCCCGACGACTATCCCGATGGCCAAACTGACTATGATCCCCCCAACTCATCATCGGGGCGCGTAACCGCATCAATAGCGTCGGCATCTTAATTCCCCCCCTGACCCTTGAGGGCCGCCGCCACAGCCTGACCCAAAAGCGCATCCACAGAATCTTCCGCCACCGCTTGAAGTGCCGTTAATTGCCCGTCAAATTGACTGCGAGTGACGATGCCGTGATACTGCACACCCGTTTGCGGATACATTTTCGTTAACTCAGCCCAGTGACTATCGAGGGCTTTCACCGCATTGGCTAAGAGACTCTTGCCACCTTTAGGCGCGATCGGATCTTCAAAAGCATCCACCAGCGAAATCGGCTGCCCCCGACGCACCACCGCCATCACCGCCGCCGGTCGCGTATGAGCCGCAAACCCATTTTGATGGCCGCTGGGAACGGCTTGTACAAAAGCATCGGCAAAAGCTTTGATCACCGCCTCTAGATGCTCCGAACTCCCCAAATTGCGGGCTAGTTGCTCCGTGTCCACCGTCGCAAAACGGTAATAGGTGGAACTGTTATAACCCGTTTCCCCCATGTGGTCGGCTCCCGTATCTTCAGCGCCCCCCAGATCATCCACAGCGGTGAAAAAATCAAACTCCTGTTGCAGCGTATTCACACTAATAGCGTGGGCCATCTGCACCGCCGCATCCACATTTACCGTCGGCAATGCCGCCATCATCCGCCCAAACAACGCCACATCACCGGGTTTGCCGGTTTCCACCAGGGCTTTTTCAATCACTTTGGCGATGTTGGGATCTTTCTTGGGAAGTTCTGGCTTATCGCCCGTTAAGCCCGGTTCGATCGCCCCCCAATTGCTGACGAGGATATGGGCGATCGCCCCCAGTTCCGTATGACCCAAAAAAACAATCGTCGTCGCCTTGCCCTTATCGTCAAACTTGAGCTTTAACCCCTCCTCCAAAGCCAGACGAGCGGCAATGGCAGCCGGTTCAGCCGCAATCCCTTGCTCAATCAACAATTCCTCAAGCTTAGGGAGCCAATTACGGGAGCGATCGGCAAATTGCCCCGGATCAAGATCAGCATAATCCTGATAAAACTTCCGCACCGCCCGCTTCTGGCATTGGCTCGAAATCCGAGCGCGGGATTTACCCCCAAAAACAGTAGATTTGGGCATCCCGTTTTCATCGCGGTTCAGGTTAGCGGGGGGAAAGCTTTGGATCAAATGAAGTTCAAGTTGCATGGAAATTTCCTCGTTTTTGAAATGAAAAGTTAGATCAGGTTAAAGTAAAACAGAAATCAAGGTTACTTAGCTTTTTCGCTAGATTTTTCCTGGTTTGGTAATGTCCGCCAAAAATCTTTAGCCCATCGGTCTTGAATGAACTGATCAGGATGATCCCAAAAACAGAGATCATAGATGAGTTGAGGATAGTAAACTGGAATTTTTGTATCCTTTTTACTTTTGATCTGACGTACCAAAGCGGCAAAGGGAGGTTTAATATCTGCAAGATCCGTATCTAACAACGTTTTAAACCGTCGCTCTGGCCCTTGAGATTTACCACTGTTCTGTAAATCCCAACAGCTTTGGGCAAAACTTCGAGGAGCAGGTTCAAACGCTTGATCATGGAAAATTGCCAGACAAGCCACAAAAATCCAGAGATGCCATTGCTGTTCATGGATACCCTCCAGGTAAGGCAACACAAACGGGTAAACCCTGAGAATATGTCGATGTTCACCAGAAAGAGCACGTTTAAAGCTTGCTTTCGCACCGCTATCCTTGTTAATGCGCTCGGTAACTGCTTTGAGAAAGTTCGTTTCTCCCTCTAGATGAGATGAGGTTGTGGTCATGGGTTAAACTCCTATGGATTAACAGCTTGCTTTTTTTTAGCCGCAGCCTTCGCTTTTTTGGCTTCCCTCTCCTCTGGGCTGGCTCGCAAATCGGCCAACTTCCATTCCAACGCCCGCAACGCCAAAGCCCGCGCCTCGTAATTGCGAATGGAGGCAATGGAGTCGGTGAAGGCTTTGCGGGCAGCGGTTTGGATGGTTTGAGTCCAGGCGGGAATTTCCTTGCCACCATAGCGCGTGATGCCATCGGCCCCGGTTTCGCTATCTTGGGGCAAGGCATGGAGCAGTTCGAGAAAATGGCGATCGAGTTCTGCCCAATAGCGAGATTCCCCATCCAAAGCACTGGCCAAACCGCCCGCATTCCCATACTTGAGAACTTCATTGAGGACAAAATAGGGGCTACCTCTGAAGGAGCGGAAAATTTGTTGATGTTCTTCAGCAAGGGCGATCGCCCTCTTCAAAGCCTCTGCTAAATCCGGCTCCGTCACATACTGAATCGGGGCTGAAAACTGCTCCCAGCTCCAAGCCAAGGGTTTGGCCTTATCCGCATTGAGGCCGGAGATTTGGAGGGTGACAACATCACCCCCTAAATCATCTAAGTCTTCGAGGTCATCTTTTAAATCAGCCAACCAATCCACAATGCGGGGACGAATTTGATGGCCTGTGGTCAACACAAAAGCATCGGCATTCCGCCACAATTGCTTACTCAAGGACAACCGCACCGGCTTATCCTCCCGATAAGCCACCCCACATTCCCATTGTTGGGCTGATACCTTATCCGGTAAAGAATTCCCCATCGTGATCGCCAATTGGCTCACCTCCCCATTTTCGGGAAACAGCCGCAACCGTCGCCAGGGGAACGTGAGATAACTGATATAACCTTGGGGAGTTGCTTTCTTGGGTTTGCCACCATAACCCGTTTCCCAGGCGGGCAAATCTTCCCCCTTCACCACACTCGGCATCTCTGAGGCTGGGTCATAGTGCATCAGATTAAAGAGCAGCGTTTGCTTGAGTGTGCTACCCCGCACCAACACATTGGCCACATTGATCGTGGGGGTATTCACCGCTGAACGGTTGCCACTGCTTTGGCCCACATAGAACGCCCGCAAACTGGTCAAATCCACCCCCTGAAGCCGCACCAACAGCCGGGCCGCTTGGGCGAGGGAAATGCTGTAGCCGCTCCATTCGTGTTCATGGGAAAACACTTGGGAGGTGCTCATCGTGTGGAGCGCATAGATCGGCACAGCCTTATCGAGAGGTAAAGCCGGATCTTGCAGAAAGGGATAGTCAGGATGGAGGAGATCGAAGCGATCGCCCTTTTCCTGAAGGTAGCGGATCGCCCCTTCCCCGTTATCCTCAAAAATTTCTTGCCAATGGTCTTCATTGTGTGGCCCTTGGTAGGCGCGATGGAGGATGGCCAACAACAGCCGATAGAGCGCAAGGGTCGTGGGCGGGTTATCCGCCTGGACTTCCCGCAAGATTTCCCAGGTTTGCAAAAGTTCCACCAGGGAAACCTCCCGAATCTGAAAGTCTTGGGTAAGTACCGGAATCCAAGGTTCTTTAAGCAAATTGAATGACATGGGTAGATAGTCTCCTTTAGGATTTTCCTATTTTCTCAATTAACACCCCTCGCAGGGGATCTAGGGTGAGTTGCCATTCCCCCACCGTCGCCACCTTTTGGGCGTTGACTTCCACATAGCGGCAATTACGCAGCAGCGCCGAAGTCCAGGTTTTAGGGTTTTCCTGAGCTAGTAAGGCTTGAACCAATCCCCGCTTAGAAAGGCGGGTACTGTGGGCCAAGAGTTTGCGGATCAGTGATAGATCGGGGCGGGCGTTGAGAGCGACTTGCTCTTGTGTACCCGGAAACACCAGTCCGCCATCGGTGCGTTGTAAAAAAATTGTGGCCACCGAGGGTTCACCCAGGCGGGTAGCAGCAGCGATCGCCCCTTCATCGTCCTCCTTTTTCAAATACGTAAACTGATCCGGCTTCACGTCCCCATGGGGTGGCGGAATCTTCACCTCATTAGCGCGAGTTTGCTTGGCGGCCTCTTCTTCCACCTGGTACTTCTCTAAAGAAGCTACCCAATCCTCAGCATGAACCGGCTCTAACCCTTCAGGCACAGGCATTTTCAACGCATAAACCGACTCAATCAGTCCATCCATCTCCTCCGGTAGTTGTACCTGAGCGCATTCTCGTAGGGTGAGCCAACTACGGAGCAGGATATGGCGATCGTAGATGTAGCCACTTTCAGCAAAATCAGCCTTCCCCTCAGCCATGAAACTGGGTTCCACAATCCAAAGCTTGGGCCGACTTAACCCCGACGGTCGTTTGTCCCTTGTATGACGATGGAGCCGCCCCGATCGCTGCAACAACAGATCAATGGGTGCAAGGTCACTAATCATCAGGTCAAAATCCACATCTAGACTTTGCTCAATCACCTGAGTAGCAACGAGGACAAACCGATTAGGTCGATGCTCCTCACCCTTGCCAAATTGCCGTAAACAATCCCCCTCAATCCGTTCTCGGTCTTTAAACAAAAAGCGGCCGTGAAAAAGTCCTAATTCTTCTTCATTGGTAAAATGGGCTTGTAATCGCTGGTAAACCGCCTGCGCTCGGTTCACCGTCGAGCAAATCACCGCAACACAACCCCCACCATCCGCCAACACCGCCCGTAAATTCGTTGCCCAATCCTCATCTTTCACCCAAACAATTTCCAGATCGCGGCACACATGATCAGAGGCGGTAAAGGAATGGGCGATCGCCTGGCCATCAGTAAACGCAGTGATCCGGGGGTAAATGGCTTCGGGCAAAGCTGGCACAGTTTGCCCGCACCCATAGGCATAGGCAGCGATCAACCTTTGGCGTGTGGTTTGGGGCAACGTTGCCGATAGCGCGATCACCGGAGAACCCAACACCGCCGCCCATTCGATAAACCGCTCCAACAACGTACTGGTATAGAGATCGTAGGCGTGGATTTCATCCAGGATAATCGTGCGACCCGCTAACCCAAACAGGCGTACAAATTGATGGCGCGATCGCACCACCCCCATCAACCCCTGATCCAACGTCCCCACCCCATAGGGACTTAACAGAGTACGTTTCCGCGCCGTGTGCCACTCACTGGCAAACACCCCACGCCCCTCCTGGTCATACACCTGATCGAGCCGACACACTGTTTCTTGATATTCCCCCTTCAAGGCTGCGGCCCCGTGGCTGAGGGTCAGATTCACCACCTCATTGGCATAGCGTTTTTGCAAAAAAGCTTTAACCCGTTCAAACATGGCGTTACTGGTGGCCTGGGTGGGTAAGCCAATATAAAAGCCGCCGGTATTGGCCTGGTGTTGTAAATAATCCGCCAAGTAAAGCGCCGCCTCCGTTTTGCCCTCCCCCATCGAAGCCTCCACCATCACCAAACAAGGCGGCGTGAGCGTTTCTGTGAGTTGAATCGCGACATCCTGAAGCGGACGGGGCGGGAAGGGAAACAATTCAGTAAAACCGAGGGGTTTTCCTGTTTCAAGATGTGTCCATCCCTGCGCTTTGAGGGCTTGTTGTGCTTTTTCAGCTAATCCGACTTGGTACGTTGCAAAGGCCTGATCATTGGCATAGGGAAAGTTTTCAGGATTGGAGGCAATCCAATCAGAAACAGTGGTTAATCCCGCCAAAATCATCGCCGCAGCGTTGTCACACTGACTAGGCAGATCCGCAGCCGCTAGACCCACAAAATCCCTCAACTGTTCATAGAGATTGTGGCGAAATTGTAACCATGTTCCCCGGCCAACATCATCACTAGATAAACCTTGGATCTCCTGTAAGCTAGGAAAAAAGCCATGATGTCCACCCACAATCACGGCCAATTTTTTCGCTAAACGCTTTTGAATGCCTAGCTCTGCTAAAAATTCCGGCAACGTTGCGGCTGTCACCGTACCATGGGGGGTTTTTTGTCCCGTTGTGGGGTAGCCATGCCATAGGTCATAGAGAGATTGGCCGACTAAGGCTTGTCCCACAGCACTCACCTGAAACTGAAAGGCCGCGCTAACTTTGCCCAAGTCATGACTACCAGCCATGAAACCGCAGAAGCGAATTAAGGATTGATCATCGGGTAATCCTAATCCTTGGCTGAGATGCTGACGAGCAACGGAGCTAAGGTAATTTTCTACAATGGCCATCGCCACCGCCGCCGTATCTGCCAAGTGGCAGATCACCGGATGATACTGAGGCCGGCCGTTTTCCTGAAGCTTACCCTGTCCCGTTTTTGCCCAAAATTTCGGTTGATTCATGATTCTTCTAAAGGGTAGTGTTGACGCATTTTGAACAGTTCAGCCCGCACCAAAGCCACCAATTCCGGGGGGTCTAGCACTTTTGCCCCTGCTCCATAACCCAAAACCCACCGCTTCAGGTCGTTAAGTCCTGGCACTGTCATTTGCAATATCACCGATCCATCGGGATGCTCCTCTAGCTGCTGGGAAAGATGCCAATGCCGCTCCCGAATGTAGGGAGCCGTTGCCGGGTCGAACCAAATGCGGACGGTCATCACCGCCCCCCCTGCCTCATGTTGGAAGATTTGGTCTAAATGATCTTTCGCATTGAAATCCGGCTGGCGTTGGAAGGAAACATCTAAAAGTTTCAAGGCACGAATGCGATCGACCCGAAACCACCGCACCCCATTGCGTTTGTGACACCAGCCAATCACATAGGGATTGGTTCCGCGATAGATGTGGAGGAGATAGGGATCTAAAACCCGTTCTGATTCAGCATCGCGACTGGCGGTATAGTAGGACATCCAAACTTGCTTAGAGTACCGACAAGCATCCTCAAGCTGATGCCAAATATCCGGGTTGAGGTTGAGCGTTGCCCCAGACCGAAAAATGATCCGCTCATCGGCTAATTCTTGCAGATTGACCCAAGTTTCTTCAGGCAGGCGTTCTGCCAATCGGGCGATCGCCGAGCGCAGTTCTGGGGCATAAGCCGAGCCAGCGCAAGCTTCCAGCATTTGCGCCCCTAAGGTTAAGGCAAACAATTCCCCCTTTGAGAGCGTGACACTGGGCAGCCGCCATTGAGGGTCAGAGTAGTGGTGTCCCTGGGTTCGGTTGAACTGGAGCGGGGCATGGAGGCGATCGCGCAAAAAAGCCAGATCGCCATTAGGGCCTGTCATCAGTTAGAGAAAGTAGAATAGGTGAACTGAAAAAAGCCGAAGAGATGAAAAGATACGCCCTCAGAGATGACCAATGGGAGAAAATCAAAGACCTGCTGCCCGGTCGGGAAGGTCATGTGGGTGGAACAGCAAAGGATAATCGCTTGTTTGTCGAAGCTGTTCTATATCGTTACAGAGCAGGAATACCGTGGCGAGACTTACCTGAGAGATTCGGAGATTTTCG
>Ga0316611_1000330_pt1 | contig 17353 bp, 20 predicted proteins | sample MIS2016202_MG_FD_207675 | JGI IMG/M metagenome (GOLD analysis project Ga0316611, IMG submission 207675) | Microbial mat bacterial communities from Middle Island sinkhole, Lake Huron, Michigan, United States - MIS.2016.202 | ecosystem: Environmental > Aquatic > Freshwater > Lake > Sediment... | reverse complement strand
ATTACAGCAGTAATTTTAGCTGGCGGCTTCGGAACACGTTTACGTTCCGTAGTTCCGGATCGTCCGAAAGTATTAGCCAAAATTCAGGGAAAATTTTTCTTGACTTTTCTTCTGGATTATATAATAAAGTTCAACTTTCAGCGTGTCGTATTGTGTACCGGCTATCTTGCAGATCAGATTCATGCTGAACTCGGAGAAAGATACGGTTCTCTTCAGTTGATATATTCAAAAGAGACCTCTCCGCTTGGTACGGGCGGGGCGCTCAGTCTGGCATATCCTCTTTTTCAGTCAGAAGAGGTTTTTGTAATGAATGGGGATTCTTTTTGTTATGCGGACCTGACAGCTTTCAGAATATGGCATGAGGAGCGTAAGGCAGAGGTATCTCTGGTTTTAACGCGGGTGAATGATGTGCGGCGTTTCGGTCAGGTTATAACGGATAATGACGGACGTATTCTGCGGTTTGAAGAAAAAAATAACCATTCAGGTCCCGGATGGATTAATGCGGGAATGTATATGATAGATAAAAAACTAATCGAAAAATTTGCGAAGGATGTACTGATTTCATTGGAAAAAGAAATATTTCCTTCGTGGATTGGTAAAAAATTTTACGGATTTCAGAGTGAAGGACGGTTTACAGACATTGGTACACCCGAATCTTATGCCGAAGCTGAAAATTTTTTTGGTAATAATTTGTGAATTATGAATTGAGATGAGGATTAAAACATGAGTCTTTCTGTACTGATAACAGGCGGTGCCGGTTATCTTGGTTCTATTTTGACGGAACATCTGCTCAAGGCGGGCTATAAAGTTACTGTTGTTGATAGCCTGATACACGGACAGCATAGTCTGTTTCAGTTTTGTGCAAATCCTGATTTTGAGTTTATTCGTGGTGACGCCCGTAATGATGACCTGATGCGTCAGTTAGTAAAAAATGCGGATATACTGATCCCACTGGCAGCGATTGTCGGAGCTCCTGCATGTAATCTGGCACCGTGGGATGCTACGTCAATCAACCTTGACGCTATACGGATGCTTAATCATCTGCGCTCCAAAAACCAATTGGTGATTTATCCCACGACAAATAGCGGTTATGGTACAAAATCCGGTGATGTATTCTGCACAGAAGACACTCAGTTGGATCCTATTTCTTTATATGGTCAGACAAAAGTCCAGGCAGAATCAGAGCTGCTGCAAACACCGAACACTATTACATTGCGTCTGGCGACTGTTTTTGGCGTTTCTCCAAGAATGCGGTTAGACTTACTGGTCAATCATTTCGCTTATGCGGCTTTTACCGATAAATATATCGTAATTTTTGAGAAGGATTTCAAACGCAATTATATCCACATTCGTGATGTGGCAGACTGCTTTATTCATTGTATTGAAAATGCCTCTCGAATGACAGGAAAACCATACAATGCCGGACTTGATGCAGCTAATCTTTCCAAAGAAGAATTGGCATTGAAAATCAAATCTTTTGTTCCTGATTTTTATATCCATTTTGCAGAAGTCGGAACTGATCCGGATAAGCGGAATTACATTGTCTCAAATCAGCGATTGAGAGAAGCAGGATTTGAAGCGCGTCGTTCTTTAGATGATGGGATAAAGGAACTGCTTAAAGGCTATCGGATGCTTGCACGCTCGTCATTTAAGAATGTATAAAGAGACAGGATCGGAGTCACTAAAGTTATGATGGTTATTTCTAAGACGCCCTACCGGATATCTTTTTTCGGAGGAGGAACCGATTATCCTACATGGTATTTGAAAAAAGAGGGAGCAGTTCTTTCAACAACAATTGATAAATATTGTTATATCACTTGTCGGACATTGCCGCCTTTTTTCCCCCATAAATATCGTGTCGTATGGTCTCATATCGAACATGTATCAGCAGTTTCTGAAATCCTTCACCCGGCGGTTAAGGCAGGACTTCGTTTTTTAGGACTGGATAATAGTTTAGGGCTTGAAATCACTCATCAGGGAGATTTACCGGCACGATCAGGAATGGGATCAAGTTCTTCTTTTGCCGTAGGGCTGATCAAGGCATTGACAGCTTTTCAGGGCAAAATGATCGGAAAGCACGAAATTGCTCTGAAAGCCATCGAACTTGAGCAATCTGTATTGAAGGAAAATGTAGGTTCTCAGGATCAGGTTGCTGCGGCTTATGGAGGATTCAATGTAATCCGTTTTTCATCTGAAGGCGATATCCGAGTGGAGCCTATAACTATTTCGCCTGAACGAATATCAGAACTTGACTTGCGCCTGATGTTGTTTTATACAGGTACCAGTCGTTTTGCTTCGGAAGTTGCGGGAAGCGTAATTGCCAGTCTGGAGAAAAAGCAGGATGTGCTTCTGCAAATGCAGAATATGGTAGATGAAGCGGTTTCGATTTTAAGCGGTGAAGGCAGTCTTGATGATTTCGGAAAGATGCTTCATGAAAGCTGGATGTTGAAGCGTAGTGTCAGTGATGTCATATCAAATTCTACAATTGATAAAATTTACAATACCGCTATTGAACATGGCGCACTGGGCGGAAAACTTTTAGGAGCAGGTTCTTCCGGTTTTATGGCGTTTTATGTTCCCCCAGAAAAGCAAACTGATGTAAGGGAAGCTTTGTATGGCTATCTGCATGTTCCGTTCAGATTTGAGAATGATGGAAGCAGCATTATCTATTATTCTTCAAGAAGGTGAATAGCGAGATGTTTATATCTCCGGAAAAAAAGAAGAAAATTTTCTTTTCAATGCTCCGAATCAGACGGATTCAGGAACGCATTGAATCTCTTTATATGCAAGATGAAATGAAGACGCCGGTACATTTATATATCGGACAGGAAGCTGTTGCCGCCGGCGTATGTGAGGCTCTTAAAAAAGATGATTATATATCAAGTAATCATCGGGGTCACGGACATTATCTTGCAAAAGGCGGCTCTCTAAACGCCATGATTGCAGAATTGCACTGCAAAAGGACCGGCTGTTCCAAAGGTTGTGGAGGCTCTATGCATCTGATAGATGTGTCGGTGGGGCATTTAGGAAGTTCTTCTATCGTTGGCGGCGGTATTCCTATTGGTACAGGACTTGGACTGGCTATTCAGATGAAAAAAACAAAACAGGTAAGTGTAATTTTTTTTGGAGACGGTGCATCTGATGAAGGCGTTTTGTATGAGAGCCTCAATTTTGCAATACTAAAAAAATTGCCAGTTATATATGTTCTTGAAAATAATCAATGGTCAGTTTGTTCTCATAAATCATCTAGGCAGGCAGGAGATAACGTTTTTCTGAAAGGTATATCGCCGGATTGCCTCTTTACTGCTAAAATTGATGGAAATGATGTAATGACAGTGTATGAAACTGCCCTGAACGCTGTAGAACGAGCCAGAAGCGGTTTTGGACCATCCTTTATCCAATTCGATACCTACCGTATATTAGGTCATGCCGGTTGTGCAACGCAAGATACGAAGGGATACAGAGATGAATCAGAAATAGCTTTATGGAAATCAAGATGTCCTGTCAGTAGTTTCAAAAAAACTTTGTCAAAAGAGAATATTCTGACAAAGGCGGAACTTGACTCTGTGGAACAGCTTATAGAAACCGAAATTGACGACTCTTTTGTCTTTGCTCGCAAGAGCCCGCTACCTGCGCCAGAGGATTTGTCTAAGTTTTTATTTTGTGAATAAAAAATTATGCCTTGGTCAAAAATCAAACCGGAATACGATGAACCAGACTATTGTGATCAACACGAAAGCTGTACGCGTCGTATCTCTTACGCTGAAGCAATCAGGGAAGGGTTGAGCCAGTCTCTCACTTTAGACCCTAACGTTTTCGTTATGGGACAAGGAGTGGATGACCCTGCTGGTATGTTTGGAACTACCAAAGGATTGCAACAAAAATTTGGTAAAGAAAGGGTGTTTGATACACCTCTTGCCGAAACTGCATTGACAGGTGTAGCTGTAGGTGCGGCATTGGGAGGAATGCGCCCTGTCTATTTTCATAATCGTCCGGATTTTCTCTATTTGGCAATGGATCAGTTGGTAAATCATGCCTCAAAATGGAGTTATATGTTCGGAGGCAAGGTATGTGTTCCGATGGTAATTTGGAGTTGTATCGGACGTGGCTGGGGGTCAGCAGCACAACATTCTCAAGCTTTACAGGGGCTATTTATGCACATACCGGGTCTTAAACTGATTATGCCTACTACCTGCTTTGATGCCAAAGGACTTTTACTTTCAGCTATCAAAGATAATAATCCGGTTATTATTTTAGACCATCGTTTTAACTTTAAACAAAAGGGTATAGTACCGGAAGAGATGTATATCGTACCGATTGGTAAAGGAGTCGTGAGAAGACCTGGAAAAGATATAACGGTAGTTGCAATATCTCATCTTGTAAGCGATGTTTTTATTGTTGCTCAGGAATTGTCAGGTGAAGGCATTGAGGTTGAAGTTATTGATCCACGTACACTCCGTCCTCTGGATGAGGAACTGATCTTGGAGTCTGTATCTAAAACAGGAAGATTGTTGATTGTTGATACAGGTTGGAAAACAGGCGGAGTAACTGCTGAAATTGCAGCATTGGCAGCAGAAAAAGCATTTCAATATTTGAAGGCACCTGTGGCACGAATCGCCTGTCCTGATTTACCTACACCTGCTGGATATACTCTTGAAGATGCTTATTATATAAGCAAACAAGATATTAAAAATGCTATTATTAAAACTGCGGAGTATAGATGACCAAACCAGACATACTTATCGTTAAACCCGGTAATCAGAAAAAAAACTATGGCGAACTCAGCGCATTCAATTTAACTGCCATTGAGCCGCCTCTATGGGCTTCTCTGCTTGCCGGTTATCTGCGAAAACTCGGATATATCGTTGAATTAAAGGATGCGGAAGTCGAAGAATGGAGTTATGAAGATACCGCTCAACATATAAAAGATATCAATCCTTTGTTAACAGTATTTTCAGTGTCAGGAACCAATCCCTCGGCTTCTACGATGAATATGCCCGGGACAGGAATTGTCTTTCGACACCTTAAAACAATCGCTCCGCACATCAGGACGCTTTACCACGGACTTCATCCATCCGCTTTGCCTGAACGTACTTTGAAAGAAGAAACGGCTGATTTTGTATGTCAGGGAGAGGGCTTTTATACTTTACCCAAACTGATTGATGCACTCAAAAATGGAGAAACAGGGTTTGATATTGAAGGACTGTGGTACAAAACGGATGATGGAAAGGTCAAATCCAATCCCCGTGCGCCAATTTTAAAAAATTTGGATGATTTACCTATGCCAGCATGGGATCTTTTGCCTATGAAAAAATACCGGGCGCATAACTGGCACTGTTTTGATGATATTAATAATCGGCAGCCTTATGGCGTTTTATACACAAGTCTGGGTTGTCCGTATAACTGTACATTTTGCTGTATAAATGCTATCTTTGGAAAATCGGGCATTCGTCATCGTAGTCCCCAAACAGTGATTGAAGAAATTGATTTTTTGGTCAATAATTACGGAATTCGTAATATCAAAATCATTGATGAATTGTTTGCGTTTAAAGAAGATCGGGTGGTTGAGATATGTGATCTGATTATTGAAAGAAACTATAATCTGAATATGTGGGCTTATGCAAGAGTTAATTCTGTTACACCTAGAATGCTTGAAAAGATGAAGCAGGCGGGTATAAATTGGGTGGCTTACGGATTTGAAACCGGAACAAAAAAGGTACTTAAAGGGGTGAATAAAGGATATAATCTTGATATACTGGAAAATGTAGTTAAGATGACCTATAATACTAATCAGCATATCGTAGCAAATTTTATCTTCGGTTTACCAGATGATAATTTTGATACTATGCAGGAGACTTTATCTCTTGCTATTGAAATTAATGCCGAGTGGGCAAATTTTTATTCGACAATGGCTTATCCAGGCTCAAAACTTTATGAAGAAGCCGTGCAACAAAATTTGGCTTTACCTGAAGCGTGGCAAGACTTTTCTCAATATTCGTATCAGAGTTTTCCTTTGCCTACAAAATATCTGACGTCCGGTGAGGTTTTAAGTTTTAGGGATTATGCGTTCCATACTTATTTTGAAAACCCCCGCTATCTTGATAACATCAATAAAAAATTCGGGATAGAGACGGTTCGTCATATTCAGCAAATGACAAAGCATCGGTTGGAAAGAAAGCACAGGCAGTTTTAATTGAAATACAGAAAGGATGATAAGATGGAAGCGATAGAATTTATAACTAAAATTCACAATGGCATAATCAAAATACCGAAGGAATATCGGGAGAGTCTCAGAGACAGGATCAGGGTTATTATTATGCCTGATAACAAAAAAACGGGAATATCCGAAAAAAAGTTTAATGCGCTTAAATTAAAAACAAAAGATTTTAAATTTGACAGAGATATGGCAAATGAAAGATAATATTTTTCTTGATACGAACATGTTTGTTTATCTTTATTCAGAAGATGAACCGTTAAAACAAGCAGTTGTCGAAGAAATCATAAATTATATCAAGCCTATAATAAGCATTCAGGTCTTAAATGAACTTTCAAATACTTTAAGAAAAAAATTTCAGAAAGAGTTTGATGAAATTGAAAATGTTATTGATGAAATATCTGAGAATTGCACAATAGAAATTATTGACGAACTGACTGTCAGATCAGCTTTAGCTATCGCAAAAAAATATAAATATCATTATTATGACTCTCTGATAATTGCTTCTGCTTTGGAAAACAACTGTTCGATTTTATATAGCGAAGACATGCAGGATGGTCAGATTATTGAAAAAAGACTGAAGATTGTCAATCCATTTTCTTCCGTGCATAAAGAGTGAGTATAGACCGGAGATAGAAAAATTCAGCAAATGACAAAACATCGGTTGGAAAGAAAGCACAAACAATTTTAAATGAAAGAACAGAGAGATAGGATTTTTTGAAATTATTTCAAGATAATGAGGTTTTTTATGAACGATTTGGCAATTGAATATCAGCAGGATTTTTATTCATGGATATGTCGTAATATCAAACTTTTACGAGATGGCAGATTATCAGAAATTGATGTTGAAAATATTGCGGAGGAACTGGACGGTATGAGCAAGAGCCAGCAACGTGAACTCATCAGCAGACTGAAAATATTGTTTGCCCATCTCCTGAAATGGCAGTTTCAGCCTGATCGCCGTTCAAACAGTTGGAAAGGAACTATTTTAGAACAAAGAAGCCAGATACGACAGTTATTAAAAATCAGCCCCAGTCTGAAATATCAGATGGATGAAAAAATTGCAGATGCTTATACTGATGCTGTTGAATATGCCGCTCTTGAAACAGGTATTCCGCAGTCTGACTTTCCGCAAATCTGCCCGTACTTTTTTGAGCAGGCATTGGATAAAAATTTTTATCCTGATAGTGGAAACTGAACGAAAGGATAGGGAAAATCTGTTTTGTTAACGAAGAGGAGATGAGAGATGGATATTTCTGAAATTAAGATGTTTATCAAAGAATATGCTTATCTTTTCTGGTGGGTCAGAGAATCGGAAAAAGAAAATGTCAATCTGAATGCTATAGTTGAAGCGGTTTTAAATTACGGTGATAAACAGTGTATAAAAAAAATATTTGAACTGATAGGCATCAGAAAAGTTGCTGAAATATTCTATCAGGATACCAACAGGGAAAGGGTGAATTATTATCCTGAAGTTGTTAATTTCTTTAACTTATATTTTAAAAAAAATGTATAAACAAATATTAACCAAAGAACAAATTGAACTATTGCCTCTGATTAAAGCATTTAAGAGAGAATTTTATCTGGTCGGAGGAACTGCAATGATGCTAAGCCTTACCGGAATTTCGATATCGTGATTCTGATGAAAAAGAGCAGTATGAGCAGAGATGAGAATTATGATAGCAAGTTTCAAACTGAGCATGAATGAATTGAACATTGATGTCATTGAAAAACTCAGAAGTATGTTTAACGATAAAAAAATTATTGAGATTCATATTTCGGAAGAAATTGATGAAACCGAATATCTTTTATCAACTTCGGCGAATCGGGAATCTTTATTCAGGTCTTTACAACAGCTTAACAATAATGAGTTTGTTATAAAACAGATGAGTGAGATCGGATGATGATCTGTTTTACAAAAGAAGCTTGGGAACACTATATGTATGACGCTCATTAAGATGACCGAATCGCTTCGGCAGAAATTGAGCGCATTGAAGAAAGACTGAAAATTATCAATCTGTTTTGTTCGTTACAGCATGGATGAGTATAGGCTGAAGTCAGATTCAGAAAATGATAAAACATCGGCTGGACTGAAAACTCAAATAGCTTTGAGTTGCTTAAATAAAATTTTGGTGTTTTGAAAGGAAGACAGTATCATGGAAAAACGTCTTGAAGAAGTTACTCGTGAGGTTGGTGATTTTTATCAGAAGATTACAAAATATATCAGCATGAATACACCTGATATTTCTCCGATGTGGCGAAATATTATGCTGACAACGCAAAAAATTATTAACAGTCCGAATCTTTTTGATAAAAAATTGCAAGAAATACACAGATGGGTTTTATACAGCCTTCAGCACAAACCGGAAGTCTTGCGGTATCAGACTGACTGGTGGCTTAACTTTTTGAAAAATATTGAAATGCCGATTGAAAGTTTCCCAACGATGATTGCGGAATCGGAATTTGTAAATTCTGAATTTTGTACGGCTATTGCGGGGGGGGGGCAGCGAATAACGCCTGATTTTTTAAGAAGGCTGACTCATGTTGCTGCCTATATACGACGACATTATAATTTGCCCCATTATCGTTTCAATGTTCTGGAACTGGGGGCGGGATATGGCGGGTTTGCAAGGACTTTCCGTCTATTTTATCCGAATCATAGTTATTTTATTATTGATATTCCCGATACCTTGTATTTTTCAGCAGGGTTTATAAAATTGAATTTTCCGGATGCAAAAGTTTTGTTAGTGAGCAGTGAGGAAGATTATCTAAATAAAAACCCGAAAGAATATGATTTTATTTTTATTCCAATAGGGCTTGAACATATTTTGCATGGTGAAACCTTTGATTTGTTTGTAAACACTCATTCATTGGGTGAAATGCAGAATCATACGATTATCAAATGGTTTGATTTTATTCAAAATAAGGTAAAAATTAAACGAACATACATGCTTAATCGCTTTCTTAACAGATTGAACGTACCAAATGGTCAGCATAGACTGAATGAAAACAGATGTTCGGTAATTTTCGATGCGCTTTGGAATATAAAATACTGGGAATTCGAGCCACCGTTTATGCGATGTCCGTTCACAGAAACACCTGAAAATCAGTGTGTTCTTGTAATGGCAGAACGAAATGAGAACGCGGCTGATGATATGATACGAAAAAATAGAAGCGATTATCTTTTTGAGAATGTTTCTTATCAGGATTGGTTTCAGTTTGTCAAAAGCTATAATCCTTTTTACTCTACATCCTCTCTTTTTACCAAACCGGAGAGGGTTCAGGATTTCACAATGAACGGAACACTATTTAATTTGTGGGAATCCATACGATTGAATGAGAATCGTAACAATATTGCAGCAATGCTTTCGTATATGAAATACATCAATCTGATGGGACCGGAATTTGAAGAGTATTATTATTATCTTGAACGGTACAGTTCATTGGGGTAATTTCATCAGTTAATTTGCATTAAGAGAGTCAGATTATTTGAAAATCAATAATCTGACTCCTATTTCAATTATACGAATATGAGGATATAGGAGAAATTACTGTAAAAGGAAAATATCAATCTGAACGCTTTAGTTGAATCAGTTCTGAATTATGGCGATATACCGTGTATAAAAAAATGTTTGAGGTAGTGGGGATTAAAAAAAATTGCAGAAATATTTTATCAGGATCCTCAAAGAGAAAGAGTGAATTATTATCCTGAAGTTATCATTTTTTTCGACTTATATTTTAAGAAAAATGTATAGAGAAATATTGACCAAAAAACAGATTGAGTTACTGCCTCTGATCAAATCCTTTAAAAAAGAGTTTTATCTGGTAGGTGGAACTGCGATAGCTCTGCATCTCGGTCATCGAAGATCGATTGATTTTGATTTGTTCAAATACGCAAGATTAAGAAAAAAACAGATTAGTGATAAGATAGAGAAAAAATGTTTTTCTTTTCAACATAAATCGAAATTTGCGGGATGGCAGGTTATCGGATATTGATAAGCATGTGCGATTGTATGAAGGAAAAAAACATAATGCCGGATAAACTGTTTATCAAAAGCATAAGCCCTGATGGCGAAGATAGATTACGAATCAGAATAACAACCCGAAAAGGTAAAGTTGTAAATATTATGGTACAATATGAAGCGATAATCGCAGGAAAATGGCGTGAAATTGTACGATATGATTGCGCTCATGGCTTTTTTCACAGAGACATAATATATCCGAATGGTAAAAATGAGAAACAGCCGATAATGATAGAAAATCTGAATGACGCCTTGCAATATGCGGAGCAGGATATCAAAGATCGGTGGAGTTGGTACAAGGAACGCTATAAAAGGAGATTGAAAAAATGACAAAAGATGAAATCGTAAAAAAAAATATTTCCTTATCTTTTGATTTTATAAGATATCTCATTAAAAATCCTGAGATACTTGATAAGGTTTCGGATAATACTGAGATTGAATTTTTTGAGCCTGACTTACCGATGCGTATTGCTGAAAAAGGATTATCTGATCTATGCAAATCTGTTTTCAGGGTGGAGCATACCTTCAGAGAAATGGTTGAGGGGTAAAGCAATATATTTTACTCTGATAATGGCAAAAACATATTGAAAGCATGGTACGTTAACAAGAGGACTTGGGATTAAAAAAGGTGCAGCAAAGATGACCAACTTATTGAATGATCTGATATGTTTTCGGAATTAAAAAGTGAGGAGACGGGATGAACTTCAAGTTGCCTTTGATGGAAAATAATATCACGAGAGAAGATATTGATGTGCTGATTGATTTTCTCAGGGAAATGCCGAGGCTGACGCAGGGAGAGAATGTAAAAGCCCTTGAACAGGAATGGTCTGAATGGCTGGGTGTCAAATACAGTGTTTTTGTCAATTCCGGTGCATCTGCCAATTTTATCAGTATGGCAGCAATAAAACATCTTTATGGAACAGGCGAAATCATTGTCCCGCCTCTTACATGGGTGTCAGATATTGTTTCCGTAATTCACAATGGTTTTAAGCCGGTTTTTGTGGACATCAATCCCCGCAACCTGTGCATGAATGACGAACAGGTCATCGCCAAACTTACGGATAAAACCAAAGCGGTATTCATAACCTATGTTCAGGGATTCAACGGTCTTACAAATCGGCTGCTTGAAACCTTGAAAGAAAGAAATATTCCGCTTGTTGAAGATGTGTGTGAGTCTCACGGAGCAACTTTCAATGGGAAAAAACTCGGTTCTTTCGGGCTGATTTCCGATTTCTCCTTCTATTTTGCCCATCACATGAGTACTGTGGAAGGCGGTATGATATGCACCAATGACAAAGCTGTTTATAATACTGTCCTCATGTTACGCTCGCATGGCATGGTTCGGGAAGCAGAAGACAGCGCAATTAAAGAAAAGTACATAAAAGAAAACCCTGATCTCAGTCCGGATTTCATTTTTGCCTTTCCGGCGTATAATATGCGTAATACTGAAATCGGTGCTGTGCTGGGCAGAAGTCAGTTAAAACGACTGGATAAAAATAATGACAAGCGCCGGAAAAATTTTGAAATTTTTCTTACTCATCTTGATTCTGAAAAATACAGAACGGATTTTGATTTGGAAGGAAGCTGCAATTATGCCTTCAATTTAGTGATTAAAAATCCTGATCCTGCTTTCAGGAACAGGCTTGAAAAAACCATGAGAGAGGGCGGCGTTGAGTTCAGAAGAGGAAGTTCGGGAGGGGGAAACCAGCTCAGACAACCTTATCTGAAAGGGATTGTACCTGACAGAGAGTGGGGAAAATACCCTGAAATGGAGCATATTCATTTTTATGGGTATTATATCGGGAATTATCCTGAACTTGAGAAATCAAAAATTCTTGATCTGTGTAATTTGCTGAATACGATAACTCAATAATTATATGCTTTACACCGTTGTAGGTTTGAGACTGTGTATGCATTATAGGAGGATGAACTTATGGATATTTTGGGGAATAAAAAAACAATCGGACCATTGTACACGGTCAACGGGGAATCACTATTCGGTTTATCAAGACAAGAATTCAGGAATAACAATTTTGCCAATTCATTGTCGTTGAATAGGATGAACAGTATTTTAAATCAATGTAATATTACAGATAAACCTGTTGGTTTTTATGATTTTATTGGAAAAATCCTTGATTACAGAGAATGGGCGGCAGAGTGTAATTATGTTTTACATGAGATGCCGATGCCTATGCTTCACAAAACACCGGATTGGTTATCTTTTTTTCCAGAAATTCATCGAAAATTCCATGAAGATTATGAAGTCTTCTATAAAGAAAAAGTTTTCTTATGTGAAGCATCTGAATGCTATTGTATTAAAACTCTGTTTAATTTAGGCACAAATTATACTAAACCAACGTATGATGAGCATTACAGATTTTTTTCTAGCAAATTATCGTTTTTACTTGAAAACCGTGAAAAATGGATGCTCAGATATATGGAAGGCTGGCCATATATCAGGCATATTTCAAATGATTTGAATAGCGTCTTGTTTGACTTTTCTTATTGTGCTAACGAAGTAATTGAGATTGATGAACCCTGCATATTCTTGGGAAGTCGTCATAACTACGGGCATTGGTTTTTGGACTTTTTGCCAAAATTTTATGCTATTGAGCAGTTTGAGCATCTCAAAAATCTTCCTATTATTGTCGGCGAGTTAAAGGAGTATCAGAAAGAAAGTATAAAAATATTAGGAATTGACAAAAATCATCCTATTATCGAAATTCCAAAAGATAAGGGCATCTTTTACAAGTTTAAAAAAGCTTTTCTTGCGTCCCGACCTCCCTACGGAGTTGTAAAGGATTTTTTACAAAAAAAGTTTGTAAAGCAGATTCCCCAGCAACAAAAAAGACGCAGATTATATCTGTCGCGAAAAACTCAGGGCACAAGGAGCAGGGTTTATAATGATGATGAAATTTCTTTGTTATTAAATAAAATGGGATTTGAGGTTGTTTTGCCGGAACGTCTGAGTATCAGAGAAACCATTGAATTGTTCAGTCAGGCAGAAATAATTGTCAGCCCATTTGGGGCAGAAACATCAAATATGTCATTCACCGATAAGTGCGTTTTGATTGTACTACTCAGTAATCGTTGTATAGAAAGTAAGGAAATTGGTTGGGTTATAAGTCTTCAGGAACTTTTTCCTTTATGTGATTATCTTATGCCGGTTATCGGTACGCCAAAGGTCAAAGCAGAAGGATTCTTCGGAGTGATGGATGATTTGTGTGAATATCGTATTGAAGATATTGAACGCGCTGTTACAGAAGCCGAAGCAGTACTGAAGAAATGGTGATTCTATGTCTTCCTCTCCCCAAAAGTTAATAATTGTCGGCGGCGGCGGTCTTGTGAGAGAAGTAATTTGGTTGGCAAAAGCTTTGGCTGACAAATGGGAACTAAGAGGTGTGCTAACAGATTTTGACGAGTTGCAGGGAAAAATGTTGTGTGATATACCTGTAATCGGAAAATCTTCTGATTGGATAAAGTTTCCTGACGCGTTTTTTGTGGTGGCTATAGGTTCACCCAGAATACGAAGATCAGTTGTTGAGCAGATGGAAAAAATAGGTAAGCCGAGTTTTGCAACACTTATACATCCATCAGTGATGTATTCCGAATATGTGTCGGTCGGAGAAGGATGTATCATAACCGCAGGATGTATTCTGACAACACAAATTGAAATCGGAGAACATACAATTATTGATCGATTATCAACAATAGGTCATGACACATCTATCGGTTCTTATTGTATAATATCTCCACTTACTGCTGTATCCGGTAATGTTACGATACACGATGGTGTCGAAATTGGCACAAATTCCGCTTTGATTCCGAAAGCGGTTATTCACAGAGGAAGTATCATAGGAGCAGGCTCAGTTGTAACAAAATCAATATCGGACAATGTCGTTGTAGTCGGATCTCCGGCTCGTGAAATCAGACAATTGGAAGATAAATTTTAACTAAGGATTTTATTCTATGGCAGAAACTCTTGGTTCTTTGGTAGATAAACTTGCTATTGTTGATTTGAAACTTTGGCATTGTCAGGAAGAACTATTTTCTTCAGAAAAAGTTGTAAATGATGATGAGAAAACAAAGCTTCGTTCCAAAAATGAATCATTACTGGGGCAGCGACAGAGACTTATTCAGGAAATTGACGAATGGTTTTCAAAATGTATAACAAATCCTGAAAGCGTTATTTTGACTAATCCTCAGAATAAAATTTACGGACGGTTCCGCAAGGAATAAAAATGATGAATATCCTTACTGACCATTTTGATCCTAAAACATTCGGAGAGTTTGTTGATGCACTCATCATTACAAACATCCGCATGTGGCATGCACAGGAAACGATTTATGAGCCTGATATTTGGAAAAGGCTTTCGCGTGAGAATTTGATAGATTTTCTGAAAAAATCAACTTGGCTGAATTTGCAGCGAAATTTTCAAATGGACGGGCTTGACGGTTCGGTTGTCGAAAAAATTGTTGAACAGCATCCGAATATTGAGAGACGGGATAGACCCATTTCAATGGAAGGTCTGCTGCCTATTTGGGATGAGGTGTGAAACGATGTACAAAATACCGGTTTATCAGCCATCTCTTTCTGGCAATGAAAAAAAGTATGTGAATGATTGTCTTGATACGGCATGGATATCTGCTAAAGGCAAATATGTCAATGAATTTGAAAGCAAATTTGCTGATTATATATCAATAAATCATGCTGTTACAGTGTGCAATGGAACTGTTGCGTTGCATTTGGCATTGGTCGCTCTCGGCATCGGTGCGGGTGATGAAGTGATTGTTCCGACGTTTACCTATATTGCTCCGGTCAATGCGATTAAGTACACTGAGGCAACTCCGATTTTTGCGGATTCCTTGCGAGATTCATGGCAGGTTGATCCGGCTGAAATAAAACTGAAAATAACTTCACATACAAAAGCGATTATCGTGGTGCATCTTTACGGACATCCTTGTGATATGGATGTTATTTGTAAGATTGCCAAAGAGCATCGCTTATTTGTTATCGAAGATTGTGCCGAAGCATTCGGTTCTCTTTACAAGGGCGCGCATGTCGGAACATTCGGAGATATTGCCACATTCAGCTTTTACGGTAATAAGACCATTACGACCGGAGAAGGCGGAATGGTGATAACGAATGATGAAACCTTGTATGACAGAATCTTGCATTTCAAGGGACAGGGGCTTGCTAAATATCGGGAATATTGGCATGATGTCATCGGATATAATTACAGGATGACGAATATCTGCGCTGCTATTGGGCTGGCGCAGTTGGAGCGTGCAGATGAGATTATTGCGAAAAAATTGCAGATTGCCAAATGGTATGATGAGATGCTTGCAGGTTCGGCATTTACTACAAATGCTCCTGTAGGAGATGTTCGTCATTCCTATTGGATGTATTCGGTTTTAGTTCCGAAAGCCAGATATAGGGATCAAATCAGGGAATATCTGAAAGATACCGGAATTGAGACAAGACCGACATTTTATCCTGTTCACACTATGCCGATGTATTCTTCCAGATATGAAAAACATCCGGTAGCCGAAGATATTGGCTGGCGAGGGATAAACCTTCCGAGTTATTCTGATTTGCAAAAGGAAGATGTGAAATTTGTTTGTGAAAATCTCAGGAAATCCCTTGAAAGTCTGACTTAATCAAAATAGTGAAAGTAAAAAGAGATAATGATGCCAAATCTGAACATAAATAGAAAGAAAATCTTACTTGGTCAACTCCATTCAAACGGAGATTGCCTTCATGCAACGGTAGTTGCAAGACAGATCAAACATGATTATCCTGACAGCCATCTGACATGGGCAGTTTCGACACAATGCAGAATCATGGTTGAGAATAATCCTTATGTTGATGCGATATGGGAAATTTCCATAGGAACACGGGAACAATGGGCAGCAGCATGGTACAGGTTCGAGGAAGAAGCTTATGCCCGAAAAATGCGGGGGGAATTTGACGAGGTATTTCTGACTCAGGTATATCCCCAATATGAATACTTTGACGGTACTGTCAGACCATCTGTTCTTCGCTCATATCCGCATCCTATCACTGTTCCGGTGCAGGGTATCATAAGATTGCGCGATGATGAAATCAAGAGGGTCAAAAAATTCGCTGAAAAACATGATTTGCTGAAACAAAGGCATGTTATTTTGTTCGAGTGCGCCCCGCAAAGTCAGCAATCTTTTGTCACACCTCAGTATGCGGTTTATGTGGCTCAGAAGCTTCTGACTCATCTGTCTGATTGCAAAATAATTCTTTCGTCGAATATCAAAATTCCGTCATCAGACGAACGCATTATTGACGGCAGCGTTCTTACATTACGCGAAAATGCTGAATTAACACAATATTGTACTCTTCTGATTGGCTGTTCAAGTGGAATTTCTGTAATTGCAATTACAGACTGGGCAAAACCATTACCGATGATCCAACTCTTGCTTTCCTCCCAATCAATGTTTGCTTCAATAGCGCATGAGCTTGAATACTGGGGATACTCTTCAAGACAAATGATAGAAATGCTTGACACGCCGCCGGAAAAATTGCTTGAGTGTGTTCATTGCGCTCTTACTCAGGGATTTTCTGAAGCACGTCGTCGTTTCCACCAGCAAATTACAATTGATTTTAACTTCTATCTGATTTATATCCGAAATGCGCTTTTACATCGTGGATTGTATGCTAAAACTGCCATAGCTGTATCTCATGCGGTAAAGCGATATGGATGGCATCCTCAGTTGAAAGCGTTTGTCAAAAGCGAGCTGCTTCCCAAATCATACTTAAATCCGAAAGAACTTATCAGAGATGATGACTATACTGAAATTTTACAAATGACCATTTCAACAGATATTCATCAGGCTCGCAGCCAGCTTGCCGAACAATGGCTTTCCATGCCTTCGGAGCAGCTTGAAAAAGCTTATTCGGGAAATATGGGAAATGTCCACCGGAGGCTGATAGAGAGCAACCTTCGCAATGAAGCATTAACTCAAGCAGAAAACGCATTTTTGCAAATAGTTCTTACTGAACTGACAAAACGCTCTGCAACTGATCCGGTTTCAGCTATGAATTATCTGCTGGCAGCCATGCTTTATCTTCCTTCGGACAGGCTGA
>Ga0316611_1000329_pt1 | contig 17401 bp, 15 predicted proteins | sample MIS2016202_MG_FD_207675 | JGI IMG/M metagenome (GOLD analysis project Ga0316611, IMG submission 207675) | Microbial mat bacterial communities from Middle Island sinkhole, Lake Huron, Michigan, United States - MIS.2016.202 | ecosystem: Environmental > Aquatic > Freshwater > Lake > Sediment... | reverse complement strand
ACATACATGTTTTGCGATCCAGTGATCTGCTGGACAAGAAATTTAATGTAAATTGGCAATGTAATATAAATAATCAACGCCGAAAATGCCGCGGAGAGAAAGAGAAGAATGGTTTTTTTTATCTGGAAGGACTTATATAAAACATAGTATAGTGCGCCAATAAAAATACCAAGTCCCAAGATAGTCAAAATTTCAGGATATAAGACAAAAAGCGCCAGGATGAAAATTGTAAGAAGAAGTAATTCCCCGAGATATATGGGCAACCCTTTAAAAGTACTCTCTCCATCATCCCATATTCTCGCAAGCAAAATCACAAACGCCAAAACTACCGGCAAACTGGTGCAATAGGAAACTGCGCGGCTATCTAAAACCACTTGTCCATAATAACCTGCACTAATTCCTATCACAAGAAAGAATAGGAATCGAACATCCAGCCCTATCTCTTTTAGGGTTTTATATATGGGCGCCATTAATAAAGCAAAAGGCAGTGTGGAAAACGCAAAATCAAAGCGATAAATTGGAATTCCAGCAACGATGGATGAGTATGCCATAAGCATACTGCTTGACCAACGTGTAGATAACACAAGCCCTCCTAAATAAAGGGCGGGGTTTAATTGGAACAGCATTTCAAGATTCTCATGCAGCGAGAATTTTGTTCCTGCCAAATAATATGCCATGGACATGTAATTATGAGCGTCGTCTTGGTTGCCGCGAAAGGTTGAAAACCTCATGTCACCAATGACAACCGGTAAAATAATAAGAATGATGGCAAAATAGCCAATACTCAAATCATTTAGTGCAGACTTCCAGGCAATCTGATTTTCCCAGGATGGATTCTTTTTTATCCAAGCCAAAGCAAAAAGCAGATTTAATAAAACAACCACAACTGTATAGCTTGCCGTCCATTCCTTTACAGGCAAGTCCAACATCACCAACCAGGAACCGAAGACAGAAACAATAGAATAGCCAATGATTGGAGCAAATGCTGGAGCAAGCGTCATACGTCCATTTGGAGAAATCAGCCACAAGGAAAAGCCAAATCCCATTGCCAGAAAGAGTGTATAGGCCCTTACAACTCCGCTAAAAACATCACTGACCAGGCTCAAGGCGGCTATGCCCAATACAATGATAATCCAGTAATTGTGTTGGATAAACACAAACACAGGCGCTAATTTTTTAACAACAGCCCTTCCTATGAATTTCTCGTTGCGCCAAATAAATATTTTGTATAATGCAATAGTCAAAACCAACCAGTTAATTACCCAACGAAGACTTCTGATCTGTGGTCGCCAACCACCTGGAATAAAAACACGAAAGGATATCAAATTCAGAGCCAGCCCAAGCAGGCAAAGTATCAATACAAACCAAAACTGGTTAAAAACTTCTTTTAGCTCGCTAGTTTTTGTGACTATCTGACTTATACGAATTCCTAATAGAGCAGTAAAAAAAAACAAAATAATAAAATTGACTTGAATAGGGCCAAGTTTAGTATCTGCATCGGAAACAATAGTACCGGGAAATATAACAAGTAGAATAAATAATATACTGACTAAAATAAGTCCAGCACCCGCCCAACGCCATTTACTTATCATTTCCGACCTCATTTTCTTCGATCTGCATGCCATTCATTGCATGCAGGCTTCGAATATGTAATACATCCATAAAATTCCTGATATTTCCCGCAACCAGATTCAGACGTGTATCGCCATCATCCCTCCAGCGAACAGGCACCTGATTGATACTGTATCCGATTTTTTTTGCCAAATACAGGATTTCCACATCGAACATATAGCCGTCAATTTTTTGACGACCAAACAATTCCCGTCCCACCTCTGCGCGAAAGAATTTAAAACCACACTGAGTATCTGAAATATCCCAGAGCCCTGTTGAAAGTCGCATAAAAACCCCAAATCCTTTGGAGCCAACCTGACGATACCACGGTTGTTTTCGTTCAATTCGGCTCTCTTTTTGTCCCCGTGACCCAATGACTAAATCCCATCCTGCTTTTAATAATGGATAAAAGTTGTCAAATTCAGTAATTGGGGTTTTGTCATCTGCATCTGCAAAGCCAATTATTTTGCCTTTCGCCATGCCCACAGCATTGCGTATCCCATACCCCTTTCCGCGCCGATCGACATTTCCGATTGCTTTCAGGCTCGGATTATTTTTACTCATTCCGTCAACAATTTCGCGCGTGCCATCGTCCCCATCGGCAGAGACGATAATTTCATAGGAAATATTGCGCTCATTAAAATAAGAAATCGCGCCTTTAACAGTTTCTTCTATGCGTCCTGCTTCATTATATGCAGGCAAAATAAGTGTTACTTCAATCATAATATGTCACCATTCAAAATAGATCAAACTTCATTCGCTCGATACCAATCAAGGTAAGCTGAAAGCCCATTCTCCATGTCGGTGGATGGAGTAAAACCAAGTTCGCGCTGCGCCTTTGTAATATCAGCACGGCAATGACGCACGTCAGCAGGGCGTGCAGGGGCATACTTTATTTCACTTTTTAGACCGCTCATTTCAATCATACGTTGGGCAAGGTAATTAATTGTGACACTAAAACCAGTACCAACGTTGTAAACTCCAGTGCCGGGAGAAGCTGTTGCGGCAAGATAATTAGCCATGGCAACATCCTTTACGTTAACAAAATCTCGTGTCTGTTCTCCATCTCCGTAGATGGTTAATGGTTGCCTGGAAAAAATACGCTTTGCAAAGATGGGAATCACATTACCGTAGGCATCAAACCGTTGATTGACGCCAAAAACATTAAAATATCTCAGGCAAACCGTTTTTAATCCATATAACCCAGCATAACATAATACCTGTTTTTCTCCGGCCAACTTGCTTACCCCATAAGGTGAATCTGCATTTTGTGGGTGACCTTCAGGAATTGGGGTATCAGCAAGCTCTCCAAATATGGCGGCAGAAGACGAATATACGACTGTCTTGACGCCCGCTTTTCTGGATTCTTCTAAAGCAGTCGTTGTGCCAATCAAATTGACTTCTGCATCCTCTTGTGGATTATCAAGGGATTTCTGGCGTCCGACACTCGCAGCCATGTGAATGACAATATTCACATTTTCGCACGCCTGTTTCATCAAACTTGCATCCCTAATATCGCCCTGAAAAAAGCGAACATCCAAGGTTTCGATATTCTTTTTGTAGCCAGTGGAAAGATTATCAACCACCCGCACTTCAAAACCTTTCTCAACAAACAAACGGGCGACATTGGATCCGATAAACCCCGCCCCGCCAGTGATCAAAACACGTTTTTCACTCATTCTTTATCCTTTAATAGTAATTTTAGATGTCCTACAAATGGACATTAGCTTTTGCCGTCTAAACAGACGGCGTGATTATATCAAAAAGGCTCAGTGTCCTCGTTTTGCATTAATTTATGTGCAATAAAATTTAACTATCGCTAAGTAAAACGTCAAAAGTTTTTAGACAAAAGGAAGCGCAAATCAGAAGTTGCTAGATTTTGCTTGGTCAAAATTAGTTCTGCAGAATTCACTACAGCCTCGATATTATCTTGAAGTTTGTTCGCGCAAGCAAGGTCTTTCAAGTTTCGCCAGAAACGTTCAATTGGATTGAGGTCTGAACAATATGGCGGCAACCAAATGACCATGATGCGGTGTTCAAATAAACTCAAAGCCGCCAATGCGGCAGCACTCTTATGATAAGAAGCATTGTCCATCACAAGAACAATTCTTCCAGTTGAGTATTTCTTTACCAATAGTTCTTCAAGAAAGTCGATAAAAGTTGCGCTATTTTTGGTCTTAGCAATTGTCCAGGTTATCGTATCTTTCAACCAGTTGTAACCACCAAAGACATGTTGCTTCTGTTTTTCACCAGGTCGAGTTGCTGGAATACGCTTCTGTTGTCCAACTTTCATCCAGCAGGCTCGTAATGGTGGATCCAGTGTCAGGGTCGTTTCGTCCATAAAGATGAGTTGAAAATCGTCTCCGATGACCTTTTTTTCAACTCATCAAGTATCTCAGATGCTTTGGATTTCGCTTCCTTGTCTTGTAAGTGACCCAAATCATGCTTCGGACGTCGATAGCGATATCCTTTACGTTTGATCAAGGCACGCAAACGGCTTTCACTCAGAACAATGCCCGTTATTTTCTCCAAGTGAGCACTCAATCGCTCCACTGTCCAAATCCTGAAGGCATACCCAACTTCGGATGGCTCTTTATCAATTACTTCTACTAAAGCCAAACTGTATGCGTCATCTGCTTTAGGCGGACGCCCGCTTTTCGGTTGATTGGCTAGTGCTTCTATTCCGCCACTTTGCCACCGATGAAACCAGCCATAAATCGTCGGCTTGCTGACTGCCTGCATCGTCGCTACTTCTGCTGGTTTGTGTCCCAAATGAAGCAGTCGAACTGCCATGCTTCTTTGAACTACTTCTGGTCGCTTATCATGCTTTATCGCTGTTTCTACCAGTTTCAGTTCTTCGTTCGTAAGTTGATATTCTTGGGCTTTTGGCATTCGCCCAGTTTACCATGCCTGTTAAATTACTTTCAACACTTTACTTAACACCAAATCATTTATCATAAAAAAACCGCTACTTTGCGGCAACCTGTAAAATAATATTCTCCCACTCTTTTATCACGCGCGGCGAATCAAAGCGCAAGGCGCGATTCTGGGCTTTGGATTTCAACAAGGAATGTAGATCATCATCCACAGCAATTCTATACATGGCGTCAGCAAAAGCCTGGGCATCGCCAGACGGAACAAGCAGACCATATTGGTTATTATCAATAATGTCGCGCGGGCCGTCGCAATCGGTTGAAACTGGAACAGACCCACAAAGCATTGCTTCGACCAAAACCAAGCCAAACCCTTCAGTTGAAGACGTTAAAAGTGTTGCGCGCGATGCAGCCATATAGGAATAGGGATTAGACTGTTCCCCTAAAAGCAATATATGATTTTCTAATCCACTTTCTTTTATCCTCCTGGCCATTTCATTGAATAATGCTCCTCCTCCAACAAAAAGCACAACGAAGTCGTCATAACGTTTGCGAAGAATGTTGCAGGCGTCAATCAATAAAAATGGCGCTTTTTCAAGAGACAACCGGGAAACTTGCGTAAAAATCGTTTTTTGTCCAAACTGGGTTAATTCAACTGGTAAAGGCTCAAGCGATTTTTTAACTATATCCTTGCAGTTCATCGGATTAGGCAGGTAAATTGTCTTCTCAAGGGGTATTCCAAATTTCTCGAACAAGTCAGATCGCGCACCTTCTGACGGAAACGCAACCAAATCAGCCGACCGGCAAGCATTCAAATACAACCACTGTTTGGCCTGTCGTACATTCAAGTCGGGATAGCGAAAATATTGAGCCCATGAATACGGCACATGATGTGAAGCTAATACGTGACCATGGCGCGTCATAGCCAGCCATAGATAGACAGTATTCAACTCTTCTAGTGGGATATAAACCGCATCATCATCAAAATCTTTCAACTTATCCTGCAACAGTAACACCTGTGACCAGGATTCTTCAATTGCAGTTTTTACATCATACTGCGTTGTATTAACCTGTCCAGCGGAACGGAAAACCAAAGCATTGGTAATGCCGTCCATCCAGCGCTTTACCAGTGAAGCATTACGAATTGAAACAGGAATAACTTGACGATATATAGAACGTAAAAAATCGAATGCCCTGCGACTTGCTGCTACTTTTGGCGCAAAAATAGGAGCTGGGATATCATCAACTACAGGCTGTAAACAAACAAGACGAACTGAAGGATCGTAGGGAAAGAGGTTTTGGTCATCCAACATATACAATACAGTGACGTCAAAACGTTCCCGATCCATTCCGTGGGCAAGTTCATATAACACTTTTTCCACACCACCACCCCAAAGCGCGCGCGCAATAAACACCACTTGTTGTTTCATTTTTCACCTCCGAAAACATTTTTATAGATCAGCGTTTTTGCGCGGTTCAACCACTTCTTAATTTTATAGGCTATTTTCAATAAAATCTGATTAAGATAATCACCATTATTATTGACTATAAGGTGTCTGGGCAGAGCTTGGAGCTTCCTCAACAAATCAACAATGATTTTGTCATCAAAGTCACTATGATATTCAAGGTCAAAGGCAACAGAACGCTCTGCGTGGACCCATTTCAATCGTTCCGGATGTGAAAAAGCAACAACTGTATCCAGATTTCCAAGTGCTGAAATCAGCCTCTTTTCATCGGCTTCATCCCTCCAACCCAGAAAAGGTATCCCATTTATCAAACCGATGATATGTTGCGACCTGCCAATCAGTAAAACAGAATATCCAGCCTTGGCAAAATATTGCCAGTTTTTTTCAAATGTCTTCAGTGCATACTGATCGGGATTATCCAGGGAAACATCCTGTGGAAGCAATAAAACCAATTGGCATTCAGGTTCAAATTCCACGGGCTCATCTTTAAAAGAAAGTCCATCAAAACGCTCCAAATAAGTGGATAAAGGCTTTGCAACATCTGTATTCATTGCCTGTTGCAAATAATAATTCAACTCGCCCACTTTATGGGGTTCGCACGGAAAATAGGCAACGGATTGTTGAGCTCTTTCCACGGCGACACGAATTACCTTCCAAAGAAAGCCGAACCGGCTTTTCAGGTGAGTTGTCTCCATCTCCAAAGCACATTTATGCAATATTTTTTTAAGTCGACTTGATAAAACCGGGGGCACAGACGATCCACAAATCCATTCCATAATTCGCAATTGAAGCAATGGATGAAGGCCAAGCATATAATAATTGGAAGTTGGCTCACAAACCACAAAAGATAGAGTTCGAGACAAGACATCCGAAGCGGTCTGGGGATCACTTAAGTCTGTATTGGGGAAAAAATCAACAAAAGCGTGATTATTAATCAAACGAATTGCAGATTTTGATGAATCGAACAAACCTGCAAGAGGGAATCGTGCAGACTCTTGCCCGGCATGATTGCGCATCGTACAGGTATGATTGGGAAAATATTTTGTCGGAGTATTAAGCATCAGGCGCAACCACATATCCAAGTCATGAGCATAGCGTAGTTTCTCATCAAACCCCCCAGTCTTTCGCCAAGATTCACATTCGACACAAATGCTTATTCCCATCACATAATTCGCGCGAAATAAAGAAATCAAATGATAGGTTTGATTTTCAAGGTTGAGCCAATCCAAGTTATATGCGCTCTTATTTTGATTTGAATCGACAAGCCAAAAACCTGTGAAGAAAAATTTGATATCAGGGTAATCCTGTATCCACTTTCGATTCAACTCCAATTTTCTGGAGTCGAAGTAATCATCCCCGCTTAACCAGCAAAGCCATTGTCCCATTGATTCTTGAACCCCTCTATTGATGGCAGAGCTTTGACCGCCATTCGGTTTATGAAATACGCGGAAACGCGAATCCTTCTTGGCATACTCATCCAAAATATGTGGGGTTAAATCAGTCGAACCATCGTCAACAAGAAGCGCCTCCCAATCTGGATCGGTTTGCCCAATAATACTATCCAAGGCTTCTCGAATAAATTGTTCTTCATTATAGATAGGTACGACAATGCTAAAAAACGGTTTTTTAATTGGTATCACAACAACTCCACCGGGAAGAAAAAATCGAATTAATATATATGTATCTTTTCAGTAACGTAAAGCATCATTGGAAAAATATTTTTAACGAACTGCCGCTTTACGCAATATACTTGAGAAATGCTTCCGTCATCGCACAAATTTCGACCAACCTTCAACCGCATTCCTTTTACTTGCGTAATTTCACGGATAAGATTTCTTTAAACTCCAAACCCAAGTTATGAATGAATAAGGGATTTATACATATCCATTACCTTGGGACGAATAACAGTGTCAGACAGGTTCTTAGATATCAAATCCACATTGAGTGCCCCTGCCCTATCAACCAGGCTATCGTCACCTAATGCTTTACGAAGCGCCTGAGCAACAGCATGTACATCTTCAGATGGAACAAGATAACCATTTTCACCATCTTGAACCCATTCACGTACAGTCTGCAACCCGGAGTGAATTGGAAAGACCCCCAACGACATGGTATCCACCAATGTACCTGGGAATCCATCACTAACTGTCACAGCAAGTAATATGCGCGCGGTACCCAACAGACTAAGCCACTGAGGGTACGGCAAACTCATGGAGTTTGGGAAAGCAGTAATTTTTAGGTTTGTCGTTGCAGATAATATCTTTGCCTGGATTTCAATTGCCGGAGTCGCCTGCATAACAACAATAAAATAGTCTTGCAAAACATCCTGGCACAATTCAAACGCCTTCATGGCGGTCATGGCGCGCCCTTGTGGATCGCCACCTGTGCTAATGGAATCTGTATTATCCCGTCCTTTCAAAATTATTACGCGGCGCTTCGACGGTAATTCTGTAAAGCAATAATCCTGTGCTTTCCATGTAATACCTCCATATGCCGGCAATTTTCCCAATGCTTTACCATGAAACCCAAATTTATATGCCAATTCTAAATCCCGATCTCCTTCCACAAGGATGCCATCACAACCCTGCATAACGGCTTCCGCTTCTAAATATTGCGTTGGGCCTAAATGAGGGTATAAATCCAAGTCTGCCCCCCAAATGGAAACAATCCATGGGCACGGCAATTTTCCTCCTAAAATTTCGCGAGCCCCCAGAAGCATTTTTGAACTATTCTGCCAATTAACGAACATACCAAGCGAATGGATCACGTCGGGCTGCCACTCTGCAATGAGCTTAGCCAGAAAGGCGGTACGCAACGCTTGGTGGCGTTCTTCATCCTTTGAATGAACTAGTATGCCAAATGTTTGAAGAATCTTGTTTACTATGCTTACTATTGACGTTTTCTTTGACCATGTATATTCTGCCTGCATACCATCGGGCTTGTAGAGCGCTTCATGAGGCAAATAAAAATAGCCAGACAAAAACTCATCCCGAACGCGATAAACAGAAGTGGATGGGTGAAAAATCCGGTAATCCCATCCTGCTCCATGCAATTGATTAGTCCAGCGAGCCACATGAATACTACCCGTTTCTCCAATAAATAAAATTTTCATCTTTTTAACTCCTTAAGAATAGCCCTGGTTTGACCAGCATTACCTAGGCAATGCTGGTATTTGCGCTAATTTTTTGATAATACGCAATAACGTTTTCAGCTATCATTTTGCGCGAAGCAACCCTGCCAACAAGATCAAGGTTATTAACGTAAGCCGTATCAACCAATATATCATTGGTCATAGACATTACCAAGGCATCCTTGATTTCCAATGGATACAGATTTCGCGCAAAAAGGACATTGGTTTCATTTTGCACAATAAGCTTAATCGTATCCAAGGGTGAGAGTATTGGGAAAGCCCCATTTGCCATTGCCTCATAAAGGACATTTGGCACGCCATCCACCAAGGATGGCGACAGCAAGACTCTTGCTGTTTGCATCAAGGACAGCATCTCGTCACGGGAGATGCGCTCACGAATATCGCATGAATTCAAAATTTCTTCCGGCAATGTATATAGCCATTCCTGCACTTCCAGCATTGTAGCTGTCATAATGATTTTGCAGGGTTTTATAAAATCCCATGCCAGTTTGAGAGCCTCCAATACTGGCAAAGCCTTTGACCATTGGCTTTCATAGGCTTTGGGCCACAAAATTACCCGATCCCTTTTTGAAGGTGGGGTAAGGTCGGCGGAGTTCATGTCCAATCCGCCTGTACCGGGTACCGGTGAAATGGATGAAACCTTATGCCCAAAACCCATTTCTCGTATATATTCGATATTTGCATAATTATCAGTAATAATTTCATCACAGTCAGAAAAAACTTTTAATATTTGACTGGCAGTTTGCGGATTATATCGTCTCAATGCAATATCAGAGCCACCGCGCAACTGCAAAACCCATTTACCGATGCCTTCCAAACCATATTTTTCCCTCACTTGTGAATAAAATAAGCCGCCTTGCCAATCAAATAAACCCAATGTGTGAATAATATCCGGACGCCAATTTTGAATGATTAACGCAAGCCATTTATCATATGACTCAGAAATAGGGTCAGATACTTTCAGAATCGGATCTGAAGCTTTCAAATCGAAAAAATCAGAGTAATCAAAATTAAGAGCGGGCATTCCCAAGTAATTGCCCGCGCCATTAATGACTTTCTTTGCAAAAACGAAGAACCAGTAAATAATATTTTTCCTTAATTTGGCCACCCTTTTTTCCAACTCTTTCTTCCTTTTTTCCATCTCTTTTTCCGCTAATTCGACATCCTCTGGAAAAGAATAAAAAGATTGGCGGGTATTTACATCAAGCCCGCGCGGCAACTGAGAGGAATGATCGCAAAGATAGGTGCGGATACTCCAATGATGGGGCGGAGTACCACCACCCGGAACAGAAAACATGCGTATGTTTAGTTTAGAATCCGAGAGGAGATTCACCCATGAGTGCGTATGCGAACTAACCCCAAGTCCGATAAAAAGGATTTTAGGGCCGCCAGGGTAGGCGTCCACTTCAAACAAATTAGTTGTCGTCGTCATTTGTCCAAAACTTCTCTTGCCCACAATTCTGTAATCATTAATAACCAGGGATATGCCCAACTGAGTTCACCTGATTTGAATTTTTGCCGCACATTGCCTACTTCATCCCGATTAAACCATCCGCGTTTAAGAATAGTTGCATCAGATAGGGAATCTTCAAGCACATCCTCAAGGGGACCATGTAACCAGGCAGAAAACGGCATTCCAAACCCACGCTTGGGTTGAATATCAAATCCTTTCGGCAGGAATGGCTTGCCGACATCAATAATGATGCGCTTTACACCCATTGCCCGATATGTATTGGAAGGCAAGGACTCATCCCTTATTGCTGGTGGCAACAATTTGCTTTCATCTGGCAGAGAAAGAGCGAGATCGGCGAGCACCGGATCGAGATAAGGAACACGCACCTCAAGTGAATGAGACATGGAAGCAGCATCAATATCGCGCAGAAGTTGGTTTCTAGTGTACCCATTCAAGCATAATGCTGTCACACGCTCCAAAACGGTACCCTTCGAAAGGTCATCAATGTTTTGCAGGTCATACGCTTCCGTCCTGCCCGCATGGGCGCTGCGTCTGATCTCAGGAGCAAGCAAAGAAGCTGTACTCAAAGAACCATATACATGATATTGCAGTGCATAACGGCTGAGAAATCCTGCTTTTGTGCGAACATTATGTAAACCTTTCCCGCGGTTCGTGGCCATAAGCGAATCAAAAATAGGAGAACGCATCAGCCCGGCAGCCAAACGATCCGACAAGTTTGCAGGATATTGCATCTCGCGCGCCATGTTGATATACCATGGATAGCCGGCAAATAATTCATCACCACCTGTGCCTGAAATGGATACGGTAACATGTTGCCGCGCCGCCCATGATACAAAATATGAATTTACGCCGTCAACGGTGGGTTGATCGAGCCCTGATGCAATATGAGAGATACGGTCCCGCACATCATTCCCTTGCACAATTACATGATGATGATCCGTACCAAGGAAATCAGCAGTTTTGCGCGCCTCTTCGGTTTCATCTATATCGCGCCCTTCCTCTTCGAACCCAACCGAGAAAGTTTTTACGCGATTACCAGCAAGAGCACTCATCATGGCAACGGTGATGGATGAATCGACCCCACCGCTTAGAAAAGCGCCCAGTGGGACATCACTGACCATTTGCAGGCGGACGGATTCCTGCAATGCTTCGCGCATAACCGTTACCTGATCTTCGTAAGGAAGTTTTCCTATCTCAGGCATTCGCGCCAAGCCCAAAGACCAATATCTTTCAACCCGCAGATTGCCGTTTTCGATTACCAGCCGATGCCCAGGCAAAAGCATTTTCACATCCCGCAAAATTGTTTTTGGCTGATAAATGGAACCTAAAGTAAGCAGGACTCGCAGAGAATCATGATCTACTTCACGTTTAATAAGACCGCTGGCAAGCAAGGCTTTGATCTCAGATGCAAACACCAGTTGATTGCCCACTTCCGCATATAAAAGCGGCTTGATGCCCAAATGATCGCGCGCCAGTAACAGGCGCTCCCTGCCCCGTCCGCGGCGTATATCATAAATGGCAAGTGCAAACATGCCGCGCAAGCGCAGAAGAAAATCATCGCCATATTGTTCGTAAAGCCGCAGAATCACCTCTGTGTCTGAAGTGGACACAAATTGATGGCCCATTTTTTCAAGATGCAGGCGTTGTTCCTGAAAGTTATATACTTCACCGTTGTAAACGATCCAGATTGTCTTTTCAGGGTTGCTCATGGGCTGATGCCCAGTTGGATTCAGGTCAATCACCGCGAGGCGTGCCATACCCAAAGAAGCTAATTCACCATGATATGTCCCTAAATCATCGGGTCCACGATGGTGTAAAGCCTCAACCATCTTTTTAACTTTTTCAGGGTCAGGGTGACCCCAGATACCGCAGATACCACACATTAACTAATACCTTTTTTAACCAATCTCCAAAAAAACTCTTTGATTTTTTTTTGGAGAGATTTCCCATAAAGCCAAGCTTCTTGATGGGCTTGAATATAATCATCCCCCCATTGAGGGTCATATTCGCTCAGTAATTTTGCAAGCTCCAATATCTCTTTAAACATCGATCTTTCCAAGTATTTATCAGCAAGCAAATTACCGATGTTTAAATAATTTTTAGCAAGAAGGTTTTGTACTTCCTCTGGAGCAAAATCTTTCCCAATAAAACTATTAGCAAGAATTCTATTATCCTTCAATATCATTTTTAATTTATCTATATTTAAATCCATTGTAAGCGAATCGGAATGAATACAGTACTGATAAACTAGAATATCCAGCAGTTTATAATTAAAATTGCTTAATCCCAACCGGATCATGAAGTCGGCATCTCCAGAAATTTTATACTTCGGATCGAATTTACCAATTTTAAGACATAATTCTCTGCGAAAGAACCAAGCATTCATCAGGCAACCTGAAAGAATAATCTGTCTGTAGAGTCCGTCCGGTAAAGAAGATGAAAGGCGTATTTTCTCAATCCATTCGCCTTTTTCATTTTCCTCTAAAAAAGCAGCCCGGCCAGCAACTGCATCTAAACATTGATCGTCAAATTGTTTTACGACTGAGGCAAATATGTTAGGGGCGTACAGATCGTCAGTGTTTAAAAAACCAACGATCATTCCGTTTGCAAGATTAAGTCCTTTATTTAAAGCATCATACATACCCAGATCGGGCTCGCTAATGATGGTAAGGTGTTGATATTCCTTTAACACATCTAAAGTGCCGTCTGTCGAACCGCCATCTACAATAATATGCTCAAAATCTTGATAGCTTTGGTTCAACACACTTTCGACAGCTCGTTTCACAAATTCTACACGATTATAAGAAGGAGTAATAATTGATAGTTTAAATTTCATATAAATCCATAAAAGTTCATTTGTTGATCATCAACAAATCCTAGGTAGCTCTATTAAATTATCTTTCTTAGATTTTTTCAAGTCGCTAGAAAATTGCAAGCGACTTGAAATTAGAATTCAAATCAATATTTCGCCAATTATGTAGTGGCAGTAGGTTAAAAAACCGAATGAATAGCATCCAAGCGGGCGATTTGCTGAAATATATCGACCAATTCCGTAGGAACATCGGGATGATGTAAAATATCATCATTTTTTTTGGAAGCATTTTGTTTATCTCCAAAGCACATCAACAGTCAGGGCAATCGCAAGCTTTATTTTAATTCGGAAATTCGGGTGATAACTGCCTCCTCAGGCTTTTTTGTACAGAATAAGTGGAAATAATATCATCCCAATCTTTACATTTATTCGCCAAATGCGATTGCCCTACATCGGCAGTCAAGATAGTGTGATTTCAAATCCAAGATGCTATAAGCAGGTTGCTGTTCCCGAAATAGCTGGAACGGGATATAAGTGAAATTGACCATAAAAAAGAAAGGTTGGTAACTACGAATTCTTTCACATTCATAAAATCCAAGCCCCAATATTGCTCGGCATCGCAAAAATTGAACTGCGATCTAGAATTGCAGACTATAAAACTTGATAATTTTGTCATAGGCAGCTAAGTTGGATAAGAGTCTTTAGGGTTGGAAACGGGGCAGTTTAAGGTGGATTGATATGTTAAGGTTTGATGGTTCAAGTCTATCACAAGTGCATGCCTCATGCACTTGTGTGGGCGTTAGGTAGTCCAGCGCCTGATGCAGACGTTGAAAATTGTAAAAACGAATGTAATCAGCTAACTGGCGATAAGCCTCCTTTGGGCTGGCGTATTCATGCAGATAGACTTCCTCGTACTCGATGGTGCGCCATAGTCTTTCGGTGAAAATATTATCCAGAGCACGCCCACGTCCGTCCATGCTGATTTTGATTTCTTCGCGTTGCAGGCGTTCCAAATATTTCAGGCTAGTGAAATGACAGCCTTGGCCGCTATTCTAGATTTCGGGCTTAGCGTGAAACAAGGCGTTGTCCACAGGGGTGAGCGCGAAATCCATCTCCAAGGTTTGACTGAGTGCCCAACTCACCACATAGCGAGAATACCAATCCAGAACTGCTGAAGGTGGACGTAGCTAATGTCGATCCCCCAGGTGTGATTAGGACGCGCAGCAGTCACGCTTCGTAGCAGGTACGGGTAAATCTGGTGTTGAGGGGCGGGTTTACTCGTATGAGGACCTGGAACTAGGGCAAAAATGCCCATTTTTCGCATATAGGCTTTTACGATAGGTCGCGAAACACCAAATTCGGGGGCGCAGCAGAAAGGCAATTTTCCGTGAGCCGTAGAACGAAAAATGGTAATGGTCTTTCTAAATGATGGTATAAAAGGCGCATGATCGAGAAAATAGTCGTCTTTCATTGTCCAAGATGCGCCAGCGCAAACGTTGTCAAGAACGGCAAAAACAGTGCCGGATATCAGCAGTCATACATCCACAGTACCAACGCAGCGAAGCAGAGAAAGAATAGATATTGTCTGCCTATTGTGAACGACAAAGTATGCGTGGAATTGCTCGCCTACATCATATCTCGCGTAACACATTGAAACGCATGCTTCAAAAAAAGTAGCCAAGCAGCCAACGGTCAAAGCGAGTCTATTGCCAGCCGAAAGTGAAGATATTCTAGAGTTAGCTGAAATTTGGTCGTTTGTCTTCATCAAAACAGCGAAATATTGGCTATGGGCCGCGCTTTGCCGTAGGACACGCGAGATTGTGGCCTTTGTGATCGGCGACCGGAGTGCTGAAACTTGCCAACGCTTGTGGAATAAGATTCCAAAAGATTATCGAGCTTTTCACACCTTTAGAGACTGTTTAATAAGTACTACATGCGCCTGCAAGCCGCCGTAAGCCTGACCGTACCATCAACATAAATAAAAGATTCGCTTGTTTCAGCCAGACGTTCATAGTCTCTTGCCATACGGCGGTTGCGAGTGACCAGGCATTTGTGCGTTCAACGGCCCAACACTTCGGTAAGACTTGAAAGCCTTTTTGACCGCCTAGTTTAAGAACGATTTCCATTTCCGCATGTAATTCGCTCTTGACCCAATTCAATAGTTCGCCGCGATAGCCGCCATCCGCAAAAATCTTTTTCAGACGCTCGGTCAATTCAGGCTTTGCTTTCAAGTAAACCAGTGCTTCTTTTCCAGCATTCACATCTGCTTTGTTGGCGGCAGTCACTTTTGCTACTGCTACCAGACCAAGTGTGTCGACAATGACGGTTCTTTTGCGCCCTCTCACCAGTTTTCCGCCGTCAAAACCGATTTCTGCGCCACCTTCTGCGCTTTTTGCACTTTGGCTATCAATTATCATTGCGCTGGCTTGAGGTTCTCGACCTTCTTTCACTCGTACTTGTTCTCGAATGATGGTGTTGAGTTTTTCCCACTTTAGACTTTTTTGAAAAAGCCTGAAGTAGTAATAGACCGTTTGCCATACAGGAAAATCATGTGGCAAGGCACGCCAAACACAACCATTCTTAGCCATATAGAATATTCCATTCATAATATCTCGCCATGCTATTTCTCGCGGTCTTCCCATTAAACTTGCCTCTGACAAGTATGGCGCAATTTGCGTCCATTCAGTATCATTCAAATCAGTCGGGTAGGCTTGGTTTGGTTTGGTCATCAGGCAAGTTTGCCTGACTTTTTAGTTTTTTGCCATCTTTTCTCTACTTATTAAACAGTCTCTGAGCGATTTCTGGGATGCTTATCAGAAAGTCTTTCCTGAAGAAACTCATCGGAGTGTGGGCAAGGATACGGGCGAGACCGTTCATATGGAACGCTGAAATTGCAGTATACGTCAACGCTTAGCCAGATATGTCCGCAAGACCTTATCCTTTTCTAAAGTCGAGTACATCCACCATTTGGTGACACGCTAGTTCATTGTTGATTACAATCTGGCGATTGCTCACAATCATTTATTTTGAGCCACTACCCGGAAATTTTGCGCAGATTTCATCGAAGCGTCTTTTGATTGCCAGTTCGCGCGCGAAAGGCGGCACAGGTTCGTAGAACAGACTCGAATAACTGATCCCAAACAACTCTGCCTGTGTTTTCAGCAGCATTTTAAGATTGTTTTCTTACAACATTTCTCGCTCTGATCTACTTAATTTTGGCGTCAGATTTTTTTCAGCCAAGACAACTGAGCGATCAATCGCCCAATCTCGGCACACACTTCGCTGATCTGTTTTTCATGCTCGGCTTCACGAGCGCGTTCGCCTTTGCGGTCATCCTCAAGAAATTGCGCAAAGTCTTCGAGCGCTTGCTTTTTCCATTTATGGATTTGATACGGGTGGATGTTGTTTTCGGTGGCAATCTGAGCCACGCTCTTATCTTCTCGGATTACTTCCAAGACGATTTATGCCTTTGGGTCGGCGGATAGACGTTTTCTTTTGGACATAATCTTCTCCGGAAACTGCACCTTAACCATGCCCGTTTTTGTGTCTAAATTTCCTTATCCACTATAGTTTTGTAAAAGTGCTAAAATCTCTGTCATGGGCTTCTCTATATAAGTTGGGTTTAGTAGACTTTAACTTCACTTGATTAGCCCTATTTCGTCTTTGGCAAAGACATTGTAAATAATAATAAAAACTCCCTACCGTAAATACTTGAGTTTAGAGTTCAAAGCACCTTAACAAGAAATGGAACTTGCTGATAAAGTTTCTGTGTGAGCAAAAACAAATCGATCAGCGAGTTCCGAAAAGCAGTATACCAAAGTCTGAAGAAGCGGGCAGATATTTTGTTTGACCTGATAGACGCTCTGACGATAGCAAGCCATGTGAGTTCACCCGTGGCACTGAGCGAGCAGAAGCCATTTCGGCGGAAGTTTTGCAGCGTGTACGATGGACTAGAAAATGGCGAGATGGACATAGGAGAAATCCTTTCCCTTCTGCCCCACTGTGTACCAGAAG
>Ga0316611_1000328_pt1 | contig 17436 bp, 18 predicted proteins | sample MIS2016202_MG_FD_207675 | JGI IMG/M metagenome (GOLD analysis project Ga0316611, IMG submission 207675) | Microbial mat bacterial communities from Middle Island sinkhole, Lake Huron, Michigan, United States - MIS.2016.202 | ecosystem: Environmental > Aquatic > Freshwater > Lake > Sediment... | reverse complement strand
GGTTGCTCCCCAGCAGAGCCTGTTTCCTCTTAGGCTTTACAATGATAAAAATATGAGATTATTTTGAAATACTTAAAAATAATGCTCCGAAAATTTGGATTACAACATAGAAGTAGAACTGCAAGATGGCAAGCAAGGCTGGGTACAAGCCGATTTTATTATTATCGACGGTAAGCCAGGTGTAATAGTGCAGGATGCCGTTATTTATTCCCGGCCCGATTTACTGACAAAAACCGGAAAGTCGTTCAGTCGGCTCGATATTGTTGGCGTGAAGGGTGAGCAAAACGGTTTTATAGAAATTGCCGGAAAACGCAAAGATGGCAAATGGATTGAAACGGGTTGGATTAAACCATCGAACATGTCGTTAACGGAAATAGATGTTGCCGTTGCCAAATATGCTGCAAAAGCAATGTTGATTGAAGATAAAACAAAACAGGCGGAAGCGATTAACGAAATATTGGGAAACTCCGACCTGGAAGGCTCTGTTTTTCTGGATGAATTGCGAAGCATGGTTTCTCCTTCGGAATTAGAAGAGGAAGTTTTAGAGGATACAGAAGTTGATACTACTAAAAGTGCAACAGAATAAACCCTGATTGAATAAGAAATTTTAAAATAACCGGTCGTTGAGATTTTCGAAATGACCGGTTATTTTAAAATTCCTTTGATTATTAATTCTAATTCGTAGTTGCTTAGTTTAGAATTATAGCCAACACTATACCCAATAGGCTGAAAAAGGACAACAATTTACAAACCTACTAACTCACAATTGTCCTTTTTAATTATAATTTTTACCATTTAAGAACAAGATGTTTTTTTGTCAGAAATCGACATTTATATTTACTAAATGAAAAACAAGCTATTAAATAAAGCCCTTATTACATCACCAATAATCTCGATGTACGGCGTAGCGCCAATATACCTGTTCAATTCTCTCGGGTTGGAGCAAATAATAGTAAGTTTTGTCTCCCTAACGATACTGATTTTTTTGTTTTGGCTGTTTAATATCTATCTTGTAAATAGGCCTTATATATCAATTATCAGATATTTAGTTAGTTACACTGTAACATTTTTGTTGCATTCAGGTATAATACTTATAGTTCTGAGTTTTCCTGAAAAACAGAACCCTGTGAATTTTCTAGCATACTCAATTGTTACAACAATAGCTTTAAATACAATCATACTTGTTATTATTAATTCGGAACTTTTAAAAAGAAAAAAGGATTTTGCGGAATCGGAGAACCAAAAACTTAAAGTTGGTAACCTGGAGGCTCAAAAACAAGTGCTTTTGCAACAAATACACCCACATTTTTTGTTTAATGCACTAAGTACATTAAAGTCTTTAATACAAGAAAGCCCTGTACAAGCCGAAGATTATTCTATTAAGCTATCCGAGTTTTTGAGATATTCCGTTCAGTCTCATTCAACTGAACTTGTTTCGTTAGAAGATGAATTACAATTCACTAATGATTATATTGATTTACAAAAAGTTAGGTTCGGAAATGGCTTTAATTGCATGGTGAATATACCCGAGAATGTATTACAAGATAAATTACCTGTATTTGCCTTACAAACATTGGTGGAGAATGCATTGAAACATAATGGATTTACACCAAAAAAGACGCTATTTATTTCCATAGAAGTAAAAAATAGCAGATTAAAAGTGACAAACAATAAAATTCCTAAGCCTTTAATATATAAGTCAGGAACTGGTCTAAAAAATCTAAATGAACGTTATTTGCTCGTTTCAGAAAATCCAATTGAAGTAAAGGATAGTGAAACCGAATTTACCGTGTTTTTAAATTTGATAAAAAAATGAAAATATTGATAATTGAAGACGAACAATTGACAGCTAAAGACTTAGCTAAAACAATTAAGTTGGTTGACCCAGATGCAGAAATTCTGCCATTCATTTTTTCTGTTGAAGATGGAGTAGATTTTTTAATGCAAAAACCAGAGATTGATTTGATATTCTCCGATATAGAGTTAGGAGATGGCTTGAGCTTTGACATTTTTCAGAAAATTGATATTAAAATACCTATTATTTTTTGTACCGCTTTTCAACAATATACGCTGGATGCGTTTAAAATTGCGGGAATTGAATATATTCTAAAGCCATTTAATAAATTGGCCATTGAAAAAGCCCTTGATAAATACCATTATTTAAAGGAAAGCTTGAACAAAACCGCACCTAATTATGAAGCAATAGCTTCCAACATAAAAACCAATGCTTCAAATTCGTCAGTTTTAGTACACCAGGGTGATAGAATAATCCCAATCAGCATCGAGAAAATTGCACTCTTTTTTATTGAGAATGATACTACATTTCTTTACACTTTTGACCAAAAAAAGCATTCGGTAAACCAAAAGATGGATTCACTCGAAAAACTATTTACACCCTTGTTTTTTAGAGCAAACAGACAATTCTTAATCAATCGGAAAGCTGTTAAAGATGCTTCTCATTATTTTAATCGTAAGATGGTGGCCAACTTAAACATTTCATTTAAGGAAAAGATAGTAGTTGTAAAATTAAAAGTTACAGACTTTGTTAAGTGGTTAGAAAGCAATTAGATATTGCAATACCTGTCTTTTGTCCAATCTATCTTGAAATTTGTCCAATTCACTTCTTTTATAAAGTTACTGCTTCTTTTTTGAAACAATATTTGCATCATAAATTAAAATTTGATGCAGATGAAACAGATACTTTTAAAAAGTTTAAGTGTGCCAATCTTCGCACTTATAACTCTTTCAGCCACAGCGCAGGGTAATGCGGAAATTATTGGAAAATGGCAAGATTGCAAGAACCCTGAAAAGCAAATTGAGATGTTTTATCGCGATGGGAAATACTTTGGTAAGGCCATCAACGATAAAAATAATAATTCCAAAACATCCAAAATCATTTTTAAAGACCTTGTTTGGGATGAAAAGGGGAATGGATATAATGGCAAACTGGTTAATCCTGATAACAACGAGGTTTTTGACGTTTTTATAGAACTCGTTGGAAACGGAAACTTTCAATTTACGGCTGGTAAATACATTTTCACAAGAAAATTCAACTTTAAAAGGCTGTAATAATGAAAGTGATAACAATGATATTGGTATGCCTTTTAAGTATTAATCCTACTTGCATAAAGGCGCAGGAAACATTTAGATCTTTTAACGATCTTATTAATCAAGTTGCTGCCAAAAGTTTGACGTTAAGAAACGGCGAAATTAGCTTAACCCAAGCTAAAAGAGCAAAATTAGCTGCCATTTACGGCATTATTGAGCCAACAGGGGGACTAACCGGATCTTATACAAATAATACGAAACTTCCAGTAAGCCTAATTCCATCAGAAATATTGGGAGGTCAATCTGGTACATTTCAGGAAGTTAAGTTTGGTGTACAATACGTGACTAATCTCAATGGGTATGCCGAAGTTAAGCTATTGAATATACAGGGGTGGGAAAACCTACGCTTATCTAAAATAAACATTCAGGTTAATGAATCAGACAATAAAATAAAGCTGAAAAATTGGCAAGAAAATATAGCAGTAGTTTACTTCAACATTGTAACACTTCAGGAACAATTAAAAGCCTCAGAATTGAATTTGCTTGCTGCCGATACTTTATACGGATTTACGTTACTGAAATACAATAATGGACTTGCAAATCAGCAGGATGTTAATGATAGTAAAGTAAACAAACTTAATGTTGAGGTATCAAAAAACCAAATTCAATTCCATCTCTCACAGCAATATGTTGCATTGAAAATACTATGCGATATTCCGGAAAATGAAGTAGTTGTTATAGCACAAGATGTAAATGTCGCACCAAGTTTGCGTAACAGTCTTGTCGAAAAAAATACATTGCTTTCAAATAATGCTGCTTTAAATGAGAAATTGGCAAAATCAGCTTATCGTCGGGCAAAATATTCTTTTGCTCCTACTGCTTCAATTTTTGCGTCGTATCAAGAACAGCAATATAATACTCAGTCACAACTTTTCGACAACAAAATCGATTTTACACCTAGCAATTATGTAGGTATAAAATTGAGTATCCCAATCCCCTCGTCGCAATCCTTCACTCAATCATCAAAGGCAAAATACGACTATTTGCTTTCAAAAAATAATACAGAGCAGATGAATATTCAAGTTGACTTGAACACAAAGATGCTTCAAACCGATTATGAAGAATCAAAAGTGCTATTCGAAAGTAACCATGAGATTTATTCCCTGCGAAAAGATACGTATCAGAAAAATAAATTGAATTACAACGAAGGGGTTATAACACTTGAGCAAACCATAAATAGCTTTAGTGCAATGGTTAACAGTAACTTCAATTATATTTCATCGGCAATAAACATCTTACTTGCTGAAACAAAAATCAACATTAATAACAACATAAAATAAAGAGTAATGAAAAAGACAGTAATTACAAGCCTCATAGCCATAGGTATACTTGTTTCTTGTGGAAAGAAATACGAAGAAACTAAGCCAGTTAAAAAAAACGTAACCGAAACTGTATTTGCATCGGGAGCATTGGAAGCCAAAGAAACTTACAAGCTTACAGCCTTGGCTGATGGTTACCTTACTGAGATCTCGTTTAAAGAAAACGATTTCGTAAAACAGGGGCAAATATTGGCGGTAATTGATAACAAGCAAAGTTTATTAAATACTGAAAATGCCCAGGTTCTGTATGATATCTCAAAAAGTAATGCATCTCCTGATTCGCCAATGCTATTGAAAGCGAAAAATGCGGTTGATATGGCTAAATCCAAATTGGAATTTGATGAAAAACAGTTTGATAGATATAAAATATTGTTTGAAGCAAATAGCATTTCAAAAGCCGACTATGAAAAAACAGCTCTTCAATATCAAAATTCAAAATCTGAATATCAAGTCGCTTTAGAAAACTATAATATTCAAAAGCAACAGGTTGAGCAACAGTTGTCTATTAATAAGACACAAAAGAATGTAACCAATGTTTTAGCAGCCTTTAATCAAATAAAAGCGGTTAAAGGGGGGCGGATTTATAAAAAATATAAAGAAGAAGGTGACTTTGTGCGACAAGGCGAAGTTATTGCAACTATTGGAGACGCCAACTTTATTTATGCAAAGGTAAGTGTTGATGAAGGTAGCATTGCAAAAATCAAAGTAGGTCAAGAGGCAATCATTCAACTAAATATTGATAAAAATAAACTATACAAGGGCAAAGTAGCAGAAATTCTGCCAACTTTCGACGAAACAACACAGTCGTTTGTTTGCAAAATCTATTTTTTAGATAGTCTTGATTTCAAAATTACAAATACACAATTACAAGTAAACATAACAGTTGGGTCAACTAAAGATGCACTTCTAATCCCGCGAAACTATTTGAGTTATGGAAACGAAGTTACCATTAAAGGAAGTAAAACCCCCATAAAAATTGAAACCAAATTTGTAAGTAGCGAATGGGTACAAGTGATTTCAGGCATTGACGAAAACACAGTTTTGGTAACCGATAATATTAAGAAATAATGAAACTAAAAGTTAATTATGAGATTGCACTTACGCATATTCTCACCAGAAAAAAGCAAACCATAGTTGCGGCTATGGGGGTTACAATTGGTATAGCGTTGTTTATTTTCTCAAATTCAATAGTCGCTGGTTTTAGTAGTTACTCTAAAAGCAATATGTTTAAGACCATTCCGCATATTCGCATCTACAAAGAAGACAAAATAAGCAAAGCTTTATCTATTACAAATGATTCAAGTGATTTGGTTTTAATTAGCAATCCCAAAATTATAACCACTAATAAAAACATTGTTAATCCTTATGGACTAATTAAGGAATTAAGAACAAAGTCATTTGTGGTAAATGCAGCTCCTCAGGTAAATGTCGATTTATTTTATAACAGTGGTAAATCTCAGCTCAAGGGAGTTGCCAGTGGTATTAATGTTATCGAAGCAGATGCTATGTTTAATATTCAAAGCACAATGTTGGCCGGGCATCTGGAAAATATTTCGTCTGACCTGAACGGTATCATTATCGGGAAAGGAGTGGCAGAAAAAATGAATGTGCGTGTGGATGATAATCTGACCGTAATTTCCTCATTTGGAGTTATAAAAGTAATGAAGGTGATTGGCATATTTGCGACTGAAAACCGGAATACTGATGAATCTAAATCGTATATCAATATAGCCACTGCCCAACAATTGATTCAGGAAAGTCCAAATTCGGTAACTGATATCTATTTAAGCGTAAGAGAACCAGATTCTGCGGCATATTTCGCAACCAATCTTCAGGAGCTAACCGAATATAAAGTGGAAGATTGGAAAACGGCCAATGCCGATCAGTTGGCTCAAGATAATATGCTTGGAACAATGACTCCTATGATTGCTTTCTCTATTATGTTGGTTGCCGCATTCGGTATATATAACATTATCAATATGACCATTACTCAAAAAATGAACGATATCGCAATTTTAAAAGCGAATGGTTTCAAAGGGAAGGATATTATTAAAATATTTGTTACCGAAGCATTTATTATGGGGGCTATTGGAACGTTTTTGGGTTTGTTGCTTGGTGCTTTATTGGTGCAAATTTTAAGCGGTGTTTATATTGGTCCTCCGGTGGGATACTTCCCCATAAAATTTGATGTATCTATATTCATTTCGGCAACACTATTTGGCCTTATAGCATCCCTTGGTGCAGGTTATTTACCCGCACGTAAAGCAGCAAAAATTGACCCTGTTGAAATATTCAGAAAATAAAAAAAACATGAACAGAGATATAATATTACAGACAAATAAGCTTGGGAAGTATTTTTATGACCCAATAAAATTCAAGGTGTTAGATGATGTGAGTTTTGAGGTTTCAAAAGGCGAGTTTTTAACTATAGTTGGTAAAAGCGGTTGCGGTAAATCGACCTTGCTATATTGTTTAAGTACAATGGATACAAATTACGATGGCGAAATAACAATTGCAAATCAAATAGTAACGGGTCAAAAAATTGATAATCTGGCTGTCATAAGAAATGAGAAAATTGGTTTTGTATTTCAATTTCATTATTTATTACCCGAGTTTTCATGCTTGAAAAACATAATGATACCTGCGTTGAAACTTGGGAAATACAGCTATGATGAGATAGAAGAACGTGCATATCAAAAATTAGAAATACTTGGATTAAAAGAACAAGCTCTTAAACCAGCCTCAAAATTAAGTGGAGGACAACAGCAAAGGGTTTCAATAGCTAGAGCTTTAATAAACGATCCAGCCATAATTATGGGAGATGAACCAACGGGTAACCTTGACAGCAAAAATAGTGAGACTGTATTTGAAATATTCAAGCAATTATCGCAAGATTTTGGTCAAACTATTATTGCTGTAACGCACGATACGGATTTTGCAAAAGCCAGTGACAGGACAATCGAAATGGCCGATGGTAAAATTGTAAATCATAATAAAATTATCTGATTATGAGAAAGAATTTTAGAATTATTCTCTATTCTTTCTATTCAATACTTTGCTTAATCCTTTGTGTAATTTTATTCCTGTTTATATTTTATTCCGTTCTGGAGAGGAAACAGAATAATCAGAAAAAAAAGCTAGAGGCCAATTCGAATGTCATCACAAATTCTGGAAAAACCTCCACACCTCCTAATGAGGGAAAGGTGTTAAATCTGATCCCTGTTCCTCAAAAGGTTCAATTTACAAATGGATGCTATACTTTCCCATCTACACTTGTTTATTATATTGCAGATTCGGCTAAGGCAACAGTGGCAGAGTATCTTACCATGTTATCAGGTATAAATGCTATTTTTTCAACAAGCGGTCGTCGTTTCTTATTCAGACTTAATTCTAAATTACCTGCACAGGGGTATAAACTTGATATACAGCACGGGAAAATAATAGTTGATTATGGTGATAATCAGGGATTATATTATGCAATTGTTACTTTGAAAGTTCTAAAACAAAATTATAATGGCAAAATCCCCTGCGGTGTCATGGAAGATTTTCCTGATTTAGCAATACGTGGACTTATGCTCGACATAAGCCGTGATAAGGTACCGAAGCTTCAAACACTTCTAGATATAGTTCAGATAATGGCAGATCTCAAGTATAACCATCTTGAGCTATACATTGAAGGATTCTCATTTGCTTATCCTTCGTTTAAGGATTTTTGGAGTAAAAGTGAAACACCAATAACCGGAGAAGAAATCAAAATTCTGGATGCCTTTTGTAAAGCTCATTTTATTGATCTTGTTCCAAACCAAAATACATTTGGTCACATGATGGCATGGATTGCCACGAAGGAATATGGTGATCTTGCCGAATGTCCTGATGGGTACAAAGTTATGGGATTGATGAATATGAAAGGGACATTGGATCCCAATGATCCTCGGAGTATTGAGCTTATATCAAAAATGTCGGATGACCTTTTACCAAATTTCACTTCCTCCAGTTATAATGTAAATCTTGATGAACCGCTTGAGCTGGGACAAGGGAAGAGTAAAAAGCTCGTGAAAGAATTGGGTGAAGTAGAAGTCTATTTGCAATATATGCTGAAGGTGCATAAAATGGTTACCGAGAGGAATAAGAAAATGATGGTTTGGGGCGATATTGTTATGAAACACCCGGAACTTCTTTCAAGAATACCAAAAGATATAACCATCCTTGATTGGGGATACGAATCCAGTTATCCATTTGAACGACATTCTAGAACTTTACAATCTTCAGGATTAAATTATCTGGTTTGTCCTGGTACTAACAGTTGGGCAAGTATTGCAGGAAGGACTAATAATATGCTACAGACAATTGCTTCAGCCGCTTTAAACGGTGCTAAATACGGTGCCAAAGGAATACTTATTACCGATTGGGGTGATCTTGGGAACTGGCAATATCTGCCTGTTAGCTTTGCGGGGTATACGGCAGGAGCATCATTGGGCTGGAATAGCAGCAGAACAAGCGACATACCACTTAGTGAATTCCTGAACAGTTATATCTTCAGGGATAACAACTCTGTTATGGGTAATCTGGTGCTTGACCTTGGCCGTTACAGTAGCTTTGAAGAAATTCCGGTTGTCAACATGACCACCACATTTATGTCATTTCAAATAGGGTTGCGAGATAGGTTAGTAATAGATGCCATTTATTCGGTAATGAACAAAAGCGTGTTTAAGGTGATGGATGATATTGCTCCGGAGATGTCTGATTACTACAAAAATAAGCATAAAAACAGGCATCCCTTTGATTATGATGGATTGTATCACTTTTTAGAAGTAAAGGAATCAACGCTTGCAGATGTTAAATTAAAAACCAAGGATAGTTTAATTGTTAAAGACGAGTATAGAAATGCTATCCGGCTTATAAAAGCAGGAGTCACTCTTCAACACTATATTGAAAATCGCAATCACTTGTCAATTGCCCAAGAAAAGAGCAACCTGATATCCATTAGAAAATCATGCTTAAAATATCTTGATGAAAACCAACGCCTCTGGAACCTACGCAATAAACCCGGAGGCTATGACAGAAGTATTGCGTCAATAAAAACCCTAATAAAACAGATTGATGATAGACTTACGATTCTGGATAAATCTTTTTTTGGAAGAGCTGTCTACAGGTTTCTTGAAAAAATGGAAACTGCCGGTTTAGTTTTAATATTAAAAGCCGCCTAAACATTCACTGAATACCCTAATAAATATTGAGCTATGAAAAAATTATTAAAAAAAATTCTGGTCATAATTGGTTCCTTATTAGGATTGATCGTTATCCTTGCAATCGGAACTGTTTTATATATCAATATCTCATACAGCAAAATTGCAAGAAAAAGTATGAAGCTTGCAGGTTCAGAGGTAAAAACACTGACCATTAGCAACTTTACCTTCAGGGATTTAAATAAAAACGGAGAGCTTGATCCTTACGAAGATAAAAGAGAGTCAATTGATACAAGAATTAATGATCTTATATCTCAAATGACAATTGAAGAAAAAGCGGGTTTAATGTTTATCACCATGATCTCCATGAACAAGGACGGATCCCCAATTGAAAAACCATCGCTTAAAGATCCGCAAACATTAATTGTTCCAGGCACATCAGAGATGATATATGCCAAACTTATGAACCATTTTAATATTTCCTCGGCCTCCAACAAAAAACTAATTCCCGAATGGCAAAACAAAATTCAAAAGATGGCAGAGCAAACACGACTTGGAATACCTGTAACACTGGCAAGTGATCCCAGAAATCATTTTAGTGTGAATCCTCTCTCCGCTATTTTTGCCGGTGACTTTTCAATGTTTCCAGAACCTCTTGGATTAGGAGCAATTGGAGATTCTATGTTAACACTTGAATTTGCTGATATTGCGCGCCAGGAGTATTTGGCAGTTGGAATTAGAGTTGCACTTCATCCCCAGGCCGATCTTGCTACTGAGCCAAGATGGGGAAGGATTTTTCACACATTTGGCGAAGATGCTTATTTAACTGCAAAACTTACCACAGCATATATAAAAGGATTTCAGGGCGATACAATTGGCCCTAATAGTGTGGCATGCATGACAAAACACTTTTCTGGTGGCGGACCTCAAAAAGAGGGAATTGATCCACATTTTCCAATTCAAAAAGGTCAAACCTATCCAGGTAATAACTTTGCATATCATCTGATTCCATTTGAAGCCGCTTTAAAAGCAGGCACTGCTGAAATAATGCCATATTACGGTGTCCCAACCGATCAAACCAGCGAAAATGTGGGTTTTGCTTTTAATAAGGATATAATAACCGGTTTACTTAGAAGTAAATATCAGTTTGATGGAATTGTATGCACCGATTGGGGAGTAATCAATAATACCGAAATTCTTGGAAAGGTTTTACTCCCAGCCAGAGCTTGGGGAATGGAGAAAGCTACCCCTGAAGAAAGAAGTATAAAAGTTTTAAATGCAGGAGTCGATCAATTTGGAGGAGAGCATGTTCCCGAACTTGTTGTTAAACTAGTAAAGGAAGGAAAAATTGCTGAATCAAGAATTGATACTTCAGTAAGAAGGTTATTACAGATGAAATTTAAACTGGGCCTTTTTGATAATCCTTACGTTGATGTTGCTATGGCAGAAAGAATAGTTGGTAATGGAATATTTATGAAAAAGGGATTGTTAGCGCAAAAGAAATCCATTGTACTTCTTAAGAATGATACAATTGCTAAAACTCCCGTGCTACCACTTAAAACAGGAATGAAAATATACACCGAAAACATTAACCCGGAAGTGGCAAAGAAATATGGAAAGATAGTTACCAAACCTGAGCTTGCGGATATAGCAATTATTAGGTTAAAATCACCGGCAGGCGGACTTCCAGGGCAAGGCCAAATGGACAAACTAATTCCTGCGGGCGATCTTGATTTTAAAGGTGAAGAAAAAGAAGCAATTCTGAAAATTTTACAAAAAACCCCAACAATTGTTGATATCTATCTTAGCAGACCTGCTGTTATACCTGAAATTGCTATGAACTGTAAAGGATTGTTTGTAAACTTTGGGGCAACCGATGAAGCATTTCTGGAGGTAGTATTTGGCAAATTTAATCCCGATGGTAAACTTCCTATAGAATTACCTTCTTCAATGGATGCTGTTAGAAAACAGAAAGAAGATGTTCCTTTCGATTCCGAAAATCCTTTGTTCCAGTTTGGTTTTGGACTTCATTATTAGCTTGTTCTGAGACCATCCAATAGTACCTACTTGTCGTATGAAGAATCATTAGAAATACAGCATTTCTTAAGAAATTAGTTGCATTTCAATTGTTCACCGTTCCTAAATCGCCGAAACGGAGGATTAAGGAACGGTGAAGGAAATTTCTCTCATATGCCTCCTCTTCCATTATGGTGTCAATCATTCCAGATAACCTTTTACCATTTGAGCCGAAATATGGTACCAACTTCGTTTTTATTTCTTCTCCATATCACGTTTCACGTAACTTTCGAACTTATCGCGTTTAAGTTGGATGTTCTTAATGGTATCGTTCATATAAATGTTGAGGGTGATGACTTTTACCGTTTTAAAGCGGTTTTTATTGTTTTCCACTTCCAGGGTTAAGCCATTGGCATATTGCAGTTCAATTACGTTGGTGGTGAAGGGGCGACTGGCGCTGAAGCTGTAACTTTTAAACCGCTTAACAGTGTCGTTTTGCACAAATGCAGCCACTGTTTTTCCCAGGTATTTATCAAGGTTTATTTCTAACAGCATGTTTCGTAAAAGAGTATCTTTTGCCAAATCAATCCGTTCGCTCTCTTCTAAATCGTCTAAGGGAACAGTTGTGGTCTGCTGACCGGATAACCCGGCAATACTGAATAGTAATAATATGAGCGTAATTATCCCTTTCTGAAGGAACAGTTTTAAGGGGATCTTATGATGCATTGTTAGCGGCATGTTGCGAATCATACTATTTTAGTTCAGTATTTTCATTCAAATAAACGGTAAAAAGTTTAAATGTAGTTTATAAAAACTGTTTTTCCGCTATTGCGGGGTAATGCAAAACCGTTTACGAAACTGAGTCAAAAAGCATCTTGTCCATTTTTAAACAGTCTCCTAACTCAATTGAGAATAAAAATTATTTTTGGGGATAAATGTATTTTTGGAGGCTTTTTACATATTCCTCAAAAGCTTCTCTTCCTTTGTTTGTTATCGAAATAGCTGTGTTCGGGTAATTGTTTTTAAACGTTTTTTCCACGTTAATATAGCCAGCTTCCTGTAATTTGTTAATTTGGATGCTGATATTCCCGGCTGCTGCTTTGGTAGTGTCTTTTATAAAGCTGAAATTGGCTTCCTCAACGGTTATTAATATAGATACAATTGATAACCGAAGCTGCGAATGCAATATGGGGTCTAAATCGTTAAACATATTCCTTCTTTTTAGCTTTATTGAGCAATATTCCCGGTAGAATTAATCCGACCACCGCTCCCAGCATCAAGCTGAACCCGTAATATTTGGGATGAACCAGAAAAGTGCCGAACCCGATTAAATTCATTAAAATACCGCCAATTGTAATTGGTTTAAATTTGATAGTTATTCCAATTACGATTAAAAACATAGCTAGAAAAATTATAAAAATGGGAGCTATAGCATTACCAAGATGATCACCAAAAATAAAACCTAATATCATAAGGTTCATACCAACCACCCATCCCATTGCCTCTATTGTCATGCCTAAGACGGTTTTGGGTATATTATTCTTTTTTATTTTCCTTCGGGTATAAAAAAATGTATAGATTGCCCCAAGCGGAAATAAAATGCATGTCCAAATTATGTCAAATTTCTTATGCAATCCCACTAGTTCAAAAAAATACTGAAGAAAAAATACTGAAAACGTCAAACTGCCCCATAAAACTATTATGTGGCCATTCTCCTGAAATTTTTGTTTCGTCTCTTCAATTGTTTTAGAAATTAATAAGAGACTTTCTTCGGGTGTAAAATTACGCTCTTCCATAGTTTAAGTTGTTTATGAAATTAAATTGATACAAATATAAAGTAGTTAATATAATTAACCAAATATTTTTATGTTTTTTTGAAAATAATTGCCTGATACTTTTGCATTCATATGGCTGTGAAATACTTAGGCAATAATGTTCTAAGACAGCGGGTGTACAACAGAATTCCCATTTGAAAAATTAACCATGAAGTGGTTGAAAGTGAATAGCCCTGAGTAATCCAGATAGCCATTGGGACAGGGGTTATGGGAAAGAGCGGTTTTGCAACCCTGCGTAGGGTTAAATTTGTTCGCTTTTGATATTCAACCCTTTGCAGGGTTGTTGTTCGTTGTCGCTATTTCACCCCGGATGGAATCCGGGGCTATTGACATTAAATCCTTTCAGGATTTCAAAAAACATTTTATAACTGAAAAGTTGAAATTTTCCATTTGGGAATTTTGTTGTACACCCTGGACAGCAGATCCTATAATACCAGTCTGGAATTTTTTATCTTTATAAAAAATAAAAAATGACTGTCGGCAAAGATTAATAAATTGGTAGAAATGGCAAGTTTCTATATTCGATGTGCGGCGAAGCCTTAAACATTAATTCCTATTGGACGGCGCGCCGATCAAGGGAAGTCGAGGAACGAGACGGACCGCGTTCGCGCCGTCAAAGAGTTTTTGGTTACTTTTGGCTCTCCAAAAGTGACAAAAAATAAATATAAAGAGTCGTTGAATTCCATTTTTCAGAGCATTGTTAATATTTCCCGATAGTCATAAGATAAAATAACATGATTACCAAAGCTCAATTGATTCACAGCCTTGACACATTAAAAAAATAAAAAAATGAAACATATCCTCATAACTGGAGCTACCGGTAACATTGGTCATGAAGTAATTCGGTGGCTTTATGAAAACAATACCGCAAATGAAATAACAGCAGGAGTTCGCAATATCGATAAAGCAAAAAATGAATTTAAAGATTACTCACAGCTCAAGTATGTAAAATTTGATTTTGAGGATTTTACAACTTTTGATGATTCGTTAACGAATATCGATTGCGTTTTTCTTTTGAGGCCACCGCATATTTCGGATGTTGAGAAGTATTTCAGACCGTTGATTGCTGCAATTAAAAAGCATCATATCCATGAGATTGTTTTTTTATCGGTTCAGGGTGCCGAAAAGAGCACCATAATACCGCATAATAAAATTGAGCGTTTGATAGTTGAGTTTGGGTTGAAATACATTTTTCTCCGCCCAAGTTACTTTATGCAAAACCTGACAGCCACCTTGCAAAAAGATATCCAGGAAAAGCAGAGGATAATTTTACCGGCAGGGAAAGCCAAATTTAATTGGATAGATATCGAGAATATTGGAGAGATAACGGCCCACTTGTTAACTGATTTTGATACATATAAAAACCGCGCCATTGAATTGACCGGATATGAAAACATAGATTTCTACGAAGTATCGGACCTGATAAGTAATACGATACACCGTCAGGTTAAATTTGACAATGCAAATCCATTTCGTTTTTATTGGGTTAAAAAGATGGAGGGATTGAATACAGGGATGATTATTGTAATGGCCCTGCTGCACTTCTTGCCCAGATTTCAACCGGCGCCAAAGATTTCGGATTTTTATGAACAATTGACGGGTAAGAAACCCACTACATTAAGGGATTTTATAATAAGAGAAGGTAGTAAATTAACGCCTTTAGCATTAAAATCATAATCCGGAATATGAATATAAAACCGATTAAAACAGAGGCAGATTATAGAGACTCTTTAAAGAAGTTAGAATTTATCTTTGATGCAGCGATTGGGAGTCCTGAAAGCGATGAAGCTGATATCCTTGGACTAATGATTGATGAATATGAAAAGAAACATTATCCGATTGAAGCGCCAGACCCAATTGAAGCTATAAAGATTAGAATGGAAGAAATGCATTTGAAGCAGATTGATTTAGTTGATGCAATAGGTGGTAAAAGCCGGGTTTCCGAGATTTTAAACCGTAAACGTAAATTAACTGTCGATATGATTCGAAATCTGAATAGAAGATTAAATCTATTGCCAGGACTTTTAATAAATGATTATCATTTGACAAGATAAAAAAGTACGGTTGCCAGCAATTAAATCATAAACTAACATAGGCACGGTATGGAATAGTGCCCTGGTAGCAACGAACAGCACAAGTACGAGCGAAACCATCTTGTTATTAAGAACCAGTTTTAAGGAGCCCCTGTAAGGCATTGTTTGCTTCTTTTCGCGAATCATAAAAGTTGGGTTCGGTATCTTTAAGCGGATAAACGTTAAAAAGTTAATACTTAGTTCATAAATAGCTATTTTCCGCTATTGGGGGGTTATGTAAAACCGTTTACTTTTAATGGCGGATAATAGCCTAAAATACATTTCTTAAAATTAGAAGGGGTTTTAGCATTTCTGCATATGAAAAGAGAGATAAAATTAATGGGGTTAAATGACTGTTAAACCACGTGCTTAAAAAGAAAATCGCATTAACGCATAAAAAGATAACACGCAAAACTTTAAACTTACGTGATGATTATTTATATTTGTACGTAAAAAAATGAGTTATGGATGCTAAATTAACATTGAATGTAGATAAGAATGTGATTGAACAGGCTAAAGAATATGCTAAAATTCATAAAATAAGCCTTTCTCGATTAATTGAATCCTATCTTTCTTCTTTAAATGCCAAAAAAGATGGGGAGATAGAGATTACTCCATTAGTTAAAAGTTTAAGTGGTGTAATTAAACTGGAAAATGATTTTAACTATAAGGAAAGCTATACTGACTACTTAATGGAGAAATACAAATGAGTAAAATATTGATAGATACTAATATCGTGATAGATTTATTAGCTAAAAGGGAACAATTTTATAATAGTGCGGCACAACTATTCTCTTTAGCTGATAAACAAAAATTAGAATTATCAATTAGCTCGCTGACATTTGCAAATACAAGTTATGTGTTGTCCAGATTAAAATCGACTCAGGAAGCTCGTGAGATTTTAAGACGATTTCGTGTTTTGATCAAAGTATTACAACTAAATGATAAATTAATTGATTTAGCCTTAAATGATAATAATTTTAAAGATTTTGAAGATGGATTGCAATATTATACAGCGATTGAAAATGAACAAGATATTATAATTACAAGGGATTTAAAAGATTTTAAGGAATCAAAAATTCCTGTAATGACGGCGGATGAATATTTGGTATCTTTAGAGCAATAAGGATAAAACGCCAACGGCCAACATTTAAATCATAATCGATTGCAGCCACAATATTGGATTATGACCAGATAGCCTGACATCGCATTGACTAGCATAAACATCGCTTTTTTAAGAGCAGTTTTAAAGAATTGATAAATAGTGAAATAAACTTAATGGGGGTATTTGAATTATGCCAACTAAACTTTATAAAGACTCCTTTCTAAAAGTTCCCAAAATGAGAATTTTATTATATTTGCATCGTGATTTAGAATAAATGGAAAGAATATTTGCAAAAAGCACATTAAGGGAATATTGGGAAGTTCATCCTGATTCAGAGCAATATCTAAAAACTTGGTATGATACGGCAATGAATGCTGATTGGAAAAGCCCCAATGATGTAAAACAGACTTATGCAAATGCAAGTATTTTAAAGGATAGCCGACTTGTATTTAATATAAAAGGCAATTCATATAGGCTTGTTGCAAAGTTTAATTTCGAGAAACAATGGATTTTTATACGATTTATAGGGACTCATGCTGAATACGACAGGATTGATGCAAATACGATTTAAAATATAAGGATATGAATATAAAACCGATAAAAACTGAGGCAGATTATAGGGACTCATTAAAGAAGTTAGAATTAATCTTTGATGCAGCGATTGGGACTCCTGAAAGCGATGAAGCTGATATCCTTGGACTAATGATTGATGAATATGAAAAGAAACATTATCCGATTGAAGCGCCAGACCCAATTGAAGCTATAAAGATTAGAATGGAAGAAATGCATTTGAAG
>Ga0316611_1000326_pt1 | contig 17443 bp, 12 predicted proteins | sample MIS2016202_MG_FD_207675 | JGI IMG/M metagenome (GOLD analysis project Ga0316611, IMG submission 207675) | Microbial mat bacterial communities from Middle Island sinkhole, Lake Huron, Michigan, United States - MIS.2016.202 | ecosystem: Environmental > Aquatic > Freshwater > Lake > Sediment... | reverse complement strand
CCCAAAGTTGACGATGCAAATGATAAGCGAGATCAACGCGACGACTGCTAGCGTGGAAATGGAATCGGTGTTGCCGTTGCGGAGAAAATCCGAGGCGTTGGCGCTGATGATGAAAAGATTGACCAGCCAGATCGGGAAGGAAGTCACTTTGCCTTTGCGGATCAAGCATTGCTTGTCTGCGGGCATGCGTGAGACAAGCCGCGCGAGAATCAGCGGCACAAACATGACGACCAGCACGGGCTGCAACACTTCCCAAACCGAGATTTGAACCTCCGCGCCGAGCAGGGACGGCAACACAATCGGGACGATGATGGCGTTGGTAATGTTGGTCAATATCACGGAGGTGACAGCATACTCAACATCCCGTTTGATGAAACCGATGATGACTGGCGCGGCGATGGCAGTCGGGGCAATGGCGGTCATGAATGCGGCGAGAGCGAGAGTCAGGTCAAATGGCAGCAGCGCAAAATAACTGACGAATGCCACCGCCACGTTGGCAATCAAAACCCACAACACGCTTTTCTGAAACGATTGCAGCTTGAATTCAATATCCAGAAAGGCGAAGAACAACATCACCATCAAAAGATATTGAATGAGAAATGAAAAATAATGCGCCTGCGGCACAAGCGCGCCGATCACCATCGTCAACAACAGCGACAATCCCTTGCCCTGAGTTTTGAAAAACGAAACAAGCTTTGACATTACGATTTCAACCGATATAAAATTTCACCCGCTTTCGGAACATATAAAATGCCTTCGTCCTCACGGTCTTTCCATTCATCTACATTTATTTTTGCAGGGTCAAGATAACCGAGATTAAGCCGCGCGCAATCTTCGGCGGATATCTTGCTCGCCAGTGTCACGCGGACATTCGGCTTTTCGATGCCGTTTTCTATCATGCCTGATCCGCGCAGGTGGGTGCTATGCGCCAGTACACCCAGCGGAATATTCTTGAAATGTTCCCAATCATTCAAAAAATACGGCAGGATGTGATAACCGACTTCGTAAATATATTTCCCATGCACATGGCTGACCACGTCCAAATGCGGAGCATAGATCACGACTTCGCCCCCGAGGGCAACGGCTGGTTCGAGTTTATACATGGCTTTTGCGCCTGTCCACAATTCGTCGTACATTTTGGGGGCACAGGAAAGCACACGTTGAAAAGGCTTTTCGCACCAGCGGATGTGACGTTGTGTGGAGAAGTCAGCAGCAGCACTCCATGCGGAAAACATATCCCCGATGAACAACCCTGCTAAGTCATGATCTTGCACCGTGAGCGCTATCAACGTGACGGGGGTCTTGAGTCGCCGTGCGGCGGCATGAATCATCTCACGGACTGGCGTATCTTTAATCCCAATCGTGCCCACCACTCCTGCCAGCGCCCCAAGCCAATGCGTGGCGTTGATCATGTCCGCGCCAGAGATGCCAGGGAAGAGGTATTTTGCTCCGCCAGAAAACCCAACCACTTCATGTGGAAAGATCGGACCAAGAATAACAATGTGGTCATATTTCAACACGGCTTTGTTGATGCGGATGTCCACTTCGGTTGGCAGGGACGAATGCCAGTTGACTCCAGCGATCTGCTTTATTTCATCTTGCTCGATCATGCCGAGTGAGGTTAGGGCAGAGGGCGTATCCCACTCATGATTTAATAAACCAATTGTGGCGTATTGCGTATTCCGTTCCTCGGTAGTAATGCCAACCAGCTGATTGATGCTCTCCTCACTCAATGGCGGATGAGTCCCCAGTGCAACCATAAAGTCGAGTTGTTTTGTGCTGTGCAAAATCTCAACAAGTGAGCGAAACAAAAAAGGTAGCGGCAAGGAGCGCGTGTGGTCTGGAATCAAAACCAGTACGCGCTGATTTGTGAATTGGCCTTCGAGAACGCCGAGCGTATTGCGTATTTCGTCATTCGTAAGGAGTTGCCCGAGTGGGGCAGTTGCTTTGGTTTGTATCATCCGTTTACACTTGCACCGCACTGCGTTCGATGCAGTGCAGGTGTCCGTTTCCATAATCCGCTTTCAAACACCGCTAAACGCCGAGAACCCGCCATCCACTGGCACGACGATTCCCGTCACAAAAGCGGATGCGGGTGAGACCAGCCACATCGTCGCGCCAATCAGGTCTTCGGGAGTCCCAAAGCGATCTATCGGGGTGTGTGCGAGGATGGACAGTCCTCGCGCAGTCAGGTTACCAGAATCCTTGTCTGTCAGCAGGAAGCGATTTTGCTCCGTTAGAAAAAATCCTGGCGCAATTGCATTGACCCGAATACGCGGTGAGTAATTTTGCGCCATGTGAACAGCCAGCCATTGCGTGAAATTATTGATCGCCGCCTTCGCCGCTGAATACGCGGGAATGCGCGTCAGTGGACGAAAAGCGTTCATCGAAGAAATGTTGAGGATAACGCCTTCGCCACGTTCTGCCATACCGCGCCCAAATATCTGACATGGAAGTACCGTGCCAAGCAAATTCAAATCACCAACATGACGCAGTGCGTCGAGCGGCAGATCAAAAAAAGATAGATCGGCAGATGTGGTTGCAGAGGGATGATTGCCGCCTGCGGCGTTGATGAGAATATCCACTGTCCCAAACTCGGCTTTGATTATTTTATTGGCTTGAAGCAAGGTTTCGGTTTTAAGCACGTCACCATAGACACGCACCGCGCGCCCTTTAACCTCTTGCGGAAAACGCTTGACTGCTTCTTGTGCTAGGTCTTGGTTGCGATCAAGAAGTACAATATTTGCGTTACAACCTGCCAGGGCGCGTGCAATTTCACCGCCCAGCACACCCGCTCCACCTGTGATCAGAATCGTACGGTTTGTAAAATCATAAGGGAATTTGTATTCATCGAGATTCATTCTTATTCCTTGAGCGAACATAAATATTTTCAACACTTAGATTTCTGTTGAATGTCACAGGTTTTGTTCAACCTGTGACGTTTTTACAATTTGTAGGCACGTTTTGCCAGACCCAATGCCAACTCGTTCATCATTTCGTGCGCTTCATTTAAATCAATGATATGACGAGAGACCAACCCAGACAACCAATTGGCGGAGGCACGTCGCCAGACATCGTGACGAGCTGGGATAGAGCAGAAGGCGCGGGTATCGTCGTTGAAACCTGATGTGTTGTAAAGTCCTGCGGTTTCCATGGCTTGATCAAAGTAACGCGCCATGCCATTCAAACTGTCGTGGAACCACCAGGGCGGACCGAGTTTCAGCGCGGGGTAATGCCCTGCAAGTGTCGCCAGTTCGCGGGAGTAGGTTGTTTCGTCAAGCGTGAAGAGAATCAACGTGAGCGGAATCCGCCCTGAACCTGTCGAAGGGTTTCCATATTTATTGAGGAGTGGAAGCAAGTTGCGGGTGTATTCGGTTTGAATGGGAATATCTGCGCCTTTGTCTGTGCCGAATCGCTGGAAAATTTGCGTGTTGTGATTGCGAAGTGAACCTGGGTGCAGTTGCATGACGAGTCCGTCATCCATGCTCATACGTGCCATTTCCATCAGCATATGGGATGTGAAGCGCACAGCATCTTCGGCTGTGGATTGGCCTTTGAGCGCGCGCTGGAAAATACTGTCCGCTTCGATCAAACTCAATTCAGCAGTTGCAGGTGTCAGGGCGGCATGATCGGTGGCGGTGGCGCCCATTGAGCGGAAGAAGTCCCGTCGAAATTCCAAGGCCTGAATGTAGGAATCAAAATCCACAATATCCATGTGGCTGACTTCGCCAAGTGTTTTTATGTTTGCCAGCCAATTCGGTGAATCTAAATTGACAACGGCATCGGGGCGGAAGGTGGGGATAATGCGTCCGCGCCAGCCAGAGTCACGGATGGCTTGATGATGTGCGAGGGTGTCTGTGGCTGCGTCGGTGGTGGCGAGAACTTCGATGTTGAAGCGCTCGAAGAGGTTGCGTGGGGAAAATTCGGGCGAGGATAATTTATCAGAAACAGAATCAAACAATCGGTCGGCGTTGGAGGCGTTGGGGGGGGTATCCAATCCAAAGACTTCGCTCAGTTCATGCATCAGCCAAATTCCGCTGGGGGTGCCGCGAAAGAGATGGAAGTTGGTGCAGAAGGTATGCCAGATCTCACGGTGATTGGGGAGTGGCAAATTTGGAGATTGGGGATTGGGGACACCCAAAGATTCGAGCGGAATACCTTGCGAATACAACATGCGAGTGACATAATGATCGGGAATGATGAAGAGGTCGGCAGGGGAGCCAAAGGTTGCGATGGGGTCTGCAAAGAGGCGAGGGTCAACGTGTCCGTGCGGGGAGATAATGGGGAGGCCGGCAACGGGTTCGTAGAGTTCCCGCGTCAGGTTTCGGGTAGTTGGGTCGGGTGAAAAAAATCGATTCGGGTTAAGCATGTCGTGTCAACTCATCTTTCTAAAACTTGATTTCAATAAAAAATAAGCTTTAATGTGTTAATGGTCCAAGCGAATGGTGATGATCTCAAATGGTTTAAAATCAATTTTTATATTACCGTCATGCCAGACAAGAGTTTGCAATTCATCTTCCAGCAGGTTTGCCAATGCGGCAGATGTGACCGGCAGCAAACTTGTTAGCTGCGCTGTGCCGCGTGTACCGCGTGATTCGTACAAGCGCAAAATGAGCGCATCACTGTCTTCGGCTTTTTTGACCGTATCCAAAATAAGCGCGGGATTATCGATCAAGAAAAAACTTTGTTGAATGTCCAGCCCGCTGGTTTTACCCGTCAAAATGGGGATATTAAATCTGTAGGCTTCTTCCGTTACCCCAGCCGACTGCGGGCTGCCCGCGTGCGGGTACAGCGCAAATCGGAATTGGTGCGTGCCCTGATCTGCCTGCGGGTCGGGATAAGTTGGCGCGCGCAAAAGCGAAAGCCGCAGCACGTTGCCATGTGCCGCGTACCCATATTTACAATCGTTGAGCAGCGCCACGCCAAAATCAGGCTCGGATAGATCCGCCCATTTTTGCGCGGGCACTTCAAAACGCGCCATGTCATACGATGTATTGAAATGAGTTGGGCGTTGAACATGTCCAAATTGAATCTCGAAAGTTGCAAACGCGGTGCGGACATTGAGTGGGAACTCCACCTTCAAAAATTTGTGACACTCGTGCCAATCCACCTCGCAGGAAAATTCGAGCCGCGCTGAAAGCGCGTCCAGCGAAACGATTTGGCGCAACCTGCTCTCAGATGAAATGGAAAACTCAAATGCCAGCGTAACTCGCAACGGTCCTGTTTCAACGATCTCTACCGATGTCGCACCGCTCAATGGCAGCCTTTTCTCCAAATGAAAAACATCCACATCCCACGCATCCCATTTATTAGGGATGTCTTCATATAAGACAAAGGTGTTGCCCAACTCGCCAAATTGGATGCTCTCGCGCTGTGTGGATTTATGAACCAGGCGCATCAATCCGCCCTGACGGTTGAATTCGGCTTTCAGGTGCTGATTTTCCAAACTGTATCCGTTTTCTGTTTCTGAAACAGATACGGTTTCAATAGCAATCGCTGGTGTCTGAATGGCATAGCCCAACGCGGGGGCATTGACCACGCCCAGACTTTTTCCGTTCGTTATATTTTGCTCGCCCGAAACACTGTCGGGAAGTTCAACCACTTCTACGCGTGGGAAACCAAGTGTGTTGAAGGCCAAGACTTTACATGTTTCAGAGGTTTCAATTTCAGGAGTCATGGTTTGCAAAGCGGAATCACGCAGAGTTGCTGCTTGTTCCAGCACAAATTGATATTCTTCGGCTGAGTCAGCATAAACTTCGCCAATGGATGAGCCTGGGATGATGTCGTGGAACTGATTGGTGAGAACTAATTTCCATAGTTTTTGCAAAACAGTTGTCGGGTAGTTTGAAGCGTGTGAGATAAAAGCCAGAGTGGAGAGAATCTCCACATCTCGCAGTAATAATTCGGATTGACGATTAAACTTCTTATTTCGCGCTTGAGAGGTATATGTGCCGCGATGTAGTTCAAAATATAATTCACCAACGATAACCAGCGGGTCTTTTAGATCAGTTTCACAACGAGCAAAGAATTCTTTTGGAGCACGGATCTGTGTGCGCGGCAGTCCGTCCACATCGCTCATGCGGTGCAGTTGTTCGAGCATTGCGGTTGTTGGGCCGCCGCCGCCATCACCAAATCCAAAAAGCAGATAACTTTCATTGGCGCGTTCGTGATCTTTGAAATTACTGACGCTATACAGCGATTCTTTAACATTGGCAAGCGAATTGTAGGTATCGGCAGGTGGGAAATGCGTCAAGATTTGTGAGCCGTCAATTCCTTCCCATTCGAAGGTATGACTGGCGGGCTTGTTGAATTGATTCCAGGAAAGTTTTTGAGTGAGAAAATAACGGATACCCGCCAGTTTCATGATTTGGGGCAGTGCGCCGCTGTACCCAAAAACATCGGGATTCCAAAATTCTGTACAACGCGCGCCAAACTCGCTTTCAAAAAAACGTTGTCCGTATAAAAATTGGCGCACGAGTGATTCGCCGCTCGGGATGTTGCAATCTGGTTCGACCCATGTTCCACCAACTGGAACAAACTGCCCCGCACTCACTTTTTCGCAAATGCGAGTGTAGAGCGCTGGATAATTTTCCTTCATCCAATCAAACTGCTGGGCTTGCGAGCACGCGAATTTGTATTCGGGGTATTCATCCATCATGCGCGTGGCGGTGGCAAATGAGCGTGCGCTTTTACGTTTGGTTTCAGCCATTGGCCAGAGCCAGGCGGTATCAATGTGAGCATGTCCGATGGCTGAAAGATTGTGCTGTCCATCGCCGTTGTGCGCCGATAAAAAATGGGCAGCAATTTTGCGGGCGGCAATCCAGGTGGATTTATTATCCAATAAAATTGTGTTGACCATCTCATTGACGGTATATAGGGCTTGTCCGCCGCGCGGCGTATTAGCAGGCAGGTGCAACGCCATATCAGCAATGATTTTGAAATCCCAATAAAGATCCCAAGCTTCGCGGTCGAACACTGCAATTTCAGCCTGACTTAGTTCGCCAATGCGCGGGTTGTGCGCTTTGTTATCCAGCCCAAGCAAACCATTGCAAGCCACTTCGATAAAATATTCGAGCGACTCTCTGCCCTGTGCATTTTTGCAGATTTGAAACTCGCGGCGGATGGCTTCAACCTGCCAGCCATTAAAAGAACCTGTCAAACCCTGAAGCGATATTCCATTTTGCCAGATACATGCTTCGGAGGCTGAATCCCACAACAGGTGGATTTCCTGTCCGTGCCATTCGTCAGGGATTTGAGCCTGCACTTTTACCCAATGTGTACTCCACAATGGCCCAAACTTTTCGCCGACGCTTATTATCTGGTATTTGCCTCGTAAGGCCTCGGTGTAGGGAATGCGTCCCGGTGCGGCGTAGGCTGCCAAGCGAACGGGAGCAGTCTGAGGGTAGAACAAGCCGCTCAGTTGGGTGGCAAAGTTTTGGGCACGCTGGCGGGTAAGGTCAATATGTTTTTGCATGAACGGGTGTCTCTATCTATTTTGTGTCAAAAATTTTATAAATCTGGCTGGCAACTTCCCTGCCAAATGTACCGTGTTCTGGAATATCCCAATGAAAGCCGTCTACTACGCTGGAGCCTATAATTGATCCCGCGTCTAAAAAGTGACAGTTGTTTTCTGATGCCACTTTTTGATATGCAGCCGCCAATCGTTTGGATGTTTCTGGCGCGCCGCGCATGGGTTCCCATAAGTTGGGAATATCCAACACAGGCGGCGGCGCGATCAGCATGACTTGCGGCGCAGATGAACTGGATTGAATGATTTGAATCAGCGTGCGCGCGCCAAGGGCAATGTCTGTGGCTGTCAGAGAGAAACGCTCTTTCAGGTCGTTCGTCCCCAGTAACAGGATGACCAGATCAAGTGGGGAGTGAGATTCAAGACAAGGGATCAGATACTCCCTGCCAGATTTGATACCTTCGATGGGATCGTTCCAGACTGTAGTGCGCCCTGGTTGACCTTCCTCTATGATCCAAAATTTCTCACCAAGTTGGTCGCGCAAAATCCCCGGCCAGCGTTTGTGCAAATCATAGCGGGATTTATCCACAGGATTTGTTCCGTACGTATTTGAATCGCCAAAGCAAAGAATATTAAAAGCCACTTTTTCTCCCGATTTTATTTGTATTCTGGCGCGGAGAGCCAATGTAAGCCATCAGTGGATTGGAATAAACCCAAAGTTGTTTTCCTGGTGTTATTTTCCTCGCCCATCAAAACCATGAAATATTGGTTTGCTTCCTGCCAGACAAATGGTGCGCCGTATTTATGGGTGAGCCATTTTTGTTTCTCTATCTGTACTGGGCCAAGATGATTCCAGGTGAATAAGTCAGTGGATTGGGCAATTGCCAAATGTTGATTGACCAACCCTTCACTAAACATCATAGTCCACAGCCCATCAATTTTATAGATCGTAACATTTTCAACGCCGTCTGCAGCGCGGTTACGACCCATGAGAGGCTGGTTTTGGCTAATGATCTTCCAGTCTTGCAATTGCGGGTCGGTGGTGATGGCATGTCCAAGTAGGTTAGCGCGGTTTGGGGAATTTTTGAGATAGCCATCGGAACCTACAAAAAAACAATGTAATTGATCGCCAATCAGCACAAAGGAAGGGTCTATGGCACGCTTATCTTGATTCCAAGGAAGCGTCAGTGCTTGCTGAAGAAAAACATGCGGCTGCGACCACACCAACCCGTCATCTGATTCGGCGAAGTTGAGTTTTTGTGGCATGACCGGGTACGACTGAAAAGGCAGGATGTAACGTCCGTGCCACCATATCACTTCGCCGGGTGATGCGTAATTTTTTGGGGTGATGTCACGGTCTCCCTCAAAGGTCACAAAGTCTTTGGTGAAACGCCAAGCCACAGACCAATTTTCAGCGCAATCCCAATTGCCGTTGGAATAGCGAGTATAGAAGACGCTGTACCCATCCTTCGTTTTGAAAATAGACGGGTCACGCAGATTATCGCAAGTTTGTAAAATTGGGTTGTTGATGGACTGAAAATTAAGCATGTTGTTTAACCTTTTACCGAGCCGGCAAAAGCGCCAGCCGTCAGATAGCGGGCAATTAACGGAAAGACAAAGACGATTGGCAGGGTAATTAAGACCGCCAGGCTGAAGATCAAATCAAAACGACCAGTCGTTGGATTGGCAATTTCCACCAACAGCATGGATAGGGTTAGAAATTTTCCACGCATAATTTGCGCCACTAAAATATATTCCAACCAAAAATTGACAAAAATAAATAATCCACTGGCCATGATAGCAGGCTGCGAAAGTGGAACTACGATGTAACGAAAAATCTGAAAACGGGAACAACCATCAATGGCAGCCGATTCCTCGATTTCGATGGGTAAATTAAGAATATAGTTGCGTATTGTCAACATGGTGAGCGGCAGACTTAGAGCAGTATAAAGCAGATAAAGCCCAATAGGATTGCCTACCAATTTGAGTGCAAGCAACAAGCGGAACTGCGGGGCGGCAGTCACAAATGAGGGCATCATGCGTAAAAAGAACAAGGCGATCAGTGCCACATCCACCCAGCGGCTTTTGATACGCCCCAGCGCATATCCGCCCATAACGCCAATCGGTAAACCAAACAGCAAGGTGGCAGATACACTCAAAAAAGTATTTCGAAATGCTTCATTAAATTGCAAGTAAGGGTCGCTGAACAAAGCCCGATATCCACTAAGTGTAGGTTCTTTTGGAATAAATGAATACGGGTCAACCAAAAGTTGCGTGCCTTTGAATGAACTGGAAATGAGCCAGGCAAAGGGGAAAAGCAGAGTAATTGTAAGCACTAAAGCATAAATCAGGCTGGGAATATAACGTGGAAGGCGCATAATTTTTATTCCTGATCACGTTGAACTTGACGTAAAAAGCGATAGTAAATAATGCCAACCGATAGCAAGATCAGATAGACAACCACAGACATGGCTGCGCCGCGTGAAAGCTGCAGGTTTTCAAAAGTGGTACGATAAATTGCGATGGACCACAGCATGGTTGAATTAAGTGGTCCGCCAGCAGTCATCACAAATGGCAGGAAGAATACGTTGGAAGTCCATATCGTGCTTAAGATGAGCGTACTTAATAAAGTTGGCAGCAGGAACGGATAAGTTAGCGCCCAAAATTGTTGCCAGGCATTGGCGCCATCTAATTTGGCGGCTTCATAATAATCCTGGTTAATACCTTGCAAGGCGGTTAGATAGACGATGATGTTATAAGGCAAGCCTTTCCAGATATTGACCAAAATTAGCGTATAGAGTGCAATCGAGGGTTCGTTCAACCAGCCGATACGTTCCAATCCCAATTGCTCAAACCAGTAATTGACCACACTGATGTTGTTTCCAAAAATCATCAAAAAAGTTGTCGCCACTAGCAGTTCAGGCATGACCCATGCAAAGAGTAAAACTCCCCGAAAGAATGTGCGTAAGGGTAATTCACCTTGGTTCAAAATTAACGCGCTCAGCACCCCAAGAACAGTCTGCCCCACAATTGAAAGTGCAGTAAATATTATCGTATTGCGTATTGCCAGCCCAAAATATGGATTGGCAAACGCCCATTGGAAGTTTTCCAATCCATAAAATTTAAGTGGGTCAATGAGACTATTTAAATCATTAAAGCTATAGATGAAAATAGTGATCAGCGGATAAAGAAAAAAAATAAAGATAAGCGCTATCGGTAGTAAAAGAAAGCCATACAAAAAGAGGTTGTCTAATTTAATATACCGCTGCCACCGAGCAGTATTGATCTGAGAAATGGGCGCCATAAAAATTCCTACAGGCAGGCGATGAAATATTCTATATATTTCATCGCCTGCTTATAAATTACGGTGAATACTTATTTCTTATTGGCTGCGAAGTAATCCTCAGCGGCTTTGACGGCTTCGTCTACCGACAGCCCCGCCTGAATCGCTTCCAACCCGGCAACAAGCCCTGCGCGATAGACAACGGTGTTAGCCTCACGCGGAATGGGTGAATTATTATTCTGTGCAATCTCAACCCATGAAGGATAGAAAACGCCAACTACAGATGCACTGACCCCCGGGTCTTCTTTGACAAGCCGAAGAATCTCATCCATGTAGGATTTGCGCGCCAGCAAAAATCCGCGATACAACGCATAGTTGACCTGACTATCTTGTGAGGTCATGTATTTGAGCAAGTCTTCAATATATGCCAGTTGAGTTGCCGTATATTCCTTGGAAGGGACGACCCACATATATCCGCCGCCAAAGGTACCATACTCCGAGCCGTCTTCCATAACAGGCAGGGAAACAACGCCGATCTGTTCCGTTTTCAAAAGTGCAGGCGAACCAATGGTATAAGATGTAATACCATTGCTGTGCAGGAATATCATACCTACTTTCCCTGCAGCAAAGAGCTGCGCGCACTGATCACGAGTCAGCCCAGCCTGTTCCTTGGGAGTACTGCCATCAGTCATTAAGTCAGAAAGGAACTGATAGTAATTGCGTACAGCGTCGTTGGCATAAGTATAATCTGAGCCAAACTCCAATCCGTTGGCAACTGCCATGGATAGTTCAATGTAGCCTTCTTTACCAATACAGACACCCGCATGGTCGGTAGTAGTTAATTTTTGCGCATACTCGCGCATCTGGGCATAGGTCCAGCCATTTTTGGGAGCTTCCAAGCCAGCTTCGGTCAGAAAATCTGGACGATAGTAAACAACACGCGCCTCAGTATCCTGATAAATGCCATACAACTTGCCGTCAAGGGCCATGAAGTTCTGCCAGAAAGCTGGAAGATAATCTTCTTCCAATGCAGCCAAATCAAACCAGGGGCTTATGTCCATTATTTGTCCGCCAACAATCAGAGGTTGAACCACACCCGCTTCTGCAAAGACTAAATCTGGAGCGGTGCCAGCTGCAATATCATTGGTTAAAATATCACCGCCAAAATCATCCACGCTTTGAACATTGAGTTTTACATTTGGGTGAGCGGCAGCCCAAGTGCGCAATTGATCCCCAGCGCGACCACGGTCTGGTTTAAGTTGGAAAGAAAAGGCGCGCACAGTGAGTTCAACAGGTTCATCTGGCAAGGCGGGCATAGGGGTAACCAGTACCTCGTTATTTACAGGCACTTCCACAGTTTGCACAACGACCTGTGGTGTTGCTGCCGGTGCACAGGCAGCCAGAACAAACCCAGCGATAAGCAAACCGCTGAGGACGGAACTAAATTTTGATTTCATTCTTGCCTCCAAGGGAAATTGTGTGGATTAAGTTGTACTACGAAAAACTTTAAGTTTTAATGTTTGTTGGGCAGCCTCCTTTTTAAATTACGTTACCCCTGATTGAGCATGGGAATTATGAATGAATGTTTTTCTTCACACGCAGAATTATTGATTTGCATGGGAATATCTATGAATTTAACGGGCATGGACGGATTTTGAATTCGTTCAAACAATAGTTGTGCTGCTTTACCGCCTAACTCCTCGCCAGATTGATAGGCGTACGTTTGACAATAAGGAGGGAAGGAAAAGGTTGTTTCATAACTAAATGTAGCGATTTCCATTGTTCTTGAAACACCTTTGACTGTGCGATTCGTTTTTTGCAGATATTCAAGATTTCCACTGACAACACAATTTGCAACACGCTGGGCAATATCAAAATTCGCCGCCAATATGACCGTCGGCTCAGTTGAAAAGACACGATCAAAGAGGCGTTTACGTAAATCAAGGCTCATTAAGGGTGTCTCTGAGACCCGTTTTTGGTGAGGGAAAAAGTCCAGCCACATTAATTCTTCATCTAGCGGAATTCCGTGTTTCTGGAGTGCGCGCCGATGCCCAACAAGACGGTTTTGAACACTGGTGGCTGGAGCCTCATGTGAAATCCAGGCAATGCGTTGATGTCCTTTTTCGATGAGCAGCTCCGTCAATTCAAACCCAGCCAGCTCATCCTGAAATAAGACACGATCCGTTTCCAACCCAGACACATAACGATCTACCATTACCACTGGCTTCTTTTCAGACACAGCGCGATATAAATTTAGACTGGATTCGTTGAGACGCGGATAAACAATCAAACCATCCAAGGCACGGTCTTCTGTAAGGCTTTCCAATTGTTTTCGTTCTTCAAGCGGATTTTCAAAAGAGCTGATAACCTGTAATGCAAACCCCGCACGATTGGCTTCACGCGCAATTCCAGCCATAATGCTGATAAGGTATGGATGACTTAAATATGGAACCACCATACCGATTGTTCCATTTGCCCGCATGGCTGAGGTGCCTTTGGAAACATCAGACGTGGAAGCTACGAATGTGCCGCGGCCATGCTGACGGTCAATGAAGCCATCATTTTCCAGCATATCCAGCGCTTTGACGATGGTAATGCGACTGGTACCGTATTCTTCCACCAGTTTGCGCTCTGGCGGTAATGGATTTCCTTCTAAAAACTCCCCGTTTTGAATGCGTTCAAGAATGGATTGGTAGACTTGATAATATAACGGGAGCGGGTTATTCTGATCAACTTTATTTTTCATTAGGCACCTTGACATGTTGATATGTGGACATATCCAATTTATCATTGAATCATAGCCTTGTCAATAGCATTTCATCCAAAAATTCCAAATCTGACCCAATTTAAAACAGATTGGCGTGTTCGCCGCACAACACACCCGCTTCCCATGAAAACGGCTTTATTCTTGAGTTCGAAAAATCATTGAATAGTCAGGGGCGATTCTTGGTTCGTAAAGCGCTTTATATTTTTACCTTTTATACCTACTTCAGCAGTTCCAGATGTCTTCCAAAATGAATTTTCAATCCTTCACAATAAGCATCTTCATGTTTTACAAGCGCAGATTTTATTTCTGTGCCAAACATACTCAGCGCAGAGCCAAACGTGACATGCAAAATTTCGCGGGCGTGAAAATCATCTAATAGTAAGGATGGGTTAATTTCAACGGGCAACCTCTCCAACTTTGCAGACACATGATAAGTGCGGCGGTCGGTTTCGTAGCGTTCGCGCCCAAGAGAGTAAATTCTCTGGAACAAATCAGGCTCCAATTTTGCCAGCACACGCAACGCCTCAAGATACGAAGTTCCCGCAGTCTTGACATGAATCCGCGAACCCCAATGCTTTGCGATCAGCGGGTATACACTGAACTTATCCGAGCCCGAATGCAGGCTGAGTTTGTATGTCCCGAAATACGCAGTCACGGCGGCGTGCTTTGCAAGTTCAACATCCAGCGCGTTCAAGTCGCCGATGTAATCCACGCCTTTTTCAAAGTCACCGATGAAGCGCGGCGCGAGTGATGTAAATTTCACGCCCAGCCGCGTCAATTCATTTGCGATGAAAAAATGTTCCAGCGGCGTCGTGGGCGAATCAGTTTCATCTACCGAGACTTCAAAATCAAAATCATCTTTCATTTGGGAAAGACGATTAAACATGGATGTTGCGTGCTGGATGGCTCTGCCATACTTGACCTGCGCCTTGAGCAGATTCTCCGCATCGAACTGCGCCCAAGGTTGATTACTGTTCACAGACAGATACAACGCCGACAGTTTTTCCCAGTCCATGCCAGTGACTTTTTTCTGCAATACTGAAAGCGTATCGGTGTCTGCGGAATTATCCACATATTCGCCAGGGTCAACAGTGAAGAAGGTGTAACCTGCTTCGACAAATGGCAGCAGGTCGTCGAGTGATTTCAGATGATCCGCATCTGCACCCCAGGGTTCATCCCATTTTGCAGATTCGACGGCGCGTTTGGCGTCATTCATTACTTGTTGAGGCGTGCGTCCCGTGCGGGCATTCTCGCGGACAGATTGCTGGGCGAAGATAGGTCGAAGGTCAAAGGTCGAAAGTCGCAGGGATTCGATATGTCCGCGTGTGGCGAGTCCGAGGCGGTCGCCGAAACCGAAGGAGGGATAGAGATGGAGTGGGCCTAGCATGGATATGTTCCTATCAAAAGTTGAAAATCAAGAAAAAAATAAATTCGAGGCAACATGTGCCTTCAAAACTCCTACCGATAGTTTATCGGCACATAGGGTTCCAATTTTTGTTCAGCGTAAATTTCCGCCAAACGCGTAAAACGCGGCAGTCCGTTCAGCAAAGGCGCGGATGGGTATTCATCGCCAATCAAAGGGCGAGCATAGCGGACAAATTCATCGGTGACATCGGTGCGAGCATTCGTTAACCAACTTTTAGGAAAACTTCTTTCGGAATTTGCCATTCGTTCCAAAGGGACTTGTCCGTAGGTGACGTGATAATTTTCGTCAGGTTGGCGCACAAGGGTTGCCATAAAACCACCGCCGCTTTTCAAAGCAATTTGAACTGCCTGCTGACCGAGTTGATAGGCTTCATCAATATCCACTGTAGACGCCAGGATGGCTTGGTTACGTTGTCCTGTGCCAGGAATGTTGTAGCGGGCAATGCCGCGCGCGGGTAAGCCTTTTTGATTGAGATGATTGACCAGCAATTGAGCGGCTGAAGTTTGCGTAGCAGAATAAACGAGATGACCGAAGCCATCCCGCACCTCACCCAGACTTCCCAATTCCAAGCCTTCTCCCGCCACGACCAACGCGCGCCCGCGTTTTCTGACGCAGTCATGGATACTTTCGGTGATTTCATCCAGCGAAAAACCCGCTTCTGTCATGAAAATCAAGAGCGGCATTTCGCGTTCTGGGTCGCCCAAACGGGCAGCCGCGGGGATAAATCCGATTTTGCGCCCCATCGCCTGCAAAACCAAAACAGGCTCAAAGCGGCAGGCGCCCGCATTTTCCTGATTGGCTTCACGGATGGTGTACGCCCAAAAGCGCGCGGTACTGCCGTAGCCTGGAGTGTGGTCAATCAACTGGAAATCGCTATCGCCCAAATCATTATCCACCGTTTTGGGAATGCCCGTTACAACCACATCCTGTCCGCGCGCGGAAGCGAAGCGGGAGATTTTATCGGCGGTATCCATTGAATCATTACCACCGATGTAAAAAAAATAGCCAATCTCATGCGCGCGAAAAACCTGTAAAAGCCGCTCAAAATCAGCGGGCTTGGATTTATCCAGACGGTAGCGGCAACTCCCCAGAACGCCCGAAGCGGGAGTGCTGGAAAGCAAAGCAATCTCCTCGTCAGGCTGCGCCGAAAGATTAATTAATTCCTCGTTCAGGACACCTTCGACCCCAAAGCGCCCCGCGTAGATTTGGTCAAACGCCAAAGGATGGGATTTGCACGCCTCCACCAGCCCATGCACTGAGGCATTAATCACCTGCGTGGTGCCGCCGCCGAGCGCAACCAGTACATTTTTTGGCATGGCTATTCCTTTAAAAACCAGGTATTGGCTTCGAGCATTTCATCCAGCATTTGCCCAACAGTGGATGGGGCTGTCACCAGCGGATCGGTGGCGAGCGCGGCAAGCGCGGGTTCGCGTTTACCCGTCAGCGCGGACTCGACGATCAATTCCTGACGGGAGACATGCCCCGTGATGACGGCGCGCGCCGCGGCGGGAATTGCGCCGAGCGCGTGCGGATGAACGCCGCGACTGTCCACGCTGGCGGAACATTCCACGACAACCTCGTTGGGTAAATTGTTGATTTGTCCACGATTGGGAATGTTGATCACAAACTCGCCAGCGTCTCCGCCACTGAGTGCCGCCATGACGGGGGCGAGTTGTTCATCGGAGAGCGTCCATGCCTGCGGAGCAGTTCCAGCGACATAGGCTTCCAGCGCGGCGCGGCGCTGCGCCATCAATTCCGCGCGGTGATTAATGGTGGTCAGAATCACGCCATATTTTTCGCCGAGTTGAGCGGGTTCATTCAGAAAGCCTGCAAAAAATTCTGCCACATGACGGTCGCCTGCGCCGAACAAAAGATCGAGATTTTCGAGTAGCGTCAATTTGACCGCCAGTCGGTCATGGAAAATATCGCGGATGGTGTTTAATCGTTCATCGGTCAGGGAGAACAGACCGTTTTCATTAATCCATTCGCGCAGAACCGTTTTCCCGTCACGCCCGCCAATCGTCGGGTTAAGCAGAATCGGCAGGTGATTAATTCCCAGCACGGAAAAAGAAATCTCGGTGTGCGGCAGATTCAAAATTTCCGAAAAACGCCGCCGCACGCCGCTGACTTCGTGACACAGCCCAATGCACGGAATGCTGCTGGCGCGATTGACGGCGCGGGTGATGGTCGTCATCGGGTTGGTCAGGTTAAGCAGCCACGCTTCGGGGCAGAGACTTTCCATTTCGTGCGCCACTTGCACTGCAAACGGGATGTGCCGCAATCCGCGCGCCAGCCCGCCCGCGCCAACCGTATCCCCAACGGCTTGATGAATGCCATATTTCAGCGGAATTTCCAAATCGTAGCGCATGGCTTCCAGCCGCCCAATCGCCACGCACAGGATAACAAATTTCGCGCCGCGCAAGGCTTCGCGCCGATCCAGCGTGGACTTGACCTGAATCTGTGAGCCAGTCTCTTGGATAATTTTTTCGCAAACGCGAG
>Ga0316611_1000315_pt1 | contig 17703 bp, 14 predicted proteins | sample MIS2016202_MG_FD_207675 | JGI IMG/M metagenome (GOLD analysis project Ga0316611, IMG submission 207675) | Microbial mat bacterial communities from Middle Island sinkhole, Lake Huron, Michigan, United States - MIS.2016.202 | ecosystem: Environmental > Aquatic > Freshwater > Lake > Sediment... | reverse complement strand
ATTAGCGCTGCGAAATTAAATACAAAGGCACTCTTTAATCCCGGTACAAAACGCATATGCGCAACAAATGCATAAACAAGAATTGTTATCAACGCCCAGGTTTCTTTTGGATCCCAGCCCCAATAACGCCCCCACGATTCGTTTGCCCAAATTCCGCCTAAAAAAGTACCGATGCTTACTAAAAATAACCCCAATATTAGTGTAGTTTCTGTTATATTACTTAATTGTGATATTATTTGCCTGAATGATGTCGAGTTCTTTTCATTCCGAAAGAACATCAGCACCAAGTTTAAGAAACCAAGTAATGCTCCTAAAGCAAAGAATCCATAACTGGCTGATATCACAGAAACGTGAATCGATAACCAATATGAATTTAAAACCGGCACCACATTGGTAATTTCAGGATCCATCCAGGTTAAATGCGCCACTGATAATATTACCGAGGCAAGCAATGCCGTAGCCGAAATAGCAATGGCCGATTTCCTGCTAAAGAAAATACCAGCTAAAACTGTTGCCCAGGCTATATAGGTGAGTGACTCAAAACCGTTGCTCCATGGGGCATGTCCTGATAAATACCAGCGAACCAAAAGGCCTGCCGTATGAAGAAGGAAACTAAAAAATAAAACTAATATGAGTCCCTTTTCAACATATTTTTGCCTGAAACGGGGAACAAAAATAGTAATGAATTGAAGTAATAGCAATATCCCTCCAAACAACCCATAGTATTTCATTAAACGGCTAAAAACATCGAATTTATTATACAAAATCTCAAGCTTAACTCTGCCGGGGGAAAGCAAGACCTTTTCGCCCAGTTTTTTCTGGTAGTTCTTTATAGATTCAAGGTAAGTGGATGCCTCTTGTTTCGATTTAGCATTACCCGAATTCCGAACCGCTTCAAAGTATAGAGAGAGTATATTCGCCGAAAACATAGAATCCATGCCCGTAAAATTACCAGCCACTTCATTTGGCGAAAGCCATGTATTGTTGGGATCACCTGCCTTCGGAAATACATTGAGGTATTGCCCGGTATAAACCATGTAACAAATATTAATGCGCTCATCGGTGCGAATTACTTCGGAGTCGAACTTATTGCGGCTGGATGGTTTTTTCTGATAAGCCGCACTTACCGCGTCTGATAGGCGATAATTCCCTGATAAATCAAAGCAATCGTCGAACGATATCAAGTTAAGATCGGTACGAAAAAGTTCCTGGAGCCCGGGATGTGAAATTTTTATCATGGGAATAGTCTTCCAGTTTTCCGGATAAACATTCATACCCAGAAATACCTGCTCGGAGGTTAGACCTTTAAAATTATTACTTCGCGATACTTTCCTGATAATTTCCGAGGCAAGCGTTGAAATTGGCTCTACCCTTCCCTTTCGATCCTGCACCAATAAGCTGCCAAAATTTTGGGCTTCCGCATTATCAACTGTTAGCGAATCGGAAATGGAAGCTCGCGAAAGCTGCGAAGTGGAAAACGAGACCAATGTTAGTAAAATAATCGTCTTAGCGGTTGAGCTGACGGAAGTTCCCTGACGAAGCAACCAACGGAACCGACTGGCTGGGTTTAATAAATTGGCAAACATGCCAATGGCAAGCAGCAAGTATCCCAGGTAGGTTATCCAGGTTCCCGGTACATCATCGTTAACCGAAAGATAGGTTCCCTGTTCGTCATCATCGTAAGACGACTGGTAAAACCGATACCCTCCGTAATACAACACATTATTCATGTAAATGCTATCGAGCTGAAAATATTTACGGTCGTTATCAATTAAGGTAACATTGCTTTGAAACGAAGCTGGTGAATTCGATCCCGGATAACGTTCCAGTTTAAATTTATTGAGTTGTAAGCTAAATGGAAGCTGTTTCCAAATGGATCCAAAACTGGCAGAAAGCGTTAAACTATCTAATCGAAATATTTGCTCTTCTCCATCGAAACCTTTTCCACCCCAGAGGGTAACTGTTTTTTGATCATTTCCGGAACTAAATGTTACTATTAGTGCATCTGCAGTATTTTTATCTTTAATAATCTGCTCATTAGGCATTGCCTTTAAACTGGCGCCGGGTAAATATTGTTTCATCACCATTGTTGCAGAGCCCGACCGGTAGAGTGTTAACGGATTAAACCTGCTTTTTTTTGCGGTATCGAGATTCGTAACTGAACTTTGGTTTCCCATGGAGACAATTTCCAACGGAACCTTCGAAATTACTGTTAACGAGTCAGCTTGCCGCTCAATATAAATTCCCGATGTTTGATTAGAATTGCCGAATGAGATTGGAATACCATTTTTCGTGATAAAATCACCTTCTGCTAAATTATATTCCTCGCGACCATTAGCACCGGCTAAAACTAATGTAATATATGGCTTGCCTTTCTCATCGGGTTGGAGGGATGTAATTGCGTCGGGTAAAAAAGATTCCAGGGTTACCGAAATTTGTTTTTTACCAAGTTGAAACTTCTTATTTAACCGGTTTTTAGAAGCGTTGGATAACAAAAGCTTTTTGTTCCATACTTCTGCTTTACTATTTACAGTGGTTTTAACCTGAAGGTAATAATCCGAAGTAGATATTATGCTTTGCGATTGTCCCTGCCGAATATGCATCATGCCTTCTTCTCCAAGGTATCTGGTCACCCCTGCACCAATTACTATTAGAATAAATGCTGTATGAAATAACAAAGTAGTAAGCTTTTCTTTTCTGAATAATTTGCCAATGAAAACATTTCCTATAAAATTAAGGCATATCAAAGCAAGTAATAATTCAAACCACCATGCATTGTAAACCAGGGCTTTGGCTGTATCAGCTCCATGGTCGTTTTCTATAAAAGTAGCAACTGCAATAGATATAATGAAAATAAAAAGGTAAACAAGCGTGGTTTGAAACGAGAATAAAAATTTCTTAAATGCGCTCATAAATTTAGGTTACAATGGATTTTTACTAATATCGGAAATAAAACATTTCAAAGCGTCGAAATGTTGTCAATAAAGCAATAAAAACTATTGCAAAAGAAAAAAGCAGCTTGAAGATAATATTGGCTAAATAACTTTCCCAATCAGAAATGGTTCCTCGCTATGCTGAAAGCCGGTTAACCGGACATCAACCAGCATATTTTCGGTAATTCCTTCGAACACAGGAAATCTGACGGGAACATAGAGCTCACCATAGCCAGAGGCCATATTGTTGTTAATTTTTTCTACCAGAATTTTTTGGTTATGCCCTATTAGCTTGTGATAATATTCCAGTTTATTTTCGTTCGAAATCTGACGGATCATTTCGCTCCTGCGATTTTTAATTGGTTCGGGAACCTGCTCAGTCATTCGATCGGCCCTGGTTTCGGAGCGCCTCGAAAATTTAAACGTATGCACATGCGAAAATCCAACTGCTTTAGCCACAAAACGGGTTTCTTCAAAATCGTTTCCTGTTTCGCCCGGAAAACCAACCATAATATCGGTAGTAAGATTAAATAACGGATTGGTACTTCTGATCTTATCCACCAGCTTTAAATAAGAAGAGATAGAATATGTTCTGTTCATCTTCAACAGAATGCGATCGCTCCCCGATTGCAGGCACATATGCAAGTGTGGACATAGCTTGGGATGATTCAATAACGCGATGAATTTATCATTTAGCTCATCCGGTTCCATCGATGAAATTCGTAAACGAAAGTCTTCGGGTAATTCCAATATTTTCTCCACTAAATCTTCAAAATGTAAACCATTGAAATAATACCTCGAAATATTTACTCCGGTAATGACAATTTCTTTGTACCCGTTTTCAACTGCTTTTTTTATATTATCCAATATATCTTCTAATGGGCGACTAATAGCCTTACCCCGAACCATTGGAATAATACAATAAGAACAAAAATTATCGCATCCATCCTGTATTTTTATAAAACTCCGGGTATGAAATAACGGATCAGTAAGCTCATAATCGAACCTGCTTTCGGGCAATAACGAAGTATCAACCAATTCGCCTTTAAAATGTGCATCGACCAATTGAAATACCGCCGATTTTTTTTCGTTATCGATAACGTATGTAACCGTTTTACTTTCAGTGAAATGTTTCAGTTGTTCGGGCGACATACAGCCCATAACCACCACCATGGATTGATGGTTTTTGCGACCGGCATGATTTACAACAGTTCGGGTTTTTTGATCGCTCTGATTGGTAACAGTACAGGAATTAACGATATAAACATCTGCCGGAGCGTCGAAATCGACAATTTCGTATTGGTTGTGCGAAAATTGAGAAGCAAGTGCTTCAGTTTCGTACTGATTGAGCCGGCAACCCAATGTTTTAAACGCAATGGTACGTTTCATGATAAAGAGAGGGTTGTACTGTGCACTGGAACTAATTCACCATCCAAAGCAAAAGGTGTTGCCTGGTTAATTGTTAAGGTAACAATATTGCCGATTAACGACTCATCATCCGATTGAAACCGAACCCCTATTTTCCCTTCGGTGTACCCCGATAAATATCCTGCTTTCTTATCGGGACCATAAACCAATACTTCCAGATTTTTACCAATATATTGATTATTATAAACCCGGGTATAATCTTTCATATCCTCGGTGAGAATATGCAAACGATCCTTTTTAACCGAAAGTGGTATATCATCTTCCCAACGCGAACTGGTAGCGCCGGGACGCGAAGAATATGTCGCAATATAAGCCATATTAAAACCAACCATCCGGAATATTTTTCGGGTGTTTTCCATCTGTTCCTCCGTTTCTCCGGGGAAGCCTACAATAATATCTGTGAATAAGGTAGCAGTCGGTAGTTTTTGACGAACAGCGTCGACAATTCTCAAATATTTCTCGGTATTGTGTTTTCGGTTCATTTTGATCAGAACATGGTCATCGCCCGATTGCAGGGGCAAATGAATCCAATTTGCCAAGCAGCTATATTGCGAAATTACGTCGAGCACATCCTCGGTCATATCGCGCGGATGGGGCGATGTAAAATAAACCCAAAATTGTTTTTGAGATTGGTCACCAAATTTTCCTATTTTCTCGAGTAACTGGGGAAAAGAAATCTCGACTCCTTTTTTATCGAGACCGTAGGAATTAACATTTTGTCCAAGTAATGTAATGGACTTGTAGCCATCGTTTACCAACCGGTAAACTTCTTCTAAAATTTCATCCGATGGGCGCGACACTTCTCTGCCACGTGTATACGGCACAGCACAGAAGGCACAAAACTTATCGCATCCGTTTTGAATGGGAACAAACGCTTCAAAATTTGATTTGTAGGAAGGATCTATTTTCCAAAATTGGTAGATTCCGGTGGCATCTTCCAAATTCATTTTGCTTAAAGGGGTAACAACTCCATAACGCGAAATCATGTCTGGTAATCCGGGCATTTCTTCGGTTGGAAACACCAAATCGAATAGTTTAAGGAATTTCCCGCGGTCTGATTCCAGCAGGCAACCCGAAACAAAGGTTAATAAGTTACGCTTGTTTTTCCATTTGTTCCATCGCGAAATGCGGGCATAAACCCTATCAATTGCCTTTTGCCTAACGGAACAGGCAAGAATTCCCAGTAACTGAGCTTCCTCTTCATTATCAGTCCACTGGTAGCCCATAGCCTCAATAACCTTCTTTGTACGTTCCCCATCAGAGAGGTTCATTTGGCAACCAAATGTAACTATATGATATAGCATTCTTTTAATTTATTTCTTTCGTCAACAATCCTCAAAAATAAACTTCTGTAAAGATGTTATCGGTGCTAACACCGCGATCTGCCAGAAGATTATAAACATCGTACACCATGTCGCTGTTGCCGCAAAGATAAAAAAGAGCATTATCTTCCAAAGGATATAGAGGTATTATTTTGGTAACCCGACCTGAAAAATCGCCTTTTGTATCGCGCGATGTACAAACGATGTGTCTTTTAGCATCATAAAACTTTTGATCGTATGCTTCTTCTATAAGCTTTACACCATGAATAACGGTATAATTTAATTCGGGATAGCTGCGAATAAAACTATGAAAAGGTGAAATCCCTGTGCCGCTTGCAATAAAGTAAAATTTGCGCCTGACAATATCATTTTCGTTAAGGTTAAAAAAACCAAACGGACCTTCTACAATTACCTTCTCTCCAGTTTTCAGTCGTTTTAGTTTAATGGAGACATCTCCTTCAGTTACTTCTTTTACCAAAATTTCCAGAAAATCATCATTTTCACCACTGTATATGGAATATTCGCGTCGTTCGCGGCTTCCGGGCAATCCTAACCGAATATATTGTCCTGATTTAAACTCCATTTCATTTCTGTCGAATCGCAAAACATACGTTGAAGGCGTTAGAAAACGAACTTCGTGAATCTTAAAATCTACTTTTGTAATTACCTGATCCATTTATATTTAAAAATTAAAAATTGTTTCAAAAATACGTGATATATCTATTTAAAATCATTCTAAACATTATTTAAATACAATTTAGAAGCAGCTTTGTTTCAATTAAGGGGATAAATAATAAAAACTAATTCATCTAAATCAACCTGATCCTTGGCAATTTCCTAAAAATCGTGTAGGTTTGAATAAAGCACAATAAGCAATGAACCTGGCTATTGAATTATTAAAAGAAAATTCGCGAAATAACGTGGACCGAATTGTTGCCATGGTGATGGAAGATCCTGTCCTGATTAATCAATTGGTTCGATTTACTATTCAGGGAAATATTAAAGTATCGCAGCGGGCGTCGTGGGTATTAACCCATTGTTGCGATCTGGACCCCGAATTGTTAACGCCTCATTTAGAGGAATTATTAGTTGCTTCCCCCAATTTTTTGCACTCAGGAGTGAGGCGAAACGTGTTGCGCATGTTTGTGAACCAGCCAATTCCTGAACAATTGCAGGGAATTCTTTATGACCTTTGTATCCAATGGATTATTTCAAAAAAAGAACCCATTGCAGTTAAAGCAAACGCGATGGATATTCTGGCAAACTTAGCAGTGGAACAACCCGATTTCAAAAACGAGGTAGTCCCGTTGATCATGGATATTATCCCGCATGGTTCGGCAGGAATAAAGGCAAAAGGGATTAATATGCTTCGAAAACTTGGTTTAAAAGACATAGATAGAACCGACTTTTGAATAATGTTTAAAAAAAGCTATATTTAATAAAAAGCATTTGATGTCCATGAACAGAAAAATAATAATTGTTGAAGACCACGAACTTTTCCGAAATGGAATCAAACTATTGTTAAATGAATCACGCCAATTTGAAGAAATTTTTGAAGCATCGAATGGAGAAGAACTCATGGCATTTCTGTCGAAAAATACTGCCGATCTGGTATTGATGGATATTAACATGCCAAAAATGAATGGCATTGAAGCAACTCAAAAAGCATTGGAACTTTGTCCAACTATTAAAATAATTGCCTTGTCAATGCTCAGCGACGAGGATAATTATTATAAAATTATTAGAGCCGGCGCAAAAGGCTTTGTGTTAAAAGATGCCGGTATAAATGAATTGTTGTTAGCTATTGAAACAGTTCTGAACGGAAATAATTATTTCTCGCACGATCTAGTAAAAAAGATTATTCATTCCTTAAAAACAAATGTCCGACCTCCCCTCTCCGGCTCTATTGAAAACAATAAATTTTCGTCGCGGGAGCTCGAAGTGTTGGAACAAATATGTAAAGGATGCTCCAATCAGGAAATAGCCGATACCCTTTTTATCAGTCCAAGAACTGTTGAACGCCACCGGGCGAATCTTTTTGAAAAATCGGGCTCCAAAAATGCTGTCAACTTAGTTATGTTTGCTATTAAAAACAATTTAATAAGCGTTTGATGCGTTAGACATAAATTCTAATGCTTTATCATTCTTTTTCAATTAAAATAATGCTTATTCAGAGTAAGTATATTCACTCTTAGAACAAATATCGATTCGGGGGATTTTATTAGTGCGAAATGAATTTTGAGATAACAGGATTGGTATGTATAAAAAAATATTAACACCTGGTCTTTTTGAAATTTAATAATATTATTATTAACAACTTATCAAATAAAACATGAAACTAAAAATAATTTTGAACACGATTCTTGTTCTGGGAGCAGTTTTAATTGGGCAATCATGCGAAAATGAAGGTGAAAATGAAACTAAGATCAGCTCAAAAAACAGTAACGAAAGCCATAAAATGGGCGAAAATTGTATGAGTTGCCATAAAAAAGGTAGTTCTGGCGAAGGCTGGTTCAATGTTGCCGGTACAGTTTATACCGAATTAAAAACAACAGCATACCCCAATGCTACCATTAAATTTTATACAGAACCTAATGGAGCGGGTACCTTAAAATACACCGTTTTTGGAGATGCACGCGGCAACTTTTATACTACCGAAAATATTGATTTTGGCAGTGGTTTGTATACATCGGTTCAAGGGGCTACAACCACTAATCACATGATTTCTCCAGTAACATCCGGACAATGTAACAGTTGCCATAGCTCGTCTACAGAGAAAATTTGGATAAAATAACTAAGATCAGTTTCGGCTAATACCCGAAACATTCTTTACTCTTGCACAATAGTCATTTCATCTACCAGATTTTTAGCGCCAGATACTTTTTCAAGTACAAAAAGTAAGTAACGAATATCGAGCGTAATGTTTCGACAAAGGGACGGATCGTAAAAGATATCGCTCATGGTTCCTTCCCAGCAACGGTCGAAATTTAGTCCAATTAACTCACCCCTTGCATTAAAAACAGGACTCCCCGAATTTCCTCCCGAGGAATGATTGGTTGCGACAAAACAAACCCTCATCTCTCCCGCGCTATCGGCATATCTCCCAAAATCCTTGTCTTTATATACCTGGGCGAGTTTTGGAGCTATTTTATAATCGCTGATTGCGGAATCTTCTTTTTCAAACATCCCATCTAAGGTGGTATAATATTCATAATCTACTGCATCTGCTGGTGAATATCCTTTTACCTGGCCATAAGATATCCGCAATGTTTGGTTTGCATCGGGAAATAGAATCTTATCTTTATTATATTCCACGAGGCCCCGCATATAAATTCGGTACAAACTATCAATTTTCACGAGCGAATTATTATATGTATCAGCTACTTTAGCGGCAAGCACTTCATAAAAACTGATATAGGTTTCGAGTGCCGGATCGGAATAAAGTTTTTTAAGCGAATTCTTATTCCAACTGGCAATAATATTGTTAAATTTCTCAGGCGAAACCAGTACCGATTTTGAAAAAATAAAATCGGCCCATTTGCTATAATCTCCCTTAAACTTGGAATCGACCTTTTGAAAAATTGTGGGATAAAACTCCGGAGATATGTTTGCCTTATATTGTTTCATCAGCTCAATAAAGGTTTTTTTATCGATACTGCTGGAATAGTTCTTATAAAAACCTGCTAATCCTTTGGAGTATTTTTGAAGTTCCGCTTTTAAGGCGACATTATCGGCAGAACCATTTTTATTTAAAAAAGTAAACAACCGCGAAGCCTGCAGTATAATCTCGGAAGCTAATACGGTTTCTCCATTATAATCAACTACTAAAGCGTACTTTTTGTAGACCTCATAATTTTTTTCAAAATCACTTAAAAGACTTCCATAACTTTTGCTACGTTCCGAATTTTGCTGCACCCAATTCTGGAAATTTTGCTCATATTGTTTCTTTTTCGATACAGCATCCGTTTTTGAAAGCCCTTTGATCATTCCCTGCCACTTTTTCCAGGCATTACTTGTTCCGGCATACTTTGCAGCATATTGAATCCGTGTTAAAGGATTGTTATCCATTTCGTCCTGCATAATATTTAACCGAATGGTCCGCAAGGCAACTTTTTGAGGCAACTGCATCGTTAACATCAGTTCCACCTCCTGCGATGCAAGATATTGCTCTGTAGCAGCCGGAAAACCATATACCATGGTAAAGTCGTTTTCGGCAACCCCTTTGATTGAAACCGGTACAAATTTTTTAGGTTTGTAAGGAACATTGTCGGCAGAGTATGGTGCGGGGTTGTTATTTTTATCGGCATAAATACGAAAAATAGAGAAATCACCGGTATGACGAGGCCACACCCAATTATCCGTATCCCCGCCAAATTTGCCGATGGATGAAGGCGGGGCAGCAACCAGTCTGACATCTGTAAACACTTCGTATTCGTAAATAAAAAACTGGTTATCGTTATAAAGGGGTTTAACCACAAATTTATGGGTACTATTTTTTGAAGCATTGGCAATAAGTAATTCAATATTCTTCTGAATTCCCGATCTTCTGGTCATTTCGGAGATATTCGCGGATATTCCACTCAAAACACTTTCAGTAACATCCTCCATTTTCACCAGAAAAGAAACGGTTAATGATGGGTTTGGCAATTCTTCCTCCCTCGCATTAGCAATAAAGCCATTGGTTAAGTAATCATGATCCAGAGAGCTGTGATTTTGAATAGCGCCGTATCCACAATGGTGGTTCGTAAGCAACAAACCTTTATCAGAAACTACAACACCCGAGCATCCGCGATCGAACAATACCACAGCATCTTTTAAACTGGCATTGTTAACACTATATATGTCTTCGGGAGTAAGTTTACAACCTAGTTCAACCATCCTGTCGTACCTGGTTTTATTAAGCAATAATGGCAACCACATGCCATCGTCGGCTACTAAAGGAAAAATTAATAAAAGCAATAGGAAACTCGTAGTTAGTTTTTTCATAAAATTATTAATTTATTGTCCGATAAATTTGGTTATTTCCTGGTAAACCTTGTGAATAGGCAATCCCATGACATTAAAATAAGATCCTTCAATTTTTTCAACTCCTATAAATCCAATCCACTCCTGAATTCCATATGCCCCCGCTTTATCAAGTGGTTTGTAATGGGTCAGGTAAAAATCTATTTCTGCATTTGACAGTGCTTTAAAATAAACCCTGGTAGTATCGTAAAACAAACTGATATTCTGGCATGAAGATAGACAAACCCCTGTAAATACTTCATGCATATTTCCCGACAGCCGGTGGAGCATTTCGGCAGCATGTTCAATGCTTTGAGGCTTTTCAATTACCTGACCGTTCAACCAAACTATGGTATCGGCAGTTAACAGAATTTCGTCAGGCTTCTCGGGGACCTTACAGCTTTTCGCCTTTTCTCTGGCAAGGTAAAGTGGAATATCAAATGCTTTTAAATGCGAAGGAAATTCTTCGTTTTCATGAAGTGGTTCAATAATTTCAACTTTAACCCCCAATTCCTTCAACAATGCCCTTCTTCGTGGAGACTTAGAAGCGAGCAAAATTTTTACATCTCCAAATGCTGGATATTCCATACTAAACTCCAAATGTTTTGTGAATTATAAACCAAACCACAGGGGCATATAATATTCCAAGCAGCATTATCCATTTTAATAAATCGCCACAGAACTTATATTCGGCCACTGTTTTTGCTCCCCACAAATGGTAAATATTATATCCCAGTGGAACTATCAGAAAAGCAAAAAAGTAAACAAGTGTAATAAAGTCAACCGAGCCATCATTTATAAAAAACAAACAATATGCACAAACTAAGGCTATCATGATAAAAAATAACAGAATCATTGTTATCCACCGGGAAGTATTGATGCCCCAAACTATGGGTACGGTATTGCGTCCAACCATCCGGTCACCCTCAAAATCTTCCATATCCTTAATAATTTCGCGGGTAATTCCCGACAAAAATGCAAATACCGAAAAACCAAGAATCCAACCCGTGATTACATTTAATTGGATGGTGCCCGAAATAATATAATATTTATAGTGATCCAATACTGGAGGCATCTCAAATAGATAAACAGCAACCGGCACCATTGATGTTGCCAGCGCTACAATAATATTCCCAACCAAAAGCTGCTTTTTATAGGTAGTTGTGTAGAAATACAATAACCCTATCATTATCGGATAACAAAACAATAAGCTCATTACTCCTGCTTTATAAGAAGAATAAGCACCTAAGAGCAAAGACAGAATATTGAAAATTCGATAAATCCACAAAACACTCTCGGGAGAAATATCTTTACCGACAACAACATCGCTGGGATCGCGGTTAACCAGATCAAGATCCCTGTCGTAGTAATCATTAATGGCATATCCTGCAGCAGCAATAAGCATAGTAGCAAACACATATGCTAAAAACGCTAAAAAGGGAAGCTTCAGTTCCATGCTATATACCGCTAATATTGGGGCGATAATAGCATAGCGCATTAATGCCAGGGTAATTCCCATCATCAGGACATTCGGCAACCGAACAAGTTTAAAATAAGCTTTCAATCTCATGCTTAACTCTTTGAATCGGGGGTTAACCAAACACCCTTTATTTTCAGAACCTGCTCAATTACATCACGAACACATCCTTTTCCTGCTTCCTTCGGAGATATATAGGTCGATACTTCTTTTACTTCTTCGGCAGCATCAGCCGGACAAGTCGGTATACCAACAACTTTCATCACTTCGATATCGGGAATATCATCTCCCATGTACAATACTTCCGAAGGTTGAAGGTTATAACGAATCAGGAATTCGTTAAAATCGTCAATTTTTGTGCTCGATTTTAGATAGATATCTTTAACGCCTAAAGCTTCGAACCGCATTTTTAACGACTGTGCGTTTCCTCCGGTAATAATGGCGATTGGGTACCCTCTTTTTATGGCAAGTTGAACTGCATACCCGTCTTTAATGTTCATCGTTCTCATCAAATCGCCCGAAGGATGAAGCATAACATGGTCTGAAAAAACGCCGTCCACATCGAATGCGAAAGCCTTAATTTCCCTGAGTTTATCTTTAAAATGTTCCATAATCCCTATCTCTTTTGCATATCCATAATGCTATCGCTCACAAATGTATATATTTTTTGCCACAACGGCCTATTGGCTATAAGTTCCTTGTGAGATTCCATTATTTGAAAATTTTCACGGGAAGCCGGTCCTGTTTGAACCAATGCGGGGTTATTAGACTCTATTGCTTTACGCGTTGTTTCTTCAATAAGGTGTTTTATCATTTCAAAAGAAAGTCCCGATTCATTTAACAATTGATAAGTAATGGCATACATATGATTCGAGAAATTGCTGGCAAACACCGCCGCTAAATGAAGTTTCAATCGTTGTAACGAATTTACTACCTGAACATTTGATGACAAAACAGTTGCCAGGCTTGTTAATAATTCCTGGTTTACTAAAGTATCTGCTTCTATAAGAATTGGAATTGAGGTAAATTCAATATCGACATTTTTGCTGAATGTTTGAAATGGGTAAAATACCCCAAAATTTGTACGATTTTCTAAAATATCGATAGAAGTACTTCCGGAAGTATGCACCACCAGGCAAGACAGGCGATTCAGAGAATTTGAAACCTCCAGAATAGCCGAATCGGAAACTGCAATGATAATTATATCAACCGGGGTTAAATCGCCAAAATTGTCAGTGGCTTTGGAATTAACTAATGAAGCAAGCGCAACAGCATGTTCTATGTCTCGGCTAAATATTTGATTTATAGCAATCCCCTCCCTATAAAAAGCTTTAGCTAATTGCGTGGCCAGGTTTCCTGAACCAATAATTGAAATTGTTTTAATATTCATATATAAAAGAAAAGAGATTGTACGGTAAAGGTACAATCTCAGGAATTATAGAATGCAACCAGTAAACTATTTTCTACTATTAATTAAAAACGCACACTTTTCATAGTTTTCGCATTTCTCATAAAACGCTAACAGGCTTGAAAAAAACTCATCATCAGCAAAAAAGGGATGTCCAGGTTCAAATTCTAATAAGTTGTTTATTGTTTTTTCGAAACATTCTTCTTTCGAAAGCAAACTGGGACTTATTGGTGGAATTGGGTCAAGGTTTACTGCAGTTTCAAAAATACGCTTATGGTTATTGATAAAATTAATTAACGTTAACTGCATATTAATAAAGTCGTTATTTTCCTTGAGAAGCTTTTTACTTAACTCGTACTTTCCCGATAAAACAGAGGTTCGTGTACCTGCTGAAGTATCTTTTAGTATTTCCCTAATTTCGTTTTCGTTTTCGCGCACTGTCTCAAGGTTTTTAAGAACATGTAACCGGAGCAGCTCAATTGATTTTTGTAGTAAATCTTTCATAAGGGCTGTAATCTGAGAGAAGTCGAATTAGGTTAGTTATATCTAATAGGTCGTTACAAATTAAAATACAAAAGAAATAAAAGTTCCAAACCTTACGAATTATATTTATTAACTAATAATTAACCAATATTGACTGTAGCCTTATTATTGCTTTTCTATAGCTTATGACCCGGTGTTGACAACTTTTTATTCCTGAAATTCAATAAAATGAAAAAGGGATGCATCCCTGCGTCCCTTAATCTTATTAACCCAAAACGTATGTATTACTTACTTATTTACTGCTGCTTTTTTGTATTCACCAATTGGGAGCACATTTCGTAGTCTTCCAAATGCTGATAATAATTGAGTAACCGGTTGTAAAATTTCTCTTCCGTATAAAATGGATGAGTTTTATCGTATATAATTAAACCGTTTACAGTGTGCTCAAAACACTCATTTTCATCTCTGAACGTAACAGTTCTCTTGTTTTCTCCCGAAATGAATTCAGAATCTTCATATTTCTCAAGAAAATTGGTGAGTGTTAATTGCACATTAATAAAATCGTTATTCTCCGATAGTAAAGCTTTATTTATAGCATACCGTTCTTCCAATTGATCAGTTCTTTGCTGAGAAACCGTTTGCTTTAAAAGGTTTCTGATTTCCTTTTGATTATTTTGAATTTGCGTCAAGTTTTCTTTTACTTTTTCGCGCAACATATCTATGGTATTTTTTATCATCGTTTTCATATCGGCCTCCACTTTCATATCCTTTTTGTTTCGTTTTTGATATGGTTTACGGCGACGTTTTAAAAAAGTTAGATGATATTTATCATCTAACTTTTTTAATAATTACTGTATACATTGAAATACAACGTTTTTGTTAGATATTAACTCGTTATCTACCCAATATTTATTGACCAACTGAACCTATTTGTTGACTAAAATTTATAACATTAATAGAGTACCATTGAAAATAAAATTCTAGCATGCATTATTCCTATAACCGTAAAAGTAATCGGCCTAACACCCAAATTCATGTTCGGCAATATTATTAGTGTATTCGAAAATTCGTCAGGTTCCATGTCTCCTATCAGACTTGGCAGGACACTCCAGCAACAATAACGCTCCTAGATTCTATCACATTAAAACTAAGCTAAATATTCTCTCTGCTTAACTAAGAAAGGGAGAACATAAGTAGTGAAACATCAAAAATTTTTCGAAAACTTCAATAAAAAATATTTTATCCAGTAAATCCTACGAAAACTGATATTTCAGCAATTCTTGGATGATCGTCCCCCTATTTATGAATACTGCTGGGTATATGAACTAATAACTTTTTATAGCATTTTGGATTCGATGTTTTATATTTAGGCAATGAAAAATGAATGCAAAATGACAAAAGAAGAAGCCTATCTGCGCATTATAGCACTCCGTAAGGAATTAAATAATCATAATAAACTGTACTATGTAGAGGTGCAGCCTGTCATAAGCGACTTTGAGTTTGATACCCTTCTAAAAGAACTTCAAAATCTGGAATCTCAGTTTCCGGAGTTTTATGACGAAAATAGCCCTTCGCAACGTGTTGGAAACGACATTAATGTGGAGTTTAACCAGCGGGAGCATAAATATCCCATGCTTTCGCTCGGTAACACATACAACGAAGGCGAGTTGCGCGATTTCGACAACAGGGTAAAAAAAGCATTAGGAGAACCTTATACGTATGTTTGCGAATTAAAATACGATGGGGTATCAATAAGCCTTACCTATATTAACGGCAAACTGGAATATGGCATTACCCGAGGGGATGGTACCAAAGGAGATGATGTTACGGCAAATGTGCGAACCATAAAAAGTATACCTTTGGTATTATCTGGGATAGGATATCCATCAGAATTTGAAATTCGCGGCGAAATATTCCTTCCCCGCCCGGTTTTTGAGCAACTAAACGAAGAAAAACTAAAAGCTGGTGAGGCTCCCTATGCCAATCCGAGAAACACGGCTGCCGGAACATTGAAACTTCAAAATTCGTCACAGGTTGCTAAACGCAAACTCGATTGCTTTCTGTATTATATCCCTGCTGAAAACACTCCTACAGTCTCGCATTACGAAAACCTGATGATGGCAAAAACCTGGGGATTCAAGGTGCCCGATTATACAAAGCGTTGTAATTCCATTGAAGAAGTGTTGGAATTCATTCATCATTGGGATTTGCAGCGAAAAACCCTCCCTTTTGATACCGACGGAATCGTAATAAAAGTTGATAACATTTCGCAACAACAAAATCTTGGTTTTACAGCGAAAGAGCCCCGATGGGCTATTGCTTATAAATATCAAACCGAAAGGGCCGAAACTCAATTGCTATCTATTGATTACCAGGTAGGACGCACCGGAGCTGTTACCCCGGTTGCAAATCTTGCCCCTGTTCAACTTGCCGGGACAACTGTTAAAAGGGCATCGTTGCATAATGCTGATCAAATAGCGCTCTTGGATATTCGCCTGGGAGATTGGGTCTATGTTGAAAAGGGAGGAGAGATTATTCCTAAAATTGTAGGAGTTAATATTGAAAAACGCAATGGAACCGGAAGCCCTTTAATTTATATATCTCAATGCCCCGAGTGCGGAACACCCTTGATTCGTGCAACCGGCGAAGCAGCGCATTATTGCCCGAACGACGAAGGGTGTCCTCCGCAAATCAAAGGAAAAATGGAGTATTTTGTGAGCCGCGCAGCCATGGATATTAACTGTGCCGAAGCCACTATCGATTTATTATATAGAAATGGATTACTTAATAATGTAAGCGATTTTTATAGCCTGAAAAAGGAACAGGTTTTAAAACTGGACCGTTTTGCAGAAAAATCAGCCGAAAACTTAATAAAAAGTATTGAAGATTCTAAGAAAGTTCCTTTCCCACGCGTACTATCGGCATTGGGAATTCGTTATGTTGGAGAAACAGTAGCAAAAAAACTAGCCCAGTATTTCAAAAGTATGGAAGCTTTAAAGGCAGCTAGCGTTGAGCAGTTACTCGAAGTAGAAGAAATAGGTGACCGGATAGCACAAAGCCTGGTAGAGTATTTTAATACACCCAAACATATTGCAATTATTAAGGCTCTAGAAGATGCAGGTGTGCAACTCAAATTGTCGGATGAAGAAACAAAAACCTTTTCAGAAAAACTTACCGGTTATACTTTTGTTATTACAGGAACTTATAAACACAATTCGCGCGATCAAATGAAAACATTGGTTGAAAAACACGACGGGAAAATATCGTCAGGGGTATCCGCGAAAACCACCTATTTACTTGCAGGAGAAAAGCCTGGCCCTGACAAAATTCAAAAAGCTCAGAAACTGGGTGTTAAAATCATTTCGGAAGATGAATTTTTGAAATTGATTGAATAATTTCTCAACTTTACCAAAATTATTGTAATACCATTGCCTGTGGAATTTACCAGAACCCTACAACGAAAAGCCGGAAAATATTTTCTGTCGAAAAAATTAAAACATTTTAGTCGGATTCGACAAATGTATACGCTTAAAACTGCGCAAACAGCCGGAATTCTTATAACCCCATCTAACCCGGATAGCTTTGAACAAATTAAGGAATTTTTGAATTATCTTACCAAAACCGGCGTAAAGGTCTTTGTTTTAGGGT
>Ga0316611_1000314_pt1 | contig 17717 bp, 24 predicted proteins | sample MIS2016202_MG_FD_207675 | JGI IMG/M metagenome (GOLD analysis project Ga0316611, IMG submission 207675) | Microbial mat bacterial communities from Middle Island sinkhole, Lake Huron, Michigan, United States - MIS.2016.202 | ecosystem: Environmental > Aquatic > Freshwater > Lake > Sediment... | reverse complement strand
CTGTCATTGAGAAAGTGCCAGTTATCCCACCATAATTTTGAGTAAACTCAGATGGATAATATGTCCCAGCTACCATTGATAGGAAATAAGTAGCCCAAGTTCCTGAAAAGTGATTATTGATGCATTTCCCACCATTGAAAGAAAGAACTGAAGCTGTATTAGTACCAACAATTCTGGAGTCACGAATATTGGTAGTATCATAAGTTACCGATGCATTGGGTACAGTAATTATACAATTCTGAAAATTAATCCACTTACCACCAGTTGTACTAAGAGTGACTGTTGAATTATAAATATTAGTATTGCTGTCAATATTGTTATAATTGAAATTGGGGTTTGTTACTGCACAATAAATATTTTTTACCCCTCGATACTGAAAAGTATATGAGGAAAGATTCCACACAAAGTTTGTAGGGAGTATAGTGAAAGGCTGTTCTGAACCTGCAACTTTACTTGTACTTCCAGTTTCAGTGACATTAGACAGAAATTTAAATTCACCATACTTTCCAGCAGCTACGGCTGCTCCTACTGTGAGATAGTCGCCACCCGTGCCAATGGTGGTAATTCCAATCTTTTTTTTGATGAATGTGGCCATATCATCGCTATCAAGGTTCCAGTCTTCGCCACTGGTACCAGTAGCCCCTTGTATCGGCCATATTTCAGTTCCGGTAATACCACCAGGCTTTTTACTCCAAAAATTAAATTTTTCCATATATATATGTACTATGTTGTTGTTTTGAACGCAATGCCAGTAGTACTGGTATATATAATTCCAGTAGTACTTGCATAATCATACAGCAATCCTAAATTACCGCTCAGCAGCGCAGGCAATTCTCTGCTGAGCCACTGCCAAGATATTGCTATGGTAGGCTGCATGGTATGGCTGCCACCCGCAAAGCTGATGCTGCACTTGGCACCATTTCCGTAGTTGCCAAGTATGCGTTTTACGCCACCCGGTTGGTGTGCTACAAGCAGGTGCTTGCGTCGGTTCCAGCCTATGGCTATGTTGCGGTTAGTGTCGTTGGCTTGTACTTGTACAGTCAGGCGTATGTTGTAGCCATTGGCCACAGGCTCGGCCACAAACTCGGTGGCATACCCAAGTGGGCGAAAAGCAACCGGTTCTTCTGCTGCCTCTATGCTGGCCACTACCCCAGCTATGGGTATGAGCGGAGCAGATATGGCATCGGCAGGCAGTTGCTCAACGAGCAGAACTGTACCTAGGTTGGTTTTTTCGTACTTGGTCATTTTCTTGCGTATGGTTGACGAAATATTTTTTTATTCTGCGTTTTTTCTCTTTCCTTTTTCGCGAAGTGCTCTCTCTGATATTTTCCAGAGTAAGGTTGATGAAATTATTTTTCTTCCTGTCCAGGTGTCGGGTATACATTCTGTAGAATGAATCGGTGTTCACTTCGTCGGCAGATACCCCTATAGAGTCGAAAAATATTTCAATGGCATCCTTTCTTGGTATATCGTCCATCAGCATCTCGCGGATGTAGTTTCTGAAATCGAAAAACAACTCATTGCGTACCCAATTGCGAAAACGTTCTTGCGATTGTATACTCATCTTATTGTGTACCCAAATTACATCCTTATTGCGCTGGTGTGGAAGGGCAATTACCAAGCCGCATGTATCTGCGCTCAGTGGCATGGGTTCGGCCTTGCTGGTGAGCAAGCGGCCCATAAGTATATTCACATCTGAGCGGTCGTGAAATATAGCAGGTTCTGCACGGTTTTCACTGATGAATAGCAAATACCTTTTCAGGTGCGTAGGCATGGGGATGAAAATAGTTTGCGTACTTGCCATACTTGCGTTTTTTGTTGTATTAATAATACAAATATCTATTAATCAGATACTAAGATACAAAAAACAATTGAGAATTACTAATTGATAATTGAGAATTATTTCACATAGCGCTGCCTACTGCCTCTGCTATTGAATGGCATATGCAGTGCACACTGCATGAATGCCCAATCGCCAGTATAAGTATCAATCGGGTCACTTGGAACTCGGGAGTAACGTACAATCACATGGTCGCCTATGCCATACCCGGCTGCGGGTTTTGGTATCTCAACCCCACCAAGTTTGTGCCAATACTGCTCATTGGCATTGATGGTCATATTGATGTACAGGGGGGTGTAGGCTACCGGTGCAGAGTTGACCTTCTGATATATGATGTCGATGAGTATGCGCACTACTCCGCTACCGGTAGTAGTAGGGAAACCATGCGTATGCACTTCAGCTACTATGGTATCGGCATTAAGCGCATCTATATCTATGCCATGAGTTATCTCGAATGAGTTGGTCATTTGCTCGGTTGTATTTCCCCCATCGAAAGTCCAGAAACTGGCATTGATGCCGCCAATGCTGTACGCTACCAAATCGGGTGCAGCGCCGCCACTGGTAGCCTGCCACTGTGCCGATGGTAGAAGGTCGTCGAACTGGTCGAGCTCAAAGCCATTGGTATCAACCTTGAACACCATTAGCCCATCGCTATTTTCACCCTCAATTATATTGGTACTGCCATCGTTGGTAGTACCCTTGAATGGCATAGACATAGCAAACTCTGCATACTCTACTATGTGTTCAATGTCAAGATTGCCATATGCCGAAAGCGGAATGCTTAGTTGGAATATAATAGCAGCCGGATTAGTAGGAAGGCTTGCGCTACATGCATAACTGCCATCAGTACCAAAACTGGTAACATCCACTCCTGAGTCTTCGAAAGTTGGCTTTCCGTCGACGATTGGTGAAATGAGGGCGTCAACTCCACCTGACCATTGGTTGAGGAGGATTGTGCTGCCCGTCGGTTTTGTGAGCGTTCCAGAAGTTGTTGTAATTTCTTCATAATATACTACTTTGAAAATATAGCTATCGAGGTTAGTTATTGATTGAAAAAAAAAAGAGGTACTCAGCACCGAAAATAGTTCGCCAATATCGGCGGTAACGGGTGCCGATACCTGCGGGTGGTATACCAGCAGTCTATTGCCATTGCCCCAGCGTATGAGTATGCTGCTGCCCTGAAGCAAGAGCGTAGCTACTGGCGGAATGCTGAGCGTACTGTCGGGGGTTTCTACTATTACGTTTCCGTTGTCTATCTTGGTGAACGTGAGCATGGTAATTGAGAATTAAGAATTGAGAATTGAGAATTGAAGCTGAGAACTGATACGAATGTAATGGGTATTTGAGGGGCTGCGAAGGATAGAAATGAATCGAAAATTGAGAATCGAAAATTGAGCAGTAAAAGTGCCATATTTTCACAGTGTGAAATGTTTCACACTGTGAATAATTTCACACTGGAAGAGAAATAAAATGCATAAAACGGCTGTAACCCAACAAACGCTGTATTTATGTATATAATAACCGATATTCTTAATTTTAATTTTCGTGTAAAATGAAAAAAACATGTAACAAAGTTAACATTTTTTACAACGTTGATATATAGAAAGTTGTAGCGTTATTTTAGTATTTACTTTTTTACACAAAAATAACATTTTTTACAACGCTGATTTATAGCTATTTATAAATGCCTGATAATGACCATTGTAAAAAATGTTATTTTTGTTAACTTTTTTAAATTTTAAAAACCTTTGTAAGTAATTGATTTATTGGTTTGTAAAAAATGTTAACTTTGTTACACCCTTTTTTTATTTCTAAAAATTTCAAGTGAATAATATCGGAAAATAAAAGAGCAAAAAAAAAGCGACCGAAGCCGCTTGAAAAATTGAGAATTGATAATGATTATGGATACTTCGCTATAATATGCTTACTAGCTTCAATTGCTTCATTTTGCGAAGAATAATGTGCTATTTCATTAATATCACCTTTAAATTTTCCATAATTGGCATTTGCTTCTTTGCAAGTACAGCCTATTCCAATTTCTTGAAGATATGGAATATTGGTTCCGTAAAGTTTTTTACCTCGTAGTTCCAAGAAATATATTTCCGGTGATATATTTTGTTCCTGGATTAATCCTAAGAAAATTACTTTACGGCATTTGTAGTCTCTTACCCAAGTTAAAAAATACTCTTCGCCTATTACTAGGTCTTTAGGTGATTTGATTTCGTTCATTCTGTTTCTTCATTAAAAATATACTCTTGTTTTTTTTGTTGTGTAAAATCCCATTCTATGGTAAAGAATAGGAAGTAGAGAGAGAAGTAGGAGTGAGGACCGTAGCTAAAGCCCAGCAGCGTGCCATCTGATGTGAATGCACCGCTGGTGCTTATGCTCAGTATCTTTAGGTAGTACCCTACCCCGGCATGGTAGCCGGTAGTGAGTAGGTCTAGCTCGTTGAGGATTAGTTTGGGCATTTTATTAAAATTCATATAATCTAAACGGCGGATATGATTTCCTTCCAAAAAAATGTTTTAAATCATCAGTAAGTGGAATGCCAAAACGCCAATAATTCCAACAATATGAATTTGTTATTGCTTTGTAAGTATTCTTATATTTTGTGATTGAGTTTGGCAACTCACGTAATCTCATAGATTTGAAATTTATTTTCTCGTGAATGTCCATTTTATGATAAGGGCGTATTCTTTTTTCTGACATAATAAGTAATTTTTAAAAATTAATATTCAGTTGCTGTCCGTAAGTAGGCATCCATTTCAATAGGCGGGATTTGTGAAAGCCTATAGGTAGAAGAACTGTCTTGGCATAGTCGGGGTTTGTGGTGTCTGAAATGGTATGCTCTACAAGTTTTTCTATATAGCATTGGTTGTCTTCTCCTATCACTGTAGTTTCTACCTCTACTCTTTCCCAACCTGATATACCTGTATTTGGGTCAAATACATAGTTGGTTCCAGTTTGGAAGTATAGTGCCTTTTTAGGGGCACTATAGGGTTTGTAATCGTATAAGATTGTCATTGGCTTTACTTCCTTCCACGAAACAACCTTCAGCGTAAAGTAAGAGTTTATTTCAAAGTCTGACCATTGCCAGCCCTTTGCTGTATCTTTCGTTTTTATACGGCGTATCAGGTGTGTCTCTTCCTTGCCACTGTGTATACATTTTGCTTGCACTACCACGCCTATAGGTGGCAATAAGTCTTTCTCTTCGGTCATATTACAGATTCCTTTCTGTTGGTTCTGTGTATGGTATGCCTATGCGCTCGAATAGGTCACGCTCCTCGTATATGTTGTATCGGGTTTCGCCGTGGTATAGGTAGCCACCCTCGCTGCGGTATCCGGCTCGTACCCATCCATTGGCAAGTACCTTGTGGCTGTACTCTGCACTGCCTGTGCGTATGGCCAGTATCAGACCCCAGTTCTGGGGTTCTGCTACGAATAGGTCTAGCTTTATGCCTTCGGACAGTATGCGCTGGGTGTATTTCATGGTTCCGTAGCCAAGTTCTCCTTTCACCTTTGGCCACTGCTCCACTATAGGGGCTATGCCGTCGGCAAATATGCCTATGCTGTATGGCTTGGGTATGATGAGCAGTTCTATGTCTTTCACATATGGCTTTTGGCGACGTATGCTGCCGGCTATGGCTATGCGTAAGCAGTGTGGTGCGAGCTGTGCCATGGTGCGCTGTGCTATGTATTCAGCCTCAGCAAGCGGGAAGTGTTTTGTGTCGGTTATCATTGCGTTATTGTTTTTGAGGTTTGTGCTTGGTGGTTCTTCAGTACTTTTAAGGCTGCGGTTACACTTTTTATCATCTGCTTGTTGTCGTGTATAAGGTCGGTGAAGTACTGGTGCATATAGCTGCCTTCTGGTTCGCTATTTTTTTCATATCTGAATATTTGGTTCTCAAATATTAGGGTTTCCTTTTTCTCTTTCAGCAGAGTTATTATCGGATTGATGGTTTTGTCTTTCATCCTATTACCTATTTATATAGTTTCGCAATTTCCCATACATCTAATGCTGAGTATTCTGCAACTAGCTTAGTCACACGAATACTGCTAATTCCATGAAAATACTTAGATTCCCACGCTTTTCTGTTCATGTAATTTAGATTGCCAATGCGTGTCAAGTCTGCTTCAAGTCTGGCATTATGCTCTTTTATTTGTGCTTCGAAAGCACGAAGCAATGCAGCTGCGTCTTCTAGCCCTGGCTTACGTATTTTATTGTATAAATCTTCGCTGTTCCAGTATACTTTCTGTTCGCTCAGCCTTGCTGTTGCGATTGATTGCATTACTTTGAATGCTTTATATTCTTGTTCAGTCATAGTGTGTAGTGTGTTTTGTGTGAGTTATTCTCAATTATTAATTCTTAATTATTTAGAATGGTAAGTCTGGTTGGTCTTCGAGTTCTACAAGCACTGCTTGTTTTACTTCTACTGCTTGCTTTACTTCTACATTTTTGGTTCCTTCTGCTTGTGCAAATGCTTGTGTATCGGCCTTGCTCAGAAAATCGGTAGCGAAGAATGTATATGGGCGGCCAACTACTTTGCTTTCGTTGATGCTTACATTTTCGGGGTCTATTCGGTACACGCTGTAGCGTTCGTTTTTCTTGCATGGCAAGTACTTGCGGTCGGTAAGCATGTCTTTTATCTTGCTAGAGTCGAACTTGAACGATACCCGCTCGTTGAGCATGCCCGTTAGTTCTTTGAGTGTATACTTGAGTTCTGCGCGCTGGAAGTCGAAGAATAGGTCGCTCATCATGTCATCGAACTCTTTGTCGATGCGGTTCTTTGTTCTATCCATGACTTTCATCAGGCTTTCGGTGGTATACACATCTTCGGGGAAACTGAAACGGCTGACGTTGGTAGGATACCTGAGTGTGCGCTGTGTGAGAAAATGCAAGAATGCAGGTATTTCGGCAGTCATTTCTTGCAGGAGGCGGCTGTTGTTTTCTGTGCGTGGGAATGGATGTACTTTCACTACTGCGAATCGGTTCTCGCCCTTGTCAATTTGCATGAAGTTTTCTTCATCATTGCTGGCCATTATCAGGTGCACGAAACTATTAATCTGCTCGGGTGTGCCGCCTTTGGCTTCGCTCCATTGTGTTTTACCGATAGAAAGGTTCTTGATGCGCTCTTTCATCATTTTCTGCTCTATGGGTATGAAACCCTCGTCGAGTGCTACGAATAGCTTGGTGATGAAGTGAGATGTGAATTTACCGGTGAAACGCTCGTTGTCCGTTATTGCTACATTTTCGCCAAACATTGCCCTCAGAAAATCCAAGAAAGTGGATTTACCTGTGTTTCGTTCCTTGCTTACCAGACATATTACAGGTAGCCTTAGTGTAGGCTGTATATAGCTGAGTTGAAGGTAATCGAGTGCAAAATCATATAGCGTATCCCCTTGTATATTCTTGCTTCCGAATATGTGACGCAAGAACATCTCAATTTTTGGCCATTGCCCTGCTTTGGGAATGTGGCTTACTTTAGCGTATAGGTTGTACATGTATGAGCGCATACCATTATACTCAAATTTATGGGTCTGCTGGTACTTTTCATCATTACGAGGTACGTTGCAGAACGAATCGTATATAGGTATTCTATTCAATAGGGTTGCATTGTTGTTGAAATGCTTTTTCAGGGTGTCCACTTTTCGGCTGATGGGTTTCTCTTCGTAGCTGAGTGTGTTTGGGTTGAAATCTACAACCTTCTGGTAGTACGTATCGCCAATGAGCATATACTGGGTGGGGTTTGCTTCGCGCCTTCCGGTGTGGTGGCTATCGGCATCTTCGGTATGTGCTTCGTCGAGTGCAGACTTGTATATATCCCTGAAATCTTCTTTTGATATGCTGAAGCTCTGGCATATTTCGGTCTGGTACTGGCGGCGTGTGAGCTTGTACTGCTCTCCACTTATGAGTTTTGCTATTTCATGCATCACCAGCGATTTGTCGGCCTTGTTGATGCTGTTCTGCATGCGCTCGCTCTGAAAACGGATGATATAGTCTACTAAGTCAATCTCAACCAGTTTGGCAAAATCGAGCTTCACCATCTCTATGGCTTCAGGGTATTCCTTCCCTTTGTCCATGTACTTGCGGGGGCTGAACTCGTCGCCAGGGTCGGTCTTTGGGTTGTCGAATAGCTTCACCATGACCGTAAACCCTGCCTTGAGTAGTCGCTTGCCGTTTTTGATGATGGCTTTCTCGGCACCTTTATCGTCGATGCCCATTTGGTCGCCATCGTACAGCAGTACTATGTTGGTGGTATAGCGCTTGAGGGTGGCTATCTGCTCATCGGTGAGGGCTGTGCCATTGGCAGCCACTACGTTTTCAACACCCAATTGTACTACGCTTAGGGCATCGCCTGCACCTTCTACAAGGTATACTTTATTGGTATCGCGTATGCTACGTTTTGCACTGAATAGGTTGAAAAGTACTTCGCCTTTCTTGAATATGGCGGAGTCTTCAGAGTTTTTCCACTTGGGTACGTGTATGTTCTCGGTTTCCATACGTGCCAGCTCGTCGGCACTGTACAGGGTGCGAGCTGTCCAGCCTATTACATGCCCACGCTCATCGTAGTAAGGGAAAGTAATGCGGTTGCGGAAAGCATTGCGTAAGCCTTTGTCGGTGCTTTGCACTGCCTTCAGTTCTATGGTTAGGTTGCTGGCTACTTCCTTTTGGCCTTCTTGCTTCAGTATGTCCCAGTCTTGCGGACAATAGCCGGCACCCATATTTTGCAGGGTTTCCATGCTGTAGCCACGCTGTTGCATGTATTTGGCGGCTGGTGTTTTGGCGTTGAAAGCTGCCGCAAGGTTGTCTTGCATCCACTTGGCAGAGTCTTGCAGGCTGAGTTTCTTCTGCACTGCTTGCTTCTGCTCTTCGGTCTGCTCAGTCTTGCGGTATTTCACGGTTGTGCGTGTAACCTTGGCCAGTTCCTCGAGGGCCTCGGGGTAAGTGGCCTTTTTGTAATCCATGATGAAGCTCACCACACTCCCCCCTTTGCCACAGCCGAAGCACTTGTATATGCCACGACCGGGGTTCACGTTGAAGGATGGGGTTTTCTCACCATGAAACGGACAACACCCCAGGTGATTCACCCCATGTTTTTTGAGTGCCACGTATTGCCCAATTATGTTGGCAATGTCGTTGGTGGCATTCTCAATGATTAGTTCTGCGTTGTCAATCATATCATGTGGCGTATTTCAGCAATACGTTGCTGTATTTCGGGGTGATAGTTGTTTTTGAGGGCGTATAGTACGCTGGTGCGGTCGGTGCTGAAATTGTCGGCAATCATGCCAGGGGGATAATCGGGAAATTTCTCGCATACTACTGTGATGGCAGCGTATTTGGTATCTATTATCTCTCTGTTTTTGCGTGTACGCTGGGTTATATCCATGTTGTAGCGCAGGTTTACACGTGCAATGAAAGCGTCTACTTTTTCGGTAGTATGCCTATACATACCAGGAATGTAGTATGGGTGCGGGAGTTGTTCTGCTTGCATGGCTACAATGTTTTTACAGGGTCCATAAAAGAGGAAGCATCGTAAATCATGTTGAGCTGTGCCATGACTATACCTAATTTTGAGAAGAACTCTTCCTTAGAGATGTGTTCTATGGTAGTAAGCGATGAGTGGATGGTGTTTGTATTTACCCTATCTACTATTTCTTTCATATGCTTATAACTATGCATCTGATTGGTGGTAATTGAATATGTAGGGGCTTCGTTGTGTATAGTGAATACTAGTGTAAATACAGGGAAATAGTACTCAGTATGGGTATCGGTGGTTATTTTGAATGGTATGTGCATGGCTACAGAACTATATTGGTTTTACGCCCTGGTAACTCTTGCATATCGCTTAGGGGGAAATCTAACCCAAGCTGCTGGTAGTTGGTAGCACGTAGCTGACGCTTTTCTATTTCGAGTTGTTTGTGCTCTGTGAGGGCTGCATTCACTATGCTGTTCAGTTCGCGTTGGCGTAGTTCTATTTCATGCTCACGCTTTATGTTTGGCACCAGGGCTTCACCGTATATATAATCGAATATATTGGTTTGGTATTGGATGAGCTTTTCGCGCAAGTCTTCGCGCACTATGTTTGGATTGAGCAATTGAATCCAACGGATGAACCCTTTTCGGGTAAGAAAAACACGCAGATAGTTGTCGCCGAATAGCAAACTGGCGGTCTTTTTTCCTCCCTGGTTTGATAAAATGGGGTCGTTTTTGATTATTTTATACTGATTTTTACTGTCAATTTCGAAAATTTCGCAAACTGGGTGTATAAAAATGCAGTCATTATGTTCGGCTACTACCGTCTGACGAAACAATTGTAATTCTGAATTTTCCATACCCTACTCCTCCGTGTTTTTAAGTTCTATAGTCTCAACTGTATTTTTTGGCTTTACATTTACTATATAGTACCGTGAGTCCTGGTTGCAGCAGTGTTTGCTTTTCTTTCCGCTACCACACGGGCATTTGGCATTGCGCCCTGTTTTCACTACTCTGAATTGCCCATCTTCGTTGGGCATGAATGGTACTTGTCTACTTTTTCTGCTCATGAGTATATTCCCCCCTCTATTTATTTAGTGATTTTCTATTTTGGTCGCAAGTACGTTTGAGGCTGAAATAACGCTTTGCATTGTCGCGCTGCCATTCGTAATAAGATTTTGACCAGGTGTAGTTGTCATTCACATCGTAGGTAAACGATTTCAGGCTATCGTGGTAGCGAATAATGCGCAACGACAATAGCACGGCACGTATGGCCAGATATACTATTACAAAAACGTGTAGCATTGGGTATTGCGCTACTAATAAGCCGGTGCGGTATCCGCTCGACTGTCTAATATTCCATGGGAAAAATAAATCTTTTGCTTTCATGCTTTCTCTGTTTTTTTCTGGTTCTTTTTTGCCTGGTCTAGCAGGTCTTCTGATATGGTAATGAAAGTGCGAATGCTTTCTTTAGAGGTCATGGTGTAATCGTACTTTATGGCCAGCTTAGCGAGGCTGATGATAACGCTGAGGAAGTCTAAAAACTTCTGCTCTGTGTAGCTTGGTCGGTTCATTATGCTATCATTTTTGAGGGGAAAACATCTTCGAGACCTACACCAAGTGCATTGGCTATGCGGCGTGCATACTCTATGCTGGTGCTTTTACCTTCCATCACATAACCAATGGTGCGTTCGCTAATCATGGTTTTGGATGCCAATTGTTTTCTGCTTACATTTTTCTCCGCCATAATTGACGAAAGCTGGTTCCCGTGCGATTGCGGGTTTTTCGATTTTAGTGAAGACATGTTGTAGTGATTTTAATTTGTGAGTGTATCGGATGCTCTGGTACTTGTGGTAATACTCCACCATACCCGAAATAAGAATTTCGTAACGTTGGTCTATGCTTGGAAAAAGCTCAATGAGCTCTACCTTTTGGTATTTGTTGGCGATGATGTACAATAATATCATACTTACTTCGCTGGGGGTTGCCTCGGGTTTGGTATAGCGCCAGTTGTCGAAGCGCTTGCGGTTACGTTCCTTGTCGGTACCACTAAATATGATATTGGTACCCAGTACTTCGTTCAGGAACTCTTTCTTATCTTCTAAGGCTAAACCCTTGATAAATACATTCAGTGGGGTGTCTTGCCTTTTTTGCGGTTCGGCAATTAATTGCACCTCTATATTTTTTTTACTACTCATTATTAGTATATTTTTGTATTAATATTTAGGCAAATGTAATGAAAAAAATTTGACATATGAACATGAAAATGAAAAATAATTCACTTAAAAGTGAAAAAAATTACGTATTGTCTGTAAGCAAGTCTATTAAGCACATCATAGATACTCGTTTCAATGGTGTTGTGCTTCAGTTTGCTGAGGCTATAGGCGAAGACCGCAAGCGGCTCGACTATATAATAGGTGGCAATCAGGTGAAAGGCCCAGGTGTAGACATTATAGGAAAAATATTGGATACGTTCCCCGATATATCGGCACGTAGCTTCTTCAATTATGAGTTTCCGATGTCTGTACCTGAGAGTAATATAGTGAGTGAGCCTGTAACCGAGTATGTGAAGAATAATTCACCTACCCCGAGTGATGAGATAATCAGATTGCAGGCTCAGCTCGAATATATGACGAAACTGTACGAGCACACTTTGCGCGAGCTTATTTCAATTCAGATTAAGAGATAGTACCGTTTTACTCATCTCCCCCTTATCATCTTCCCGAGGTCGGGAACACGTTCAATCAGTCAACATACCTTACTAGGTAATCGATGCCCGCCCGGGTGTTTTCATTGTCCCAACCCATTTCGCGTAGTACATTCTCTATCTCATATGGCATGATGCCAGAGTCGGGTTCGAACATTTCTTCGAAGTCTTGAAACGAGTATACGCCGTCGTAGTCGGCATGCGTAGCCGGTGTGTATTTTTCGGCTATGGCTTTGGTGATTTGTGCTGAGTTGTCAGGCATGGGTTTTCTGGTTTATTATGCGTTTGTTCGCGTTTATAGTAATACTGAATCTTTCTATTAACTGCTTTTCGGTGCCAAGGTGATCGTGGCTCAGCTCGCGGCCTTTTATGCTGTAGTGCACGTATGCCAGGTATCGGCCATCGGGGTATTTGTTTACTTGCATGCTGAGGACCGTAGCCCCCAGCTTGCTAAATAGTTTGCGTAGTTTATTTTCCATCTTGTTGTTGAAATTTATACGGTTCGGTGATAGCACCCGCTACTATGAGTAGGTTGCGTACTTCGTGATATCGGCCTTCTTTGGCACCTGTGCGCTTGCATATTTCGGATACCGGCAGGTTATTGTCGCCATTGAATTTGCGAAGTATGTAGCTAGTAAGGGCTGTGTTTTTGCGCAGTTTGCCAAGGTTGTGGTCGCTTACATTCAGGGCTTTGTGCTCACGTTTCTTATTGTTGGGCGGAGTGTTGTCGGGGTTCGAAGTTTTCTTCGAAGCCTTGAGTCCAGTTACCACTATACGCTCTTTCTCTTGGGTTACTACTGGTTCCGGTTCCGGTTCCGGCTGGGTCTCTGTCTTAGATGGTGGGGTATCGGTCACATCTTCGGTAGCTGGTATTTCCGGTTCTGGCTGGGTATCGGTTTTGGATGGTGGGGTATCGGTCACATCTTCGCTCTCAGTGAATTCTTCCTTATGCTCATCCTTCTTTTTATTTGGCAGTTGCTTGGGTTTGCGTAGGTCGGATAAGTATATGCGCGACATCTGCATGCGGTGGCGTGTTTGGTTGAAATTGTCTTCAAGCATGCGTATATCTTCCTTATCCATATGCTGCTGTTGCTCATTGGCAAGGCGGTTCATGACCATTTGTACCACTTCCTCGCGCTTTTCCTCTATGGTATTTAAACGGTGAAAAAATGCAATTAATAATGATAACACTAGCTGCGACCCTATGATGTAACCAACCAACGAAGCGTATTTGTCGGCGGTGCTGGTCATTATGCTGGTATTGGTCTCTAGTTGTGCTTTCTCTGCTTCGTCGAGTTTAGCCAGCGCAGCGCGTTTTGCTGCTTTCAGTTGATTCTGCTCGGTTACCAGTTTCGCCCTGGCTTCTTGTTGCTTAGGCGTAAGGCTACCATCCTTCACACCATAAGAGTATCCTCCCGGGCTGCGGTCTATGGCCGAAATCTGACCAGTGAGCGTAGCTATTTGCTCTTCGTAGTCGGCAGTTACCGACTGTTTTTCAGCGCTTGTATTGCTTATTATTCCTGAGCTATTGTCTACCCCACGGGCTTCTTGCATGGCTAGGCCATTGGTGCTCACGTGGTAACTGAAAGTGTATGTACCCACTGCGGAAGCTATGAGTACGTAGGTAACTGCGCTCTTAAAGTCACCTTGCATCAGGTTCATGATACTAAGGCTCATGAAATATAGGTTCATGCCTTCGAGCAGGAGTAGGGCAGTGAACGATATAGCAGCAAGTGCAATGGGATTTGGCACGAATGGCATGAGGGTGATGCTTGCATATGCGTAGCCTGCATATATGGCTACACCAATGGTGAATGCCCTTCCGATGATGAGTAGTACCATGAGCACGAAATACTTCTCTTTGGCAGGGCGGTGCAAGAAATTTCTTGCAGAAAATTGCGCTAATTTGTCAGTTAACTTCATAATTCATATATTTGTTGTATTAATAAGACAAAGTAAAAGAAAACTATATCAAAATGCAAGCTTTGATATAAAAAAATGTATCAAAATATGAATATTTCTGAAAGAGTAGAGAAATACAGGGCTTTGAAAGGTTATTCACAAAGAGAATTAGCCGAAAAAATTGGTATTACTAAAGGTGGATATAACCTTATGGTGAAAAACAATTCATTCAAAACTGATGTTCTTGAGAAAATTGCAGAAGAGTTGGAAGTAAGTATAGTAAGTCTTGTTACTGACATCGACGTAAACAAGGAAACGCTCAGGAAACTGGGCAACGACCTCAATAATTTAGCAGATTCGTTGTAGTGGACGAATGTGTGAGTTTTCTCAGCCCGGCCACGTGCCGGGCTTTTTTTTACCCAATTTGAAACCCTGTGCAACAAAAAACTTACACGAAATTTATTTCTATCCCCCGCAATATGCTGGCTAATAGGATAGTATGCGCGAGAGTTCGGAACTCTCCAGGGTCACAAGTAAAAGCAAAACATACTTATTATCAAGGTTTTAAACCCTGTTTTCACTTACACGAAAGCAGGGTTTTGCCGTTTGGGTCGGCAGGTAGTTACACGAAAATTATACAATGAATTATGGCTGATGTGAATGTGGTACTTCGTATAGATGCCCTCAGAAAAGATGGTACAGCTAGTCTGTACATACGTGTATATATAGGGGGAAAATATGCACTTGTGAATACTGAAGTGGCTGTAGAGCCTAAGAACTGGAATGCTGAGTTCGAAAAAATAACGGCTGGCGATGCGGAATATAAGCAGAAGAATATGCTGGTGGCTACTATGTTGGGCAATGCTTCTGAAATAATATTGAAATACCGGGTTCTCAAAAAACGATTGACGGTAGATATATTCAAACTTGAACTACTGAACCCCGATGCTACTGGCGATTTCGTAGCCTGGGCACACCTTGAGATTGACCGCCGACGCGATAAGATAACCGATAGTACACGTAGGCAACACCACAGCACATTTGCCAAGCTGGGCGAGTGGAAACGAAACATCGCTTTCGGGGAAGTGAATGCCCGGATGCTGGAAGAATACGAAAGGTATTTGCGGGTGAAGCTGCGCAATAGACCTAATACCATACATGGCAACCTGAAAAACATACGTACATACTTGCACCGAGCTGAACGGGAAGGGCTGATGACAAGTAAGCCATTTAAGGGCTACCGGTTGCCGAAAGAGCAGAGTATGCCTGAGTTCCTGACGGAAGAGGAACGTGACAAGGTGATGGAACTGTATGTGAAAAACTCGCTGCCCGATAGTTACCTGAAGGTAGCACGTTGGTTCTTGTTCAGTTGCTTTACTGGCTTGCGTATTTCCGACATTCGCAACATTACACATCAGAATATTCGCCCTGGGTTCTTGCTACGGTTCCAGCCAGTGAAAACAAGCAACACCACAGGCACCACCATTGAATTACCTCTTACGAAAACGGCTCAGATGCTCATACGCGACGAGTGCCCGGGTAGGGTGCGCGGCCCAATCTTTGACATGCTCAGTGACCAGCGCATAAACAAGTATCTGAAAGAGGTTCTGAGGGCAGCAGGCATAAAGCGCAGTATGGGTATGCATAGCGGTAGGCACACATTTGCTACTATTTTCTTGCGAAAATATAAGAATAGCAATGGGCTGCTGATGCTTCAGCGCCTGCTTGGTCACTCAGATATGCGGAGTACAATGGTGTACGCACATCTAATCAATGACGATATCATCACTGCTATGGAAAACTTCGAAGGCTAGCGAACCGTTAGCTGAAGTTCTGTGATTCCGTTGTGTTTCAATACCACATCAAGTTGTACCGGGCGATATTGCCTATTGAGGTATCGCACATAGTTGTAGCGGCTGTTGGCGCGGAATAGCTCTATGGCATCGTTCACATAACGGGGGCTAAGGCTTATTTTCAGCGTTCGGCTTTTCAGGCGTTCGTAGTGTTTGGCGGCTAGTGTGGTGAGGTTCTTGTCGGTGTTGTTATTCCACGAAAGGTAATAGCCGTCTTGCTCTGTACCATCGGGCAGGGCGGGGGCTGCACTGGCGAATGGAGAATCGTATGTGAGCAGGTCGGGCTGCATACCCCAATAATATAGTATAGTAGGTATTTGGCGCGGTGCATCGGTATTGACCACATCGCTACGTGCTTGCATATCTTCGGTGTATGGTATGGGGCCAAGGCTACCACTTTCGTATACATCGGGGCGCATTTGCAGGGTTTCTATGTTACTGCTTACGGCAGTATCGCCAGTGCCGTATGTGAGATAATTGTCGGTATACAATGCCCAGCGCAATTTCAAGCTTAGGTCTTCGGCTTCGTAGCTTTCGGTTATGAAAAATGCATTTATATTCTCTACGAATGCGTAGTTGCTGATGCTTATGGGCGTAGGCAGTATCTCTTCGGTGGCGTAGCTGCCTATGAAGTTCTTACCCTCTATGTTTTTCACCTCGAAACTTACATTGTGCTCGAATGCGAAGCTTACATCGTCGGTGATGAACTCTTGGGTATCTGATATGGCGAATGGGGTAATGTCGAGCACCGTTTTGGTGTCGATGTGCGTGTTCATGAAATCGACTTGTACATTCTTTTTCTGCTCGTCGAAGAATACCGCCAATGTGAATTTGACTGCGAGCTCATGCAACAAGTCGCTGAGAGTTACATCTGACACCAGATTGGCCACATCTACATCGGTAGCGTAGCGGTTGACTGCTTGGCGGCTGATGGGTATAAGTTCCATGGTATAATTTTCCATAGAACCAAATGGAACCATAAGCCCAGGATTAGTATATAGGTATACTTCAGCGTATATTTCATTCAACGATAGTGGCGCCTCAAATTCGCCTTCTACAGAGAAAAGATGCGGCGCGGTGGTGAACCCTGCTACTTGGTAATCCACTTCAACCCCATTACAGAATATTTTTACCTGCACATTGTCGGCCTGATATGTACCGGTAGAGAATGTACCAGCCAATTTCCAAGCATAAAACCCACCTTCAGGACTATTGGCTTCGAAAAGCGTATTGTCCCACTCGCTAGAGGGGTCTTCTACTACGGTATCGAAACTAAGCCTGATGAATGAACCAGATTGGAAGTATACGCCTGAAACCTTTATATACCCATCGCGCGAGTACCTGTCTGCATTGAAATTGCTAAGCAGGAGCAAGCGATTGGCCCATTCTGTATTCGGGAAGTCGCCAGTATAGTTGTAGCCGCTATTTGCGAGTGCTTTGCGAAGTATGTAATTGAGAAAAGGCTGCGGAACAAGGTTGTGCAGGCGAGTATCGGTGATTGTATTGGTGTAGAAAGTTTGGGCTATGGATACCCAATCGTTGATGATTGAACTTTCAGCGAATTGGACATCGTCTATATACCCAAGTGCTTTTATGCGGGGAAATGTGAATTTTTGAGTACTGCCTGCATAGGGTAGTAGTGCTTCGGCAGCCAGTGCCACTTCGTTGGCATCGTCGCCTAGGTGTACCACCTCAGAGCCTATAAGCTCGGCCAACTTGAGTGGTAATACTTGGGCAATGCCAAAGAAATTGAGCATAGCACGGTAGCTATGCCTGTATACATTGCGCACTATGAGGGTGGCTTTGCGCTGGAATAGGCTGAAATCGGCAATCACCTCTACGCTGTGTATCTTGCCCTGCTCTGGGAATGCCAGCAGCGCACGATTGTTAGCATTAGCCGGAATATCGAACCACCAAGAGTACTCACTCTGTAGCCGTTTC
>Ga0316611_1000313_pt1 | contig 17742 bp, 18 predicted proteins | sample MIS2016202_MG_FD_207675 | JGI IMG/M metagenome (GOLD analysis project Ga0316611, IMG submission 207675) | Microbial mat bacterial communities from Middle Island sinkhole, Lake Huron, Michigan, United States - MIS.2016.202 | ecosystem: Environmental > Aquatic > Freshwater > Lake > Sediment... | reverse complement strand
GGACTTATGTTTTATTTGGTTTTTTGCATGGTTGTTTTTTTATTCCATATATACTTAATGGAACAATGAATAAAAAGAAAAAAATAGACAAAACCAAATTACTTCCATCATTAAGAGAGTTTTTAAATATGGTAGTAACATTTACTTTAGTTATGTTTACTTTTATTCTAATTAAATCCAATAATATTTGGCAGGCTTATCTATATATTTCAAAAATTTTGTCAAAATCAATTTTAACAATTCCAGATTTTTCTACATTGGGAAATAAAAATGTGTTAACTGTTTTAATTTTAATTTTATTCTTTTTTGTGTGTGAGTGGAAGGGTAGAGGAAGTAACTTTGCTATAGAAAATATTGGGTTAAATTGGAGAAAACAATTTAGATATACTTTATATTTTATCTTAATTATTACATTATTTTGGTTTGGAGGAAAAGAACAACAATTTATTTATTTTAAATATTAATGAAAAAATTTATCATAAAAACATTATTTTTTACTGTACCATTTTTTTTATTGTACACTTTTAATTTTTTAATGTATAAAAATAATGATGGAGACCTAGCAAGAATAGGGTATTTTTATAGTAATCCATCTCCCAAAGAATTACAAATAAATAAATATTCTTTAAAAAGAAAATATGTTTCTGTCTCAGATTTAAACTTAAATACAAATAATAATTTTGAGGTTTTGAATATTGGAGATTCTTATTCTGAACAAGATAGTTTAAGTTATTTGAATTTTTTGGTACATCAAAATGTATCCGTCTTACATTACAATAGAACTTCGTCCGTAGACAATAATATTCAACAATTAATTGATTTAACCAACGGTAATTTTTTTGAATCCAATAAAGTAAATTATGTAGTCTTGCAGTGTGGCGAGAGAATGTTTATAAAAAGAACCATGGACTTACAATTTAATAAAGTAACAAATATAGACAGTTTAATAAAACTTCAAAAAATAAAGAAATTTGTAAATGAAGATAATAAAATTGATTTTTTTTCTGATGCTATGTTTAAAATTCCATTAACCAATTTAGAATATCTCTTCAAAGATAAACCAATTTATTCTGATACCTATAAAGTTGAATCAAACAAAAATGATTTATTTACAAATAATCCTAATTCAATTTTGTTTTTTAGAGATGATATTGATTATCTATATTTAAATAATGTAAAAGAAAATATTGATAAAGCAAATTTTGAAATAAATAAAATAAATTCTATTTTAAATAAAAAAAACATAAAATTAATACTTATGATACCACCAGATAAGTATAGTTTATATTATAAATTTATCAAAAATAAAAATGGTTATACAAAACCACAATTTTTTAATTATTTTAACCAATTAAAAAAAGATTATATTTATATAGATTCTTATAGTTCACTTTCAAAAGCTATAGAAAATGGAAAAGATGTGTATTATTATGATGATACACATTGGAGTCCATTAGGTGCAAAAATTGTGGCTAATGAACTTAAATTACTTATAAAATAGAATTTTATTATAAAATATTTGATATTTGGATTATTTTTTACCTAAAATTATTAAATTATATTAAATCACTTCATAGATTAAATTTTATAACTTATATCTTTATCATCCCATAAAAATCTTATCCCATATCCTATGTCATATGAAATGTAATTTTTGTTTGAATAATGATAAACTAAAACTTTACTTGTAGGTCCTGTTGAAAAAAGAAGTTTAATTTCTTTTTTGTTAATTTTTTTGTATTTAAGTTCTAATAAATTATCTAATTCATAAATTATTTTATCAAAAAAAATAAATGAATTATCAGAGGGGGTTTCAATAAAATCTATAGATTTAAAAGAAAAATTTGAATATTTTTTTGATTGTTTAAATTTATTTATTGATGAAATATTTGAAATTAAAATGATATGGTTATTTAAAATAAAATTTTCAATAAAACTTATATTAAGATCTTTTTGATAAAAATAATGTGCATCAAAATAAAATTCATTTTTATTAAACCTTCTCTGAAATTCAACTTTTAAATGTAGCCATATTGAAAACTTTAAAGGATTCTTCTTTAGTTCCTCATTAGTTAGATTTACAAATTCTGGAATTCCTAAAAGATAATTACTATTTTTACTATTATATTTTTTTATTAGTTCTATTAATTTATTTTTTAATTTTTTGTCATATTTTTGATATCCTATTCCTTTGCCATGTAATAAAGCCATTTCTCCATCGCCTAACCTTATAACACTTTTACCTTCCTCAATTTGTTTTATAAATGAATTTTTACTAAAAAAAAATACTTTACCATATGGTAAATAATCTTTTTTAAAAACCGCAGGAATATAATATATAATCAAAAAAGGGTCGTTTTTTAAATACCTAATTATAAAATTAGTAATTTTTTTTATATAAAAAATAATTTTCATTTTTCTTTATGTAATAAATAAGTATAAATGAATACATTAATAAACTTGGTTAAAATTGCTACAGAAATAGCCCCTAAAACGCCAAAAAAATGAGAAAACACAACTAATAATAAAGTACCAAATATTAACATTAAAAGATTTATAATGTTTGTAAGTTTAAATTGTTTTTTTTCTAAATAAAACTGAAAGGAGGGAGCAAAAATAACCGCTAACAAAGATACTAAATAAAATACTGCATATAAATAATTATCAAAATATTTGTTAAAAAAGTAGTAATATACAAAAGGAATTGCAATCATTGAAATAATCATTATTGGAATGGTAAATTTCAAATAGTATATAAAAGTAGATTTAATATAATTTGCTTTTTCTAAATTACTGTAATTGTTTTCACTCATTTTTGATAATAAGTAAAATTGTTTAGTAATTGGAGCTGATAAAAACCCTTGTATAAAATTTGCAAATGTGGTTGAAAGATTATAAACTGCAGTGCCTTCTTGTCCGATAGTGTGAAACAAAACAATACTCGAAATGTTATTACCAACTGTTGTAATAACCGAGTTTAAACTATATCTAAAAGATTCCTTTTTGTAATTTCCATCATATAAAGCTTCATGCTTTTTACAATCCTTATATTTATCAAAACCATATAATTTTTTAACATAATGAAAGGCAAAAAATTTAAGTATAAGTTGTATTAAATACATTGAAGTGAAAAAGAAAACTAAAACAAATGGGGTGTCCCTAAAAATATATACAACTAATATTGGAGAAAAGAAAGAGGCAAAGTATACAATAACGTCGATAATTGTTTTGAGTTTGTAGTCTTCAAAAGCCAAACATCCGATACCGTAAACGTTATAAATATCTGATAGTAAGTGTAATAAAATATTGCTTAAAAACAATGCTCCTAACAGATAATTTTCATAATAAAAGTTAAATAAAGCTAATCCAAGCAATATTAAACTAGGTGTCCACCGTAAAATTTTTTTGTATTTAAAAGCTATTAAATAAAATTCCAATTTCCCTTTTTGAACATTAATGTTAGCCACATCACTAAACCCATTAAACGATGCTATAGTAACCATTCCAGATACACTAAGAATATAGGCATACATACCATAATCATCAATACTTAAAATGTTAGTGAGTAAAAAAGTAGAAATAAAAGATAGTGGTGCTATTATTAATTGTTGCAACATTAACCAACCTGTACTATTTTTTTCTGCAAACCTTTTCTGCAAAATCGCAGTATATTTTTCAATTAGATTCCTTAATTTCATATATCACTTTGGATATTTATTAATATTTCTAATATTTTTTTAATATCGGTTTCTTTTAACTCATAAAACAATGGTAACCTTAATAAACAATCGGTAAATTTATCGGAGTTAGGTAAATCTCTACCATCGTGTTTGTTTTGGTAATAATCGCTGCTATGAAGCGAAAGATAATGAAAAACCGCTAAAATTTTATGTTCTTTTAAAACACTTAATACTTTATCGCGGTATTCTGGTTTTTCAAAAACCACGTAAAACATGTGTGCGTTGTTGCTTGCATAGCTTGGTAAATTTGGTAAACTAAAATGAAGTTTAGTGGTTAATGGCTCTAAAAGCTTATAATAAAGTTGCCATAATTGCTTTCTTTTGTTTTGTATGCTGTCTAAATTTTCTAACTGAGCCCATAAAAATGCAGCTACAATTTCTGAAGGTAAAAAACTGCTTCCAGTGTCCACCCAACCATATTTATTAACTTCTCCTCTAAAAAATTGACTTCTATTGGTTCCCTTTTCCCAAATAATTTCGGCTCGTTCTTCATATTTTTCATCATTGATACCCAGCATTCCACCCTCGCCAGAAATGATATTTTTGGTTTCATGAAAAGAAAAAGCAGATAAATGACCTATTGTTCCTAATGCTTTTTTTGTTCCATCTGAAAATGTATAAAAACTATCAATTGCCTGTGCAGCATCTTCTATGACTATTAAATTGTATTTTGTAGCCAAATTCATAATTAACTCCATATCGCAAGCAACTCCAGCATAATGTACTGGCACAATAGCTTTGGTTTTAGAAGTAATTAAGTTTTCAATTTTTGTAGCATCTATATTTGGATTGTTTTCATAACTATCTGCAAAAACTATTTTAGCTCCTTGTCTTATAAACGCTAAAGCTGTAGATACAAATGTATAACTAGGAATTATCACTTCATCTCCAGTTTCTATATTAGCTAAAATAGCCGCCATTTCTAAAGCATCTGTACAAGAAGTAGTAAGTAAGGTTTTCTTAAAACCATATTCTTCTTCAAAAAAATGTTGGCATTTTTTAGTAAAAATACCATTACCAGATATCTTACCAGAATTAACCGCTTCATATATGTAATGAGTTTCTTTTCCCGTTAGAAATGGTTTATTAAATGGAATCATATAATTAAATTATTCTTTGTTATTTAAAAATTTTTTCCAATTTCCAAAACTTAATAGGTTTAAATGTTCCGTTCTGTTTTTTTCTAATTGGTTATATTCAAAAAAATAATTATCAAGTTTTTCTAAATTATTAAAATTTGGATATTTAGTTTTTGAAATTACTCCAACTCCAAAATCTGTATCAAAACAAATTGAAAAATATTCTTTATTTATTCTGAACTTATAAAAAGCTTTCCAGGTTGTTCCATTCCAATTTACACTAGCTGGAGAATTAAAAAATTTATAATCTTCTCGCTGATGGTATTCTGAAGGAGGATTGCAATCATGTAATATCAAGAAACCATTTTCTGATAAGTATTTTAAACTATTACTAATATCAAGCTCTACTTGATTAGAAATATGTAAGCCATCTACAAAAATAACATCAAATTTTATATTGTTTTTTATAGTTAATTTATTTTCTTCAAGTTGTTTAAAAAACTCATCCGATGTTAATTTAAAATCTACTGGATTTTTATCAAACTCAACTCCAGGATCTACAGAATACTTATTTTTACAATTTATTTTATTAAAATTATCATCTGGGTTTCTAACACCTATTTCTAAATAGTTTTCCGAATTGGTTAAAGATAACAAATAATTAATTATTTCTGTTCTATTTGATTCTTTTTTACCTTCTTCAACTTCTGATTTTTTGGTTTTTATAAAAACTGGATCATTTTGAATATTGTATGCTATTTCTAAAGTTTCTGGGTTTTTAATTAATTTGCAAGAAAACCAAATACTTTTTATAAATTGTTTCATAACTTTTATTTTAAGAATTATTTTTTATTTTATAATATTTATAATTTTATTTATTTCATCAATGGTTAGTTTCCAATAAAGAGGTAAACATAAAATTCTTGTACTTATATCTTCAGAAATTGGACAGGATTGATATTCAACTACTTTATTATAGGTGTTTACAGATGGAAAAAAATACCTTCTTGCAAATATATTATTATCTTTTAATTTATTTTCGATTATCAATAATTCATTTTCTGTATTAAAAATTATTGGAAAATAGGAATAATTACAGGCTCCTATTTCAATTTTTTGAAATCTAATGTTTTTTTGGTCTTTCAAATTATTTTTATAATATTCATATTTGGTTTTTCTATCTTGTAAAACTTCGTCATAATATTTTAAGTTTACAAGCCCAAGTGCTGCATGAATTTCTGTTAATTTTCCATTAAACCCATCTTCTACTATATCTGTTTTATCATCTGAATGACCAAAAAATCGTATTCTTTTTATTTTTTTGTCCAATGCTTCATTTGTTGTAATACATCCACCTCCTTCAGCGGTATTTAATAATTTAGTAGCATGCAAACTTGTGGCAGATACATCTCCATATTCTAAGATGGATTTTTGATTAAAAGTACTTCCAATAGCATGGGCAGCATCATAAATAACTTTTAAATTATGTTTTTTTGCTATTTTTTCTATTGCTTCTACATCACATGGATTTCCAAAAACATGTACAGGCATAATTGCTACTGTATTTTTTGTAATTAATGATTCAATTTTATCTACATCAATATTAAGAGTTTCGGGATTAATATCACAAAAAACAGGTCGGCAATCTTCCCATTTTATTGCAGAAATTGTTGCTATCCATGTAAATGGTGTAGTAATAATTTCACCTTTTAATTCTAAGGCTTTTATGGCCATTTGTAATGCAATTGTACCATTATTTACAATAGTGAAATGAGTTACTCCAATTTTACTTTCTAATTCTTTTTCAAGTTGTTGTACTAGTGGTCCATTGTGTGTTAGAATGCCTCTTTCCCATACACCTTCTAATAATGTTGAAAATTCTTGAATACTAGCAAGTGATGGTTGCGTTACATATATTGGTTTATCCATTTGATGAAATATTAAATTGATTTATTAATTGAGCTTGTAAAATATTTTGATTTAATTCTTTATTTTTAAGTTCATCATTACTGATACATTCAAAAAAATGGTTTAACATATTTAAAAAATGATTTTCATTTTCTATTAATTCAATGTTTTTGCCACTTTTATTTTCTACAATTATTTCTGGATTATATCCTGGTGGAGCAGTAAAAATTCTATTTGCTGTAATTTTTCCCTCGCAGCCTAATATTTCTAAATTACATTGATAATAATTGTCAAATCCAAATGAAAATTGAAAAACTAAATTATTGTTTTTATTTGTAATTGTTCCATTTCCCCATATATCTACTTCATTGTTTTCCATACAAAATTGTGAGTGCACTATTTTTATTTCATTTCCCATCAATATACTTGCCATTTTCAAAGGATAAGCTCCAGCATCTAGTAATGCTCCTCCACCTAGTTTTTTATTATATCTTATATTATTTTTATCTTCAAACGGTGGAAAACAGAAAGAACTTCTAATGTTTCTAATTGCACCTATACTTCCATCATTTATTTTTTCTAAAATATATTGTAGTTGTTTGTGAAATCTAAATTGAAAATTTTCTATTAATACTAATTTTTTTTGTTTAGCAATTTCACATAATTCTAAAACTTCATTTAAACTACAAGCAAGAGATTTCTCTACCAATACATGTTTATTATTATTCAAAGATTTTTTTACCCATTCATAATGCATAGAATTGGGTAAAGGTATATATACTGCATCAATTTGATTTTCAGCTATTAAATCATCATATTTTGAATAAATTTCAATATCATAAGTTTGCTTTAATAGATTTACTTTATTAATATCTGAAGTAGCTATTCCAATTAAATTATATTTTTCTGAATTAAGTATTGCGGGTATAATTGCTTTCTTAGCTATATTTGCAAATCCTAATATTCCAATATTTATTTTTACCATTTTTAAATATATGATATTGCAGCTATTAAACTTCTAGCTTGTATGTTAAAATAATTATTATATTTTATAAATGTATTGATTTGATTTAATGTCATCCATATATAATTCTCTGGTAATTCATTGGATAAATTATCGTCAGACATTATTAATAAATTTCTATTTTGTTCTCTATAAAACCTTCCTCCTTCTTCAGATTGCAACGTGTCAAAGATAATTTGGTTTTCTTTTGCATTTAAAACATATTTTAAAAAAGGTAATGATTCATGACCATCTGTTCTATAATTTCCAGTAAGACATTGAACAGTTGGTGCTAATTCTATAATATCAAAATTTCCTGCTTCCAATTTTGCTTGTACAATAAAATGGATAACATTATTTATTTTCTTACATACAAATGCACATATTCCCTCTTGAGATGGCTCCACCATTGGTTGAGTCCATTGCATTACTTCTCTATTTTCAATGGATACTTGTGCAGCTATTATTTTAAAATATTTGTTTTCTACGTGTTTTATACAATCTTTTTCTATAATCCAATTTTTCATTTTTGATAATGAAATAGAGGAAACTTCAAGATCATAAAAACATTTTCTATTGGTAATAAATTGAATAAGTTCGTCAAAACTGAATAATGGTTTGTCTTTATTTGATGAGTTTAAAAACACATTATTGGAGTTGAAATTCGCATTAAAGTCAAAATCAATAGAAATACCAGAAATAACTGTTCTAGTATCCATATTGATTAAATTATCTTCTTGCATTAACAATTTAATCTGTCCTAAAGTAAGCCAAATAAAATTATCTTCAATTTTTATATCTTCTTCAATTTTTATGATTATATTTCTATTTCTTTTTCTTAGAAATCTTGCACCTTGTTCGGATTGTAATTGGTCTAAAATTATTTGATTTTTTGTAGCATTGGTAAAATAATTCAAATAATTTGGTGTTTTACCTTTGTGTACTTGTGTATAGTTGCTTTTTGTTGCTTGTAATGTTGGTGATAGTTGCACGTAATTTACATTACCAGGTTCAATTTTAGCTTGTAGTAAAAAATATAAAACACCATCAAATTCTTTAGTTATAAAACCCAAATATCCAATTTCTGGTTGGTTTATAATGGGTTGTTGCCAGTTTGAAACTTGCCCCCAATTGGTTTTTATATCAATTCCTTCAATTGAGAAAAATTTTGAAGTTTCATGTTTTAAAATACTATATTCGTCGTAAAAATTCCAACCTTTTAAATCCTTAAAATCTATTTTATTAATATTTACATTGACATTATTATTTTGAACTTTAATCCATTTCTTTATGTAATTTAAGTCGTAAAATTTGTTTTCAAGTGTTAATGCACTTGCTAAAAATAAATCTTTGGTTTTCAAAATTATATATTGTTTTTTAATATTGTACTTTCTTTAAATCTAATACAACAAATCTATTATAATTATATTTGTTAATGAATACTTCTTTAATAAATGGTTTTAAAAATTCTGGTATGGGGTAAATATCCTCAAATATTATGCAATTTATATTATTTTGTTTTATAAAAGTTAATGAATAAACATTGTACCCAAAGTAAATTTAAGAATAAATTTGTTACATCTTTATATGCACCAAAATCTATTAAATTAAATAAAATATGTCAAACTAAATAGAAAAATATTGAAATAAATTAATTAATAAAATATTAGTTAAATTTATATCATACAAATCTAAAAGTGATTGGTCTAAAAACATAAGGAATTAATTTAATTATTATTTTAAAATATAAAATTTATTATAATTGTGTTTATTTTTTATTGATTTTGTTGAAATACTATCTAAATTAATTGATAATTTTGATGATTTTTCTACAATTAAATTCTTAATTTTATAACGTTTCAAAAATTCTAAAGTGCTTTTTTCAATGTTTGCAAAAGTATTGTTTTTTTTCTGATTTTCAACAAAATTATAGAAGGAAAATGCTTTTGGGTTCACATATCTTATGTCTTTATCTTTTGGAAAATCATAACATAACAATCCTACAGGAACATAATGATTGGTAAAATGTGCTATTCTGCTATCTGGAAGAAATAAAAATGGCTTGGCATACATTATACTTTTATCTTCATAATTTCTAAAATATGCAAATCTTAAATTTTTATCAATATTTTTTTTAATAAAATTGTAATACTCTAAATCTATATTTATTTCATCTGATGATAATTTGATATAATTTATTGAAAATGGTTGGTTTTTAGTAAATATGGAAACAAAATACATATTTAAAATTAAAGTACTAAAAACGATTATTTTGTTGGATTTGTTTTTTATAATTAATAAAAAAATAATAAAGAAAAATAATGAATAAATTGGTGTAAGAAAATTGGATAATAATTGAAAAGCATCATGACTTACTGCATTTATAAAAGGAAAAACCAAAAAAACAGAAACAATAGATCCAGACATAAAAACTAAAAATACTATTATATTTCTTGATGTTTCTTTACTTAAATATTTGTTTTCAGTAATATTTATTTTGTGTTTTTTACAAATGATATAAATTGTAATTATAAAAAACAATCCTAAAACAACTAAAATTATAGATATTTTACCAATTTTCACATAACTTTCAATTAATTTTTGATAATCAAAATTATTTGATGAGGTTGTTGGTTTTTGAAAATAATAAAATAAAACGTAATAAATTGCGGTAAAAAATAGTTGTAAATTATAAATTAAATATTTTTTTAAATTAATTTCTTTGGAGAAAAATAAATAAATTAAAACAACAAATAAACCAGATAAAATAGCTGGTGCTATAATAGAATATATTGGCACCAACATTAATAAAAAATAAAAAGATAATGAATATTTTTTATCTAAAGCTAACAAAAATACATATTGAAATATTACATAAATTATAGCATATTTAATATGATAAATTGCACTTCCAATATAAAAATAATTTAATAATGGTGTAGAATCTGAAAATGGATTGGAGGGTATTTGTATTAATAAAAATAAAACTGAAAGCAAAAATAGGTTTAAAATAGTTGTTTTTTTGAATTTAAATAAAGTTTCGGCAATACAAAAAGCTCCCAAAAATATTAATGTTATAAATAATGGAACATAAATTAAACTATAAACAGCAATAGTATTTAAACTAAAAATTTCAGTAAAAAATGCTATAAACCAAGCTTCAAAATAATGATAGGGTAGGGGTGTTCTATCTAAATTTGTCCAATCTACATCGTTGGTTTCAATGCCAGTATCTATAAGATTTTGAGCTACATTGGCATAAAATAAATTATCACCAAAAACATTTCCATTAGAATAATAATAAGTAAGATAAAATAAAATTGAAAAGAATACAATTAAAATTAAAACTAAAAATAATTGTTTTTTTTGAAGTTTAAATTCAATTTTTTCTAATTTCTCTTTTTTTTGAATAAAAAATAAAAATAATAAAATAAAAAGTACCATTAAAAAAGTACTTAAAAAAAATGTTTTGTAAACAGCATAAATACTTATAGAAGTTATAGTTCCTACTATAATATTAGAAAAATAACTTGAATTTTTATTTATAAATGAAATTTTTGTAAATTTATTTATAAAATTACCTATTAAATAAAAGAAAACAATCCCAATAAATAATATGGTAAAATATTTAAAAAAATGTAATATTGGGTTTTCTATTAACATTTATTTCCAATAATGATAGATATATTTCTTTTCTTTAATCTCAAAACCATTTTTTGTATATAATTTTAATGCAGGTTTGTTCTTAAACTGTGTAGGTACTTGAAGAACCTCAAAACCATTTTTCCAAGATTCATATTCTGCTTTTTTAATTAATTCGCTAGCAATTCCTCTTCCTTGAAAAATATCACTTACTGATATTAATCCAATTTGAGAGGTTTTATCATCGTTTTTTTTTAAAGTTACAAATCCTGCAATTTTTTGGTCAATTATTTTTACAAATACTTTAAAAGCAATTTTACCATTTAAGCTATTATCTAACCAAATCTTGTATAATTTTTGAAATTCATTATTCTTGAAATTCTCATCTATTTTAAACCTAGAATATATGCCACTTAAATAAGCTAATTGTTCTAATTCTGAATAATTCTGAATATTAGAATCAAATTCTACGATACTTTCATTATCTTTTAAATCCTTTGCTATTTTTTTTTCAAAAATTACTTTTATATCAACTAATTTTATTTCTTTTATATCATGAATTGCTTCGTCTGAAAATATATATATTAATTTAAAATTGTCTTTATTTTCTTTTAGTAAATTTTCATCAAATAATTGATTATCAATAATATATCTTCCAACATTATATCCAAAAAATTCGCTATCCCAAGTTAATTTATCTATCATTTGTTTTTTTATTAATGATATATATTGGCCTATTTTTCACACCTTCAAATATTTTTCCAACATATAATCCTACAATTCCTAAAGTTGAAATAATAAACCCTGATAATAACCAAAGCGATATAATTAGACTAGTATATCCTAATTCTATTATTTCACCATTGTAATATTTAAAAATTGTGTAAAACGAAAAAAATACAGAAATACTTGAAATAATTAAACCAGATTTCACTACCAATCTCAAAGGTTTGTCGGAAAATGCCAATATGATATCTAATGCCAAATTCATCAATCGTTTAAAATTATAACTAGATTTTCCTTCTTCTCTAATACTATGCTCTATATTAAGTTTGGTGCTTTTAAATCCTACCCATTTTACCATTGTAGGGAAAAATCTTATAGATTCTCGCATTGTAACTATAGATTGAATAACTTTTCTATTGTAAATTCCAAAATTGGCAACAGTCTCATCTTGTTCACTACCAGTAAGATAACCTAATGTTCTATAAAACATCTTTGAAAAAAATTTTTTAAAAAAACTATCTCGTCTTGCGTATCTTCTAGCCAGAACAATGTCAAAACCTTCATTTGATTTAGTCAATAAATTTTCTATCTCTTCTGGTTGGTCTTGTAAATCACAATCCATAACTACAACCCATTCCCCTTTTGCATGATCCAATCCAGCTGTTATGGCATAATGTTGCCCAAAATTTCTGCTTAATTTTATACCAACAATTTGAGGATATTCTTTTGCTAATTCTTCTATTTTACCCCATGAATCATCTGGTCCACAATCTTCTACCAATATTATTTCATAAGAATCTGTTATTTTATCTAAACTATTTTTAATCCTTAAAACCAATTCTGGTAAAATCTTCTCTGCTCTATAAACCGGACTTACTACTGAAATAAATACACTCATACTACAATTTTACGGTTACAATTGTTCCTAATATTATCAATCCTAATCCAATCACTTTTCCCCATGTAAATTGCTCTCCTAAAAATAAAATACCTACTAAAAAAACTAATGCTGGTGCCAAACTCATAAATGGATAAGCTTTGGTAATTTCAAATTTAGTCATAGCTGCCATCCAAAATAAAGAGGCTACAAATGCTGATGCAAAACCAGAAAATATAAAAGGATCAAAAATAATTTTAAATAATGCTAAAATTTTGTCAATAATTCCTTCTGGTAACACAAACTTTATTTGAGATAATCGCCATTTTAACACTATCTGCCCATAAACAGTAAATAGAATAGTCCCAAATATATATAGATAAGGATTCATATAATTATTTTTGCAAATATAGTTTTTTTTATTTATGCTTTCATTATTGTATAAATCTGATCATACAGTTGTCCATCACTCAAAATGGTTCCTTGCAAAATTAGGTCAAAAAGAGCTTCATTTCTTTCTTTATCATAGTTTTTCTTGCCTGTAAGAATTTCTATAGTATCTGTAAATAAATTTTCGCTTAACCATTGTAACCCTTCTTTTGTAAGAAAATCAACTTCGGTAACTAATGATTTTATAACCATTGAGTCTATAAATTTTTCTTGACAATGAAATAAAAAAATATGATTTTTAGAAAAATGCTCTAAATATTTAGCATTTGTTAGCACTCCTTCCCAAATTAAGTCTGAAAAAACATCTAATTCTTGTTCGGCTACTTTGGGTGTTTTTATTTTAATTTCATCCCATTCTTTTTTATCAATAGATTGTGATGCTAAAAAATTTGCAAATTCTTGGTGCAATGCTTCAAATTGCTCTTTGGTTAATCTTTTGTATTTCATAAGCAATAGTGATAAAAGTTTAAAAGTTTAAAAGTTTAAAAATATTTAAAAAAAAATCCCGACTTTCATCGGGAGTTTATAATCATTTTAGCTAGGTAATTAAACCTCAGCTACGATTTCGTATGGCAATTCAACAACAACATCTCTGTGTAATCTTATAGATGCCGTGTATTTTCCAGTGCGTTTTACAACTCCACTTGTAACGAATTTTCTATCAATTGTTTGCCCAGCTTTTTCTAAAGCGGCAACAATATCAATATTAGTTACAGAACCAAATAGTTTTTCGCCACCTGCTTTTGAAGTAATTTTAATTTCTAAAGCTTTTAAAGCTTCTGCCAATTTTTTAGCATCGTCAACAATTTTAGCTTCTTTGTGAGCTTTTTGTTTTAAATTTTCTGCTAATACTTTTTTTGCAGAAGGTGTTGCCAAAGCAGCAAAACCTTGAGGTATTAAAAAATTTCTACCATATCCAGCTTTTACGGATACTACGTCATCTTTAAATCCTAAATTTTGAACGTCTTGTTTTAATATAAGTTCCATATTGTTGTCCTTATTATAGAAGTTAGTCCCGATTGTATCGAGACAACAAACTGTATTATTTTAATTATTTTAATAAATCGGCCACGTATGGCATTAAAGCTATGTGACGGGCTCTTTTTACAGCAACCGAAACTTTTCTTTGATATTTTAAAGAAGTTCCTGTTAAACGACGAGGTAAAATTTTTCCTTGTTCGTTAACAAATTTTAATAAAAAATCGGCATCTTTATAATCAATATATTTGATTCCAGATTTTTTGAAACGACAATATTTTTTAATTTTGTTTGTTTCGATGTTCAAAGGCGTTAAATATCTGATATCTCCGTCTTTTTTTCCTGAAGCTGATTGTTGTATATTTGCCATGATTATGCTTTTGCTACTTTAAGTTTTTCTCTTCTTCTTTCTGCCCAAGATATTGCGTGTTTGTCTAAACTAACAGTCAAAAAACGCATCACTCTTTCGTCTCTTCTAAATTCAGTTTCAAAAGCAATTAATACTTCTGGAGTTACTTGGAATTCAAATAAATGGTAAAAACCACTTTTTTTGTTTTGGATTTCATAGGCTAATCTTTTCAAGCCCCAATCCTCTTTTGATACCATCTTAGCTCCTTTAGCAATAAGAAAATCTTCAAACTTGCTTACTGTTTCCTTTACCTGAACTTCAGATAAAACGGGATTTAAGATGAAAACAGTTTCGTAATGATTCATAATAAATAGGTGTTATAATTATATAAAATTGGGTGCAAAAGTAACTCTTTTTTTTTAATAACCAATTACAAATAACAAAAAAAATAAATTTTGCTTTTTGAATCAATAAAAATCAATATTTGAAATTACTTTTATAGTTCGATATTGTGAAATTGTTTCGAAACTATTTAGAATTTTTTGAATTATTTTTTTGGTGTTTGAAACAGAGCCATTTTGGGGAATTTTAATCATAATGGTTCGAATATATTCATTGCGGATTCTATTAATTCCAGGCTCTTCTGGTCCAAGAACAGGAAGTTGTAATTGTTGTTGCAATACTTGATATAACCACATAGAGCCTTCTTTTAATTTTTCAAAATCTTTATGTTTTAAAGTCAGTTTTATCAATCGAAAATAGGGTGGATATTTATAAATTTGCCGCTCATATAGCTGCTCTTTATACATGGCAATATAATCATTTTGAGTTACTTGCTGAATGATATTATGGTTTACATTATACGTTTGAATGATTACTTTTCCTTGTTTGTCTGAACGTCCTGCACGACCTGAAACTTGAACAATCATTTGAAAACTTCGCTCAAAAGCTCTAAAATCAGGATAATACAGCATAGTGTCCGCATTCATAATTCCTACTAACGAAACGTTGTCAAAATCCAATCCTTTGGCAAGCATTTGGGTTCCAACCAAAATATCTATTTCTCTATTTTTGAAACTGTCAATCAACTTTTCGAAGCTATATTTTCCTCGAGTAGTGTCTTGATCCATTCTTTTTATATTTTTTGTTGGAAAAAGTGCTGCCAATTCCAATTCAATTTGCTCTGTTCCAAATCCTTTTGTAGAAATATCAATACTCGAACACGCATGACAATGGGTTGGTTTTGCTATTGAATATCCACAATAGTGACAACGCAATTGGTTTTTAAATTTATGATAGGTTAAACTTACATTACAACTGGTGCATTGTGGAATGTGCCCGCATGTTATACACTCCAAAATGGGCGAAAAACCGCGTCGATTTTGAAAAAGTATAATTTGTTCGCCCAAACTTAAAGCCTCTGTAATTGCTTCAATCAATGTCAAACTGAAATGACCTTTCATCCTTTTTTTGAAATAGTTTTCTTTTAAATCAACTAATTCGACTTTGGGTAAAGGAGTTTTTCCGTATCGTTCGGATAAATTGATCAATCCAAATTTTCCAGATTGTGCATTGAAATAGGTTTCAATACTAGGTGTGGCCGAACCCAATAAGACTTTTGCCTTTTGAGAATTTGCTAAAACTATTGCGGCATCACGAGCATGATAGCGAGGTGCGGGTTCTTGTTGTTTAAACGTTGGCTCGTGTTCTTCGTCAATGATTATCAAACCTAAATTGGAAAATGGTAAAAACAAAGACGACCTTGCTCCTATTACAATTTTTGCTTTTTCAGAATTTTCTAAAACTTGATTCCAAACCTCAACACGTTCATTATTAGAATATTTGGAATGAAAAACAGCCACTTGGTTTCCAAAAAATGCTGTTAGACGAGATACTAATTGAGTGGTTAGAACAATTTCGGGCAATAAATACAAAACTTGCTTACCTTGTTCTAAAAATTCTTCAATTAATTTAGTATAAATTTCCGTTTTACCTGATGAGGTAACTCCATGAAGCAATGCAACGTTTTTTGTTTGAAAACTTTCTTTGATTTCTAAAAATGCTTTTTGTTGTGCATTGCTCAATATCAAATTATTAAATTTAATATTTTTATCAAAATTGACTCTATCTTGTTGAATATAATATTCTTCAAAAATATTTTTATCTACTAAATTTTTAATAGTTGCTGTTGAAACTTGAGAAATTTCAATCAATTTTTTTACTGAAATGGGTTTTTTATCTTGAGCATTTATTTGAAAATAGTGCATCAATAGTTCTTTTTGCTTTGCCCCTTTTAAAGATTCTAATAACGATATTAAATTTTCATCAGAAGAATATCCATCTTGCAAACGAATATATCGGATTACTTTGGGTTTGTATTCTTCTTGAAATTCTTCTTGAAGTGAAAGAATATGTTTATCAAGTAATTTCTGAACTGTAGGAAAAATATTTTTCTTATTCAGAATTGCCATAATATCTTGAACTTTTAAAGAACTTTGATATTGAAGTGCTTCATAAATTAGATATTCGTCATCAGATAATTCACTTTCATTGATTAAAACATCTTTGCTTTTAGAGATTATTGTTTCGCTTTCCAATATAAACGCTGAGGGCATTGCACAACGAAAAACCTCACCAATAGTACACATATAATACGATGCAATCCATTGCCAATGATTGATTTGAAATTGATTTACAATAGGTTTATCATCTAAAATTTGATGAATTTCTTTGGCTTCATATAATGTAGGTGGATTTTGATGTATATCGAACACTAAACCTGTATAAATTTTACTTTTCCCAAATGGAACTGCAATCCTCATTCCAATTTTTAAATAATGATATTCTGCTTCCGAAACACTGTAGGTGAAGGTTTTAGGTAATGGAAGAGGCAAAATTACTTCAATAAAAAACATCTTTTATAGGTTGTAGGTTGTAGGTTGTAGGTTTGAGGTTTCATAATTTTGGTTTACACAAAGTTTCATTCTCAA
>Ga0316611_1000308_pt1 | contig 17851 bp, 9 predicted proteins | sample MIS2016202_MG_FD_207675 | JGI IMG/M metagenome (GOLD analysis project Ga0316611, IMG submission 207675) | Microbial mat bacterial communities from Middle Island sinkhole, Lake Huron, Michigan, United States - MIS.2016.202 | ecosystem: Environmental > Aquatic > Freshwater > Lake > Sediment... | reverse complement strand
TGCAACCGCAACCTTCTTCCGATTTTATAGTTTGTACATCAGTTATTTCATTGGTTTGAGAAATAGAATATATTGCATAAAATTCGCAATGACCAAAATGTTCATCAATTTGATTGTCTTTTGTAACCGGAGCAGCGATTTTTTTCATTTTATTTGTGTTTGAAGAAGCGGAACTAAATTTGTCAATAATTTTAGCTGTAATATCAAGAAAACTATCTTGTATCAGTTTACTTTGCTGATAGTTGTAAAAACTACCTTGGTCTGCAGCCTCTGTCATACCATTGATAATAGGAATTTGTGATAGCAAATCAATATGATATTCATTGGCAAGCAAATTACCACCACCTTTTCCAAAAAGGAAATATTTCTCATCAGGGTGTTCGATGGGAGTGAACCACGACATATTTTCTACAATCCCAAGTATAGGTCTTTTCAAATCAGGATTTTGAAACAATGAAATTGCCTTGCGAACATCAACCAACGAAATTTGCTGCGGCGTAGTAACAATGACAACCCCGTCAACATCAACCTGTTGGCAAAGAGTTAACGGAATATCACCAGTACCGGGCGGAAGGTCAACTACCATATAATCAATCTCGTCCCATAAAGTATGGCTAAACAATTGAAGCAAAACGCTCGAAGCCATTGGTCCTCTCCAAATCAACGCTTGTTCCGGTTTTACCAAAAAACCTACAGACATTAGTTTTACGCCAAACTTTTCAATTGGAATAAAATAGTCTTTTTCATCTATTTTGCGGGTATAAACAACTTCTCCTTTTATACCAAACATCGTTGGCATCGAAGGTCCAAACAAATCGGCATCAACCAATGCTGTTTTATAGCCATTTTGGGCAAACGCTAAAGCTAGGTTTGCCGCCACCGTAGATTTTCCCACGCCCCCTTTACCAGATGCTACTGCGACAATGTGTTTCACGTTGGGCAGATTAACTTTTTCAATTTTGTGCATATTTTTTATGGTTTAATTTTAATTAAAGTGAGTTTACTATTGGTATTTTGCCAAGAATTAATGAATTTCAATTTTGATTGTTCTTTGTAAATCAATGATATAATTAATAGATTCGTAGCAAGTATTGTCTTTATAAACTAACTCTAATTGCCTATTTATTAATTATTTCGAATATCTCAAATGGAGTTATTCCAGCTTCATTTGCAATTTCTTTTATTTTGCTTTCAGGAGTCGCATTTATATTATTCTCTTTTAATTTTTTAATTAAATCGGTTACATCTTTATTTAAAATATCAGCCACTTCATCCAGCGTTTTTCTACCTAGACCTTCAATGGGAGGGTGATGCGTTGGCTTTTTATTGATTATTTTTGTGGTATCAAGTGTGAGTAAATTATAGAGTTTTGCAGGTGTGATATTATTCAACTCGCTAATTTTCAATAGTGTTTGTCCGGAACTGTCTACTTTTACACCTTTTTGCGTTAAAATTGCAATAAGACTATCTGGTGAAGTTTTAAGGTATTTCTGTGCAATTTCCTTGATGGTAAGTATTTCAGCATGAGGAATCGGAGCTTGCTCCTCTTTAGTTTCCCAACTCTCTGTAGTCCATTCTCCAAAATCCATTACTGCTTTAAAAGGTTGAATGTTGAAAATTGTACCGAAAAAAATTACTACAGTTAAAATCGAAGAAAAAATAAGCTCCTTTCTTTTGTTTAATCCGGCAATAGCACCGGTTTTTACATATGACCAAAAAGCTTTCCAATTTAAAGTGAACAAGTGGAAAATTGAAAGGATAACAAAAGTGTAAGAAAAAATGGTATGAATTGCCTGCCATTGGGATTTTGAAAATATAAACAATTTCCAATCTGTCCAGTTGGCAACTCGTCCGGGCGGTGCGATATAAAGTATTACGCCGGAAAATAAAATTATAAAAAATGTCCAGAATAAGGAAAAGCTAACAAAACCCTTCCAAAAGAATTTCTTCTTTTGCTGTAATTGTGATTCCATAATTAGTATTAAGTTTAAATTGGTTAATTTTTAATTCATCAATGAATATTAAATTTGAAATTTTACTAATTCTTATTATTTTTCTTTGTTAAAAATCCATGCAGAAAGTCCACCTTCTAAGACTTTTACATTGGTAAAACCATGAGCTTTTAGAATAATTGCAGCTTCGTATCCACGAAGTGAAATTTTGCAATACGTTACTATTTCTGTGGTTTTATCTTCGGGCAGTTGGCTCAATCGGTTTCGCAAAGCCCCAAGAGGTATAAGTATTTCCCCTAATCCCAAACGTGTTTGTTCGTATTCATCAGGATTGCGAACATCTAACAAAAAAACTTTATCGTTTCTGGTAATTTTTTCGTTCAATTCAAGCGAAGTAATTCCTACAAATCTTCCTTTCAGTTTATTTTGCATAACATGTGCAGTTGCAATACTATGGTCAATCGCCAATGAAAAAGGTGGGGCATAAGGAAAATCGGAATTTATCATATCCTCAACAGTTAATTTTCCTTGAATTGCCGAAGCCCAAATAGCAATTTGTTTACTCACATCTCCGGGTCCAAAGCATTGTGCTCCAAGAATACGTTGATTATCTTTATCAATAATTAATTCAGTTATCAACATTTTCCCATTCATAAAACCGGGCTTGTCGGGACTGGCGTTAATTACTGTTTGATAATTAAATCCTGCTTCTTTTGCCTTTGATTGAGAAATTCCTGTAGTTCCTGCAGCATAATCAAAAAATTTGCAAATTCCGGTTTGGATTGTACCTTTGAAAGAGCTTACGTTTCCTTCTATCGCATTTTCACCCGCAACTCTCCCTTGCAAATTTGCCAAATCGCCATACGGCGCATGCACAGATTTGTTGGTGATTAGATTTTTGATTTCGATACAGTCTCCAACTGCAAAAATATCAGGGTCATTGGTTTGCATGAAATCGTTTACCTTGATTCCACCGATTTCACCGATTGCTATCCCACAATCTTTCGCAAGTTTTACATTTGGTCTTACACCTATTGCAATTACTGCCAATTCGCAGTCAATTTCAGTTCCATTTTTTAGTTTTACAGCTGTCAGATGTCCGTTTTCTCCTATAAACTCAGCAACACCGTTGTTTGTAATAACATTTGCTTTGGTTTTTAAATAGTTTTCAACCAATTTTGCCAAAGAAAAATCCAAAAAAGTCAATAATTGAGGCAATAATTCGATAAGAGTAAGTTTTATTCCGGCAAGGTGTAATGCTTCAAGTGTTTCGATGCCAATTAGACCTCCACCGATTACTACTGCTTTTTTTATCTTTTTTTCGTCTCTCACTTTTCGCAAAAAATCTGCATCTTGCATCGATTGAAGGGTTGTAATACCTTCGAGGTCTATGCCTTTGATGGGGGGTATATTGGCAGTAGCACCGGTAGCAATAATCAATTTATCATATTCTTGACTCGCTTTGTCGCCGGTTTTCAAGTCTGTAAATTCGACTGTTTTGTTTGCTCTGTTTATTTTTGTAACTTCGGTATTGTTTTTGGCTACAATCCCTTTTGCGTTCCAATAAAATTTTGGGTCGCGGACAATGCCGGCAGGAGTGGTTAGCAACATATTGCGGTCGTTGAAAGTACCACCTACGTAATATGGATATCCACACGAAGCCATGGATAAATCGTTTCCTTTTTGAAACATTGTTATTTCTGCAAATTCATCTAAACGACGGGCTTTTGCAGCTGCCTTGGGGCCTGCTGCAGAACCGCCAATGACAATAATTTTTTTGTTGTTCATTATGAGAAATATAAAATATTTATATATCAATTCAATCTCTTATTTAATTTTAAAATCAGAAGATTCAATCTTTCAAAGTTTTCTGGTGTGATAGTTATCACAGGTAATGCCTTTTTCAAAGGTTAGTATAAAACAATAATCTAATGAAAAGTCGTGAATTGCCTTTTTGAAACGCTGCCAAATTAATAATATAATCGAGTTAACAAAGAATTTTTTGGTTTTTTTTTGACAAAATTCTCAAAACTTTTTTTTTATTATTTTAAAATTAAAATCTTATTTATTGATTTTCAATATATTAACTTGTTTGGTAAATCTATATATTTACAAGTGAAAATAATTGGATAAAAAATTTGATTGTATGCTCCTTTTTTAGGGTTCGAGTCCCCCTAGAGCCCTCTATAAGCGATTCATTAGGGAATAAACTCCTCAAATGTAGATTACTTAGGGTTGTTTTGATTGATAATGCGTTGTCGCAAAATACGAAAATAATCGGGAATATCAAAAATAGATTTGAGCATTACCCCTAAATTGCGGTGCATCGGTTTGTAAAATATATCAACCAAAAAAATTGTCAAACTGTAAGATATAAACGAAGCATAGATTGCACCCGCTGCAGAATAGATAGGAATGAGGATATAATTGAGCAAAATATTGAATAATGCCCCCAAAATTGAAGTGAGCAATGAATATTTAAACAAATCATTGTTGGTAATAAACAGTGTTTTGGCTACTCCGAAATTGGCAAAAAACAATCGAACGACCATCAACGACAAAAGAAACGATGCTCCGGTATATTCATTTCCGTACAAAAACAAGATGATAAAATCGGATAAAAACACTATAGGTATGGCTAACAATACACTGATAATAAACATAATCTGATAAATCCGCAGCAATTTGAAATAATACAATGATTCGTTGTTTTGTTTTGCTTTCGTAACATCGGGAGCTACACTACTGTAAATAATCATGGGTATAAAACTTATGGAGACTATCAGTTTGAAAGCCGCAGAATATTGCCCCAAAGCGTCGTTGCCCATCAAATCTGCCAACATTATTTGGTCTATGTATCCTTGTATGTTGTTGGCTAAACCCGCGATAAGCATAGGCCAACTCATAGCAATCAAATCTTTGGATACTTTGAAACGCAAATTCCATTTCATAATCTTGAATTTACGCAATCTATATGCCCATATCAAAAACACACTCCCCAACACCATTTCGAGCATCGTAACCCAGATAAACCACATCAAATCTGCTTTGAAATAGAGTAAAAACATTTTCACGACATTGACCAACAAAAATGCTATGTCTTTGGCTATCACCGTATATTTGCTCTGCAACTGCGATTGAAAATGCAAATCAATAGCATCGAGCGACAAAAACAAATATCCTGAGGCTGAGATGATAACCATCAACATCGTTTCGGTATCGCCTTGCCGTACAAAGAAAATGGAAATGGCTGTTACCACAAAAAGGACAACTGCTCCGACGAGTTTAAGTAGAAATGTACTGCCGATAATATCATAAGTACGCTCCGGTTTGCGAATGATTTCGCGTATCACTACAGCATTGAGTCCCAGCGTAGTAAGGGGAGCAAACAAAGTAGCAAAATTGGTGGAATAGTTGAACAAACCCCAGTCTTTGGGTCCCAAAAACCGAGCCATCCAAGCATTGACAAACATGAATACCAAGATACGCAACACCTTGTCGAACAACAACCAAACAAAATTGGAAGTCATTTGTTGCAACTCCGGACGACTTTTGATTTTGTTTTTTACAAATGCAGGTACAAATGGCAATTTTGTGATATCCATGTAACGATTGAAAATTTGTGCAAAATTGCAAAAAATATCCGATTTTATGTATCTATATTTAGTTAAAAATTTTCATCAAAACTCGTTCGTAAATTGTTTTTGCCTTTTCATAGTTTTTCAGACTGTAATTGGAGTAGCTCTCCAACATCACTCCGGAGTTGATTTCCAATACTTTATACTGTCCGTTTACCTCAACAATATCCACCGAACCAAAACGAAGTTGAATAGCCGAAGCTGCCTTTTTTGCCAATTGTAACAAGGGTTGTACAAGTTGACTATCAATAGCATCGATGGGTGTAGCTCCGTAAGCGAGGTTGTGTTTCCAATTCAACTCTATTTTTTCGCCCATTTTTGGGCAATAATCCATGGTCAACTTTTTGGCAAAATCTTTGGACTGCACCATTGAAATCGGGTAATTTTGTTGGGTCAACAGTTCGCCCAATGGGTGTACACCGTCGCCTACAATATATGGTCTTGTTTTGTTGAAAATCAATTGCAATTCATTGTCCAAAAGCACCACTCTGTACTCGTTTTGAATGTCCAGAAGTTGACAAAATGCCAGACTTTTGTAGGATTTCAACAATTGGTGTGTAAATATCTCTAAATCAACAGAATTGGTGATGCGTAACACATCTACCCCACCCGTCCCCGTATTGGGTTTTACGACTAATTGAAAATCATATTGGGATGCAAAATTCAGCAAATCAGACCAATTTCCTCTGTTGTTGTTTACAAAGTGTAAATCTTCGGGAGTCAACATCAGAAAATGCTCAACCGCAGCGATACCATTTGCCGATAAAATCTCGTAAGTAGCACATTTGTCTTTGGCTATTTGTTGGGTTGCCGCACCGTTGATGTCCCAATCGTATCCCATGACAAAGGTAGTTTTTTCAGATTTCTCCAATGCTACTATCCAATCTTTGGCATACGTTTTCATAGCCAAGCCATGTTCGCTGCTCAGCTCGTCCAAAATTTTCAACAAAATTCGAGAGTGGTTTTTCATGATTGTATCATTACTTAAATCTAAGATTGTTTAGCAATGAGCAAAACAAAATACAAAAATATAAAAAAATAATGATAACTCCCTTAAGTCTTCTTCTCCACAATACTGTAGAATTTATTTGCAGATTATATTCTTTTATTGTAATTTTGTTGTTTGTATTTGCAACGAAAAAGAAAAATAAATGACGGTTTTTAAATTAAATATTGAAAAAGCAAAGGCAGTAATGCTTTACATTACAAAGCAATTACAAGAGCCTGATTTTCTGAAAGTTTTTAAAATACTTTACTTTGCAGAACGTGAGCACTTGGCGACCTACGGGCGACCTATTGTAGGTGACACATATATTGCTATGAAACGTGGACCAGTGCCTTCTTTTATTTATGATGCCTTTAAATTTATACGTGGCGAAGGTTATTACAATATTGCTTATGAACCTTTCATTGCTGCTTTTAATATAAGCAATCGCTATTTTTTATCAGCTAAAGAAAATCCGGATTTAGAAGAATTATCAAAATCAGATTTAACTTGTATTGATAAATCAATTAAAGAAAATAAAGATATTGACTTTAATGCACTCTCCGAAAAATCGCATGATAGCGCTTGGCTGGAAGCAGAAAAAGACGATGAAATGAATGTATTTAAAATTGCTTGTGCCGGTGGTGCAAATGAAACTATGCTAAAATACATTGAGGAAAGTAAAGATTACCATAATATTGTATTTGCGTAATCATGCCGAACCTTAGTGATTTTTTTTCTGACGAATTTAAACAAAATTTTGCTTTACAAAACATTACTATAGGTAGTGTTTTACGTTGTTTTGTTAAAAATACCAATCCGCCAAAAGAAAAAAGATTTGTAGTGCTTGGTTTTGACAATAACGGAAATTTAGTAGGTACTGTATTTATAAATACGGAAATAAACTGGAAAGTCAATAGAACAATGGAACTGGCACAATTGCAATTATATGTAAGGGCTGAAGATAATGACTATTTAGATTGGGACAGTTATATTGATTGCTCTGAATTGGTTGAAATACCCAAAAATGAAATTGCAACCGCAATTTCTACTAATCCGACAAATGTTTTGGGGACTGTTAATAATGAGGACTTTACAAACATTATTGAATATGTAAAGAAGTCGTCTAAAAATCCCCAAAAATTACTTAAAAAGTATAAAATTTGAAATTGTAATCTTTGATTTTTCATTGTCCAAAGGGCATTTGAACTGGTTGCCCGCAATACCGGAATTTGCGGAACGCATTCTTCGAAATGCGTTTTTTGTTTTATACACTTTCCATATTCTCAATAATGATTCTTATATCTTATTCTCAATCAACTGATTTTATCCTTCTCTTGATGGCAAATTTTAAAACCTTCAAGGTTTTAAAAACCTTGAAAGTTTATACTTGGTTTATTTTTTTCATTTTTTCAACTTTTTTATTTCCAAATCAAAATCCGAAATATAAATTTTATCTTGAATAACTTGAAATTTTTCATATTCGCTTTCGGCAAATATTTTAGCTATTTCGGCTGTAACCTTACCGGCAATGGTTAATATTTCCTGCTCGTTGAATTGCAAGAAGGCATCTAATTTTGAAATCCAATCTTTCATGTTCATTATTTTACGATTGTTTGCCTGCAATTCAGCATAATCCAAATACATGGAAACAATTCGATTCAAGTTGTTCATTTCTTCCTCGTTCAAATAATTTTTGGCAATAGAAACATCGGTTTTACGTATTTTTCCGTCAGGTGCATTTTTCCAAGTGGTGAGACCCATGTTTTGTTTTACACTGTCCGCTCGGGTGTAAATAATTTCGGCGGCTGTTTGTCGGCTTATCGCCCAATGCAATTTGTTTTGAACAGTAGCAAAAAACTGTTTTGTGTCTTCGCTGTCTTTGTTGTAATCGGCACTGCACTGAGCATAAATATCGGTTATTTTTTGATAAAAACGGCGTTCGCTCGAACGTATATCTCGTATTCGGGCTAACTGTTCTTCAAAATAATCTTTACCAAAAATATTATTCGGGTTTTTCAATCGCTCGTCGTCCATTGTAAAACCTTTGATAATAAACTCTTTTAAATGCTCGGTTGCCCAAATGCGAAAATGCGTTGCATGCAATGAATTTACACGATAACCCACTGATATAATGGCATCGAGATTGTAAAATTCGATATTGCGTGATACTTCTCTTTTACCTTCGATTTGAACTTGTGCAAAATTTGCACAAGTTGATTCTTTGTTTAATTCTCCTTCGTTATAAATATTTGATAAATGTTTGGTTACTACGCTTCTATCTACACCAAACATTTCAGCAATTTTTGGTTGCGTGAGCCAAATGTTTTCGTTGTGCAAAAATATTTCAACTTTTACCTTTCCGTGTGGGTTTGTATATATCAAAAATTCTGTAAACGAATTATTGGGAACTATTTCTGTTTTCTTTTTCATTTTTCTTTATTAATTACTTTTTCCCTTCCACTATTGCAATTTCCTCGTCTGTATGTTCGTAGAGTTTGTTAATAATTGCAAATTAGGCATAATTAAAAATGTATTAAGTCTTTTAATTTTTTGCTGCCTGTAACCTTTAAATATTTACATAAATCATTATAATCATCAGAATCTAAATAATTTCTTTCACTTAATATCATTAATAATGCGTCCTGAAACTTAATTTCATGATTTCCTGTTGGTGTTTGTAACAAACATAAAGAAGATGAAAACTTAATATCTGAATTTCCTTGTTTTATCAAAAGTAGATTTTCTTTAAGTACAATTGAATATGAATGCAATTGTTTGGTTGTGTCATTTTTTGTCGGTAATTTTATTTTTAACGGTGCATTTTCTACTGAAATAATTTGCTTAATTTGTATTTCTTTAAGCATTAAGACCAAATCAATACCTTCTTCTAATTCTCTTTTATACAAAGGTGAATTCAAATCATCGTGAGAAAGTGAATTATAGATAATTTTTGTATAAGTTTCAAATTGAGCAAATGCAGTAAAATCTAAGCTGTTATTTGAACAAAATATTTTAAAGTTGTTAAATAATTTCTGCAATTTTTCAATAACTTCAACTTCACCATTATCTTTTTTTTCTTGTAAAAGCAAATTTTGCGGCAAGATACGTTTTAATTCATTTTCGCACGCTTTACGCAAATAATTAGCCGATGCCGGATAATCTTTTTTCTTGTAATATAGTTTTGCTTTTTCAAAATAATCAAGTGAATTGTCAATCAATAAAGGACTTTCTATTTGATTTGTTCCAATTGTAATATTATCTACATACAATTCTATTGGTTTGAAAGATAATTTCGATTGGTTAAACCAGCGTTTTGCTAACTCATACCAATGCCGGTCATAAGTTGTCATAAAAATTTGCCAACTTTTGAAATCATCACTCTCTAACAATTTCAGTAAGGGTATTCGATTAGCTGTATCAAGTCCAAGAAATACATCGTCCAAAAAAAGAAATTTTAAATTTCTATTGGAAATTTTTTCACTATCAATTTTTATTGTTGCTAAATAAATGCAAATAGCTAATGCAGATAAGCGAGCTTCATTTAAGAAAGTGTGATAAGGATAATTTTTAATTTTCCTTTTGTGAAATTCAATATTTAAAAACAAACTTTCTGTTAGTTCTATCTGTTTCTTTTGGGGTTTTATTTTTAAAAATTTATCACCTTTAATTGAAACATTTATTCCAAGATTAAAATAAGTATCAAGATAATAATTTACAAGTTTTAATACGGGCTTTAGAATGCTTATTAAAGATATATTGATTTGTTCAGCTGAACTTTTTATTCTTTGATTAATTGTTTCTAATTCTTCATCATCATCGTCTACTGTTTGGATTTTTGTTGATGAATTATTATAAATATTTACGGTATTTCTAAATAAATTTAATCCGTCAAGGAATTGACTATTAGTAGTTTCATCTACTATTTTTGATAGAATATAATTTATTATAAAATTAAAAAGATTGGGGCTTTTAGTATAATCATCGTTTTCTAAAAAATAAGTTCTTAAAATATCCCTATAAGATAAAAAAGATGTAGAAATATTTTGCAAAAAATCTAACCCGTAAACATCAGAACCATAATTATTATACCTGAATTTTCTATTTTCGTCTGTAAATGAAATTTGAATTTCAGGTGCTGGCATAGTGTTATCAGAATAAACATTTGCAATAATAGGAATTTCACTAATATCTCTTTGAATGGTTTCAAAGAAATCTTGCAATGCCTTAAACAATGAACTTTTACCACTACCGTTTTCACCATAAACCAAAAGATTTTCACCGTTTTTTAATTCAATTTTGTATTTCTCTTTGCTTTTGTTTTCGGGTGATTCTTTCTCGTTGTAAAAAGCTCGGTAGTTGATAATATTTATTTCAGTTATCTTTTTCATTGGTCTTTACGGTTTAGCGTTTCTTCAATGGTTTTAAAAGGTTCGTGTTTTTTTAATAATGAAACAGCATTACGTATAGGGTGGCTGGCATTATTCAATTCTTTATAGATATTTCGTATTTCTTCTAATTTAGATTTTGAATTAATTTCCGGTAGTTTGTTTATTTTTGAAATTATATCGTATCCGGCTTTTTTAACATCTTCTTTAAAAAATAATTCGTAAACGGCTAAATCAATAATATGCTCGAAATAAAAAGACATAATTTTATCGGTGCTGTCAGTTAATTTCTGTTCTTTGAGATATAGAACAAAATCAGCCAGTTTGATAAATGGTTGCTGTTCGGATAAAGAAAGTTCGGGAATAGGAATTTGTTCAACAAATTGCTTTGTATATCTCATTCTACCGCCTGCAATACGCGCTGTTTTTTGTGAAAAAATAAAATCGGCAACTTTGGAATTAAGAATAGCCAAAATATATTTCAAATTATACTTATCACTTTTACAGGTAAGGAAATATGCAGAATTTGTTAAATACATTCCATTATCATCAAAAGTATAATTTGCACGGTCTGAAATTTCAATCCAAACAATTTTTGGTTTTTCAAATTCCATTAAGAACGCACAATTTCTTAAATTAGTCCAATGTTCGCCTTTATCTTGTCTTTCTTCTAACTCTTTTTGCCAACGTTGTAAATGTTCATAAATCTTAGGATAATCTTTTACCACATCTATTCGAGGTAATCCAATTTCACGAACACCATTATGAGTGTTTATTATAAACCAATCTCCAAATTCATAACCATAGCGTTTTATATCTTTACCCCTTAATAATTGTTTAATAATTGCTCCGTTCTTTTTATCAAAATTAATTAAATCATCTTTTACTTTTTTTTGAATATGAAAAGCGTCATTTAAACCAGACGTAATGCCCCTAAAAAATTCTATTTCTTTCCAATCTTTTAAAGGTTTGCTATTCTTAAATATTTGGTGATTAATTTGTTCCAAATTAGAAATAGCCCAAGTATTTTCAGACAATGATTGAATTATTTGTTTGCCTTTGTCGTAATAAGTTGAAACAAGTTCCTTCTCTACATCAAAACCAACAGGAATAAGACAAGCTGACAAATTATTTTGATTTGTATTTTTCTGTGTTAGAAGAATATTCACGAAAACAGTTGCTTCTTTGAATAATTTGCATTGTCCAAAATCAATTAACTGGATTGGATTGGTTTGTGTAGCTAAATATTTTCGTAACGATTTACCATAAGCGGCTTGCAACCATTGCCTTGATGTAATAAAAGTTAATACACCTTTTTCTTTAAGTAACTGGTGTCCACGTTCGTAAAATAAAGTATAAATATCTCCCGTATTTTCGAAGGTTTTGTAATTTAAGTTCTGTAAACCATTTTTGCTTTCCAAAGTCATTCTTTGAAATGCAATATAAGGCGGATTCCCAATCACAATATCAAAACCAACCCAACCGTTTGATTTTGGCAGCAACACTGCATTTGTTTTTGCAATACGTTTGTTTATTTCTTCAATTTTACGATTAATACCTGAAATTTGATAATCAATATTTTTTGGTTCTCCAACCACGTTTTTATCTACAAAAGAAATTGTTCCTATTACATTTTTTATTTGTTTTTCAATCCCTGTTAATTCAGTTTCTACTGATTTTATTTGATTTTCAGTTGTAACCAATTTTATTTTTATCAGTTTGGTTGCACTATTATTTTCAATGGCTGCATTCACTGCTTCAATTTGTGAATTTAGAGCTTCTATTTGCTTGTTCAAAACAAATATTTCCGGAGAATCTCCGGATTTTGCAATATGCTCGTTCATAATCTCTGGAAAGTCTAATTTCCAATCAAAATAATATAATTTTTCGTTTGGTTGATTTTTTAGTTTTTCCAGTTTTTTAGTCGCATTTTTCCAACCTTGTGTTTGCAGCATAAGTTCGGTTTGCTGTTTCAGGGCAGTTCCTTTGGCATTGCTTTGAACGGTTTCTATGCCTTTGGTTTTCAGCATTAGATTCAATTGATTGACAAGTATTGGAATCTTTAAATTGCGAATTTCAAGTGCTAATGCTATTTTATCTATTTTTTCAGAATGAAAATATTCTCTTTGTTTCTTAGAAATTTCACTGAGTAAACGTATTCTTTCTACTGCAAATTCTTGTGCAAATACGCCTGTTTTTGTAGTATCGGTACTCCAATCTATCTCCAAAACTTCATCTTCAAATTTACTTACCAAACTATTGCCTTCCACTATTTTGTAATCAAGATTGGGCAATGGTTTTGGACAGTCTTCATCAACAACCAAGGACAACCAAAAGCGCAAACGTGCAATATCAACTGCTCCTTTTTCTATATCCACACCATAAATTGAGTTTTGGATAATGTTTTCTTTGGTGCCAGCTCGGTTAAAATCAATATTCAGACCTTCGGCAATGATTTCTTTTAAAGAAAATATTTCTGCTAACAAACCAACAGGAAATGCACCTGAACCAATTGCGGGGTCACAGATTTTTACTCTGTCTAGCAATTTATTAATCATTTCTAAATGAAGTTCATTTGCAACAATTTTTTCAGTGACCAATTTTTTAATTTGATTCTCTGTATTTTCATTCTTAATTCCTAATTCATAATTCGTAATTAAATATTGAATAAGACTTTCCTGACACATGTAATGCACAATCTGTTTGGGTGTATAGAATGCGCCTTTGTCTTTGTTGTCTTCCAAAAGATTTTCAAAGATATGTCCCAACATTTCCGGGTCAACTGCTAAAGTGTGGTCGTCGGGGCTGTCTTCGTAAATGGTGAAATTAAAGGCATTCAGGAAATCGAAAAAACCTCGTTTTACAGGCAATTCTCTTTGTATGTCGTTGTGAAACAAATCCGAAGGAATTGTGATTGCAAAATTATCAATATCATCTTTATCAAACAAACCACCGTTTAAGAATGGAATTTTAACCAGATTGCCGTCAGGCATTTTGAAATCACCATTTTTTGCAGGATTGTTTAAGGTATCGAAAAACAAAGTTTTTAGCCAAACAGGGTAAAAACTGTCATTGCAACCGGATTGTAAAAACAAATTCATAAGGAAATCTTGATTTCCGTCTTTGTATTTTTCATTACTCGCACCTAACCAGCCTTTTCGTTGTACAAAGTACAAGAAAACCAAACGACCTAAAAGTTTTTTTGTAAAATCTCTGACGGTTTTATCGTTGGTATTGAAAACTGATGTAAAGAAGTTTGAATTATTCAGATAGTCAATAAATTTGTTGTAATGTGCTTTGTATTCATCGAAAAATGCTTTGCTCAGTGTTTCCACTGAAAAAGCGTCAATTAAATCTTGTAATTTAATTTCAGATAAGTTTGATAGTTTTTCAAGACGCTCGGCTAAGGTGCGATTGTGTTTGTTTTCGCCAGTTTCTACGATGTAGGTGTATCGTTTTGCATTTGTGGCTGTTTCTTTAAAACTTTTTTCGGTAACAATCATGTTTTTCGCAACCAAAGTAAAACGCCAAATTTCGCTATTTGTAGGTGAAACAAAATTAATAATTGCTGCATCGCCTGATGGCAACAACTTCCTAATATATTGTTGAATTGTTACTTTGTTATGTTCAAGTTGAATAGAAGGTTTTAATAATATTTCATAACATGAAACATTGGAAAAATCTTTTAATTCAATCGTTCCATAAATGAAAACATTATCTATAACTTTCTCTTCATTTTTTGTAAGTCCAATTTCCTGTCTTATAGGAATTTCGAACAATTGAAAAGTATTAAAAATAGGTTTTAGTAAGTTTTTGCCAAAAAGTTTTCTATCATATGCTCTTTGCAAATGCTCTGATATTTTATTTCTATTTATCATTATCATTAAAACTTTCAGTTAAAACTATTTCTGGTTCAATAATTGAAAAATTATTTTCATGAATAATCTTTTTTTCATTTTCAATTAAAGAATTGTCAGAATATCTATTTAAAACTTCACAAAAAAGTTTATCAATATATTCCTGAAATTCATTTTTTTGTACAAGATTTTTTTTGAAAAAATTATTAATTTCTTTTGGCAAACCTTTAGATGAATAAGTTCCATTTTTAATCAAGTCGTAGAATGCCTTAATTTTTTGCTTTTTTTGTTCACTATCCGCAATTTTAATTAAAGCCCAAAGATTACCACAGGCTTTTTTTTCAGCAGGGCTGGCAAATCTTAATTTTACTTCTTTTATTTCCATTTGTTTTTTCTCCGATTTATAGGAATTATATGCTTTAATTGTTTGTTCAAAATGCTGAGAATTTAATTCTAAGGATTTTTCGCTTTCCAGAGCTTTGAAAACTTTCACAGCTTGAACAAAATTAAGTTCTTCCACATTCATATTTGGCGTTACTAAATAGAACACTCCCGGATGATTTTTGCTGCGAAGATACGAAATTGTACATGATTTCAAAGGATATTCGTAATCATTTTTTTCGACATCAATGAGTGTTACTGTTTTTTCATTTCCTACTCTACCACAACGTGCCTTGTTCGGAATTTTAGAAATTTCAACGAAACGTTTCGGGTTTTTCTTTTTAAAATCTCTCAATTCATTCAAATATTTCAAAATTTCACTTTCTTCTTTACGAATTTTGCTACCAAATAAAGCTCCTTCGCCTTTTTCTTCCAATAGTGAAAATATTTTATTGTCTTCGCCAAAGGCGGTGTGAAATGATTGCAATTTGCGCAAAGCGGTGTCCACTAATTGAATTTGAGCGTCTCCGTGTGATGAAGGATAAAAATTATAAACATAAATGTTTTCGGCTCTCGAACCTATGCGGTTTACTCTACCAATGCGTTGCATTAATCGGGTTGAGTTCCAAGGAACATCATAGTTTACTACGATATTACTACGGTGCAAGTTTACACCTTCTGCCAAAACTTCTGTCGTTATCAGAATATTATAATCGTCTTTCCATTTGTCTTCATCAATATTTGCGTCGAAATTTAAACGGATTACACTTTCCATATCTTTCCTATTTTCGGAACTTATTAAAAGTGGTTTGCGTCTACCTGTTTTAATTACCCTTTCAGCTAATTCTTCTGCTGTTTCTTTGGCTTCGGTAAAGATTACGAATTTACCGCTGTGGTTTTTTTCAGAATTGAAAAAAACTTCTTTCAATTGGTTAATAAATTCCGTTAATTTGGGGTCTGATTTTACAGTTTCCCAACGTTCTACTAAAATATCTATCTGGGCTTTATCAGTTAATAAATGTTTATAAAATTCAGGTGAGAAACTATCTTTTAAAAATTCTTTGTTGTTTCCGCCTTTCTGATTTATCTTTTCTTCAATTTCATCGTAACTTAAACCTTCTGCCAATAATTTATTTAAATCCAAATCGGGTGCAATAAAAATTCTGTTATTGTCAAACATGGTAAGCATGTTTTGTAATGCTGTTTGCAAACGAATGATGGATTTTTTAAAAGAATGAAAACTACTTTCAAGCCTTTTGACTAAAAGCGTTCGCATAATCGCCGACAGGCGATTTGAGATTAACCCTACATTTCCATAAATTTTACGGTCATCTTCATTAACCAGAAATTCAATTGCTCTGTATCTGTAATATCCTAAACCTTCAACCTGATTACCGTTTTCATCTAATCCGGTAATTAATGAAACTGTATCGAAAAACAAATTGCTTAAGCTGCCTTTCAATTGATAAAAAAGTGGTATAGGGTCGCCAACTTTTGGGAATACTATATTTTGGTTTTTTAAGTCTTCCAAATATTCTTCGTTGTTTTCAATATCGGTTCTAGTTCTGCGAATTACCAAAGGTTCTATTACATCGTTTCTGAGTTGTTGAAATAGTCTTTTTAATGCAGGTATATTTAAAGTTTCTTCTGCTGCTAATCGTTTATATTGTTCGTTTACAGGTTTAAAATATTCCTGCAAATTACGAATATTTTCTAAGGTGCTGTTTCGTCTGTCCTGAAACAAATATAGTTGGTTTTCAATGTCCTGTGGTCTGTTGTTGAGTGGGGTTGCTGAAAGCAACATCACTTTTTTTCTTGTATCTCCATTTTCGGAAGGTCTGGAACGTGGGCGTTTGCAGATTTCCTGCAAAGAAACATACATTTCAGTATAATCATTTCTGAATTTGTGGGCTTCGTCAATGATTACCATATCGAACTTATCAGCATTGGAAAAATAAAAATTATCTTCGTTCAATACTTTGTCAAGGCTTCCAGTGGTAACAATTTCAAAATGGTTTTTAATCTGAAAATCTTCTGAGGTGGTTTTCCAATTTCCTACCAATGCCGGTGGCAATACAACTAAAATTCTGGTATGTGTGCCGTTTTCGTAAATGAATTTTTTAGCAATCATACAAGCAATAATGGTTTTGCCTAAACCTACCACATCAGCAAGTATAATTCCGTTGTGTTTCATCATAATCGCATAACCTTGATTTGCTGCGTCCGACTGGTATTTTAATCGTGTGAATTTATCGGGCAAAAGTAAATCAATATTATAGGGGTCGTATTCTACACGTTTTCCAAAGTATTCAATCAGCATTTTTATATACAATTCAAAGGGCGTGAAATCGTCCTTTAAATAGGTTTTTTCTTTTATCTTTTGGGCTTCTGCATGTAAGATTGGAACTGATTTTTCCCAAAGTTTTTCAAATTCATCTGAGGCAAATTTAACATCGTCATAATTTTTTAATGAAACATTAAATTCGTAGTTTGAATTTGGATTTGTCCCTAAACCACTATCAGTAAGATTTGATGAGCCTGTTATTGCTTCGCAAGGTGCGTATTCATTGAAAACTGCCGAACGGAAAATATATACCTTTGCATGTATTTTCAATGTTGGGTGTGCTCTCATTTCAATCTTTTCGGAAAT
>Ga0316611_1000303_pt1 | contig 18116 bp, 18 predicted proteins | sample MIS2016202_MG_FD_207675 | JGI IMG/M metagenome (GOLD analysis project Ga0316611, IMG submission 207675) | Microbial mat bacterial communities from Middle Island sinkhole, Lake Huron, Michigan, United States - MIS.2016.202 | ecosystem: Environmental > Aquatic > Freshwater > Lake > Sediment... | reverse complement strand
CTACCTCCGTCAACTGCGTTTACACCAAATGAGATAGCCCATTTGTTGTTACTGTCTTGTGCTTGAGAACTTAATCCTATAAGCATCAATAAAGCAAAAATTTTGTTAAGATGTTTCATACTTAATTTTGTTAGATTATATTGAAATAATTGTGCAAAAGTAAAACGTTTTATTGGAATATCAAAATGTTTCGTTAAAAATTCCATTTTGAAAGTCAATTTGGTATTATATAATTTTTAACGCTTTGCCAACTTCAACAAATGCATGGATTGCTTTGTCCAAATGTTCTTTGGAATGTGCTGCCGAAAGTTGTACCCTAATTCTTGCTTTGTCCTTTGGCACTACAGGATAAAAGAAACCTATAACATAAATGCCTTTTTTTAGTAATTCGTCTGCCATAATTTGTGAAAGCTTTGCATCATATAGCATTACAGGCACTATAGCTGAATCGCCATCAATGAAATCAATTCCTGCTTTTCGTAATCCTTCTTTGAAATAATTGGTATTCCACTCTAGCTTGTCTCTTAAGGTAGTATCTTTCTCTAATAGTTCAAATACTTTAATTGATGCGCCAACAATAGCAGGTGCTAAAGAATTTGAAAATAAATAAGGACGAGAGCGTTGACGTAAAATTTCAATAATTTCTTTTTTGGCTGTTGTATAGCCGCCCATGGCACCTCCAAGTGCTTTTCCGAGAGTGCCTGTGATGATGTCCACTCTTCCCATTACACCTTTTGCCTCGAGTGTTCCTTTTCCTGTTGCACCGATGAATCCTGCTGCGTGACATTCATCAACCATTACTAAAGCATCATATTTATCGGCTAAATCACAAATTTTATCTAATGGAGCGACTAAACCGTCCATTGAAAAAACGCCATCAGTAACTATTAGTTTGAAACGATGTCCAGTTTCAACAGCTTTCTTTAATTGATTTTCTAAATCTTCCATATTGGAATTTTCATATCGATAACGAGCCGCTTTACACAATCGAACCCCGTCAATTATAGAAGCGTGATTTAATGAATCAGAAATAATACAATCTTCTTCTCCTAATAAAGGTTCGAAAACACCACCATTGGCGTCAAAAGCTGCGGCATATAAAATGGTGTCTTCTGTTCCGTAGAAATCGGCAATTTTTTTTTCTAAGGTTTTATGAATATCTTGAGTTCCACAGATAAAACGCACCGACGACATTCCAAATCCATGCGAATCTAAAGCGTCTTTTGCCGCTTGAATCACTTCCGGATGTGATGATAATCCTAGATAGTTGTTGGCACAAAAGTTTAAAACCGTTTTGCCGCCTGCCTGTCCGGTAGGCAGGTTTACTGTAATTTCTGCTCCTTGTGGAGAAGTTATAATGCGTTCTTTTTTAAAAATACCGTTTTGTTCAATAGTATTTAGTTCGTTTTGCAGGTGTTGTTGGATTTTTCCGTACATAAAAATTGTAGTTTTATTTGTCTTTTATTGTTCAGGTTTACAAATGTACTACTTCAATTTCTTCTCCTATATATATAAGCGCCTTTTTCTCAACTTTATAACCCATATCTTCGATAGATTTTTGATAGTTTTCGAGTTGGGTTTTGTATTTTGGCAAATGTTGCCCGGTTTTATAATCTAATAAAAATACTTTTTTATCTTTAGAAATAGCCATTCTATCAGGTTTTACAAGGTTGGCTTGTTTTTGAATGATGGTTTGTTCGTTCATAATCTTGTTTTCATCCGAAAAATAATCGTTGAGTTCTTTATGATTTACAACTTCTGAAATGGTTTTATAAACTTCTTCTTTTTGATTGGATCTAATTAATCCGTTTTCGATGGCTTTGGTTATTGCCAAATCGATATCGTTTTTGGTTTTAACAAAGGCTAAAATTTCGTGAATACTATTTCCATATTCAATGGCTTTTTGTTGTTTGGTATTCCACATGATGCTTTCACGTTGGGCAATTTTGATGTTTTTTGGATTTAATGTTTCCGAAAGTTGCGGAATTATTTTTGCATTTGAAATTACTTCTTTAGTTGTAGAAATTTTTTCTGGCGAACCAAATTCATAATCTAATTGATCTTCTTTAAATTCATTTCCTAAAAATTCGATAAAGAAACTCGCCATATTATTTGGATATTCATCCGTTTTTTTTGATTTAGATTGAATTCCTGAAATTATATATAATTGTTCTTCGGCACGAGTTAACGCAACGTATAAAACATTGATATTGTCTAATGAGTCTTCTTCTTTTTTCTGATTGTAAACTTTAGAAGCTTCTTCGCCAAAATTGGCTACATCTTTGTTTTTAGAAACCAATGCTCTTGGCAAACCAATCTTTGCTTCATCGGCTGCAATCCAAATTTTATCGCTTAAATATTGTGAATAGTTTTCTTCTGCAAAAGGAAAAATCACTACTGGAAATTCCAAACCTTTAGATTTGTGAATGGTCATAATTCGAACGGCATCATTTCCTTCGGGCGATGGAATGCTCAATTTTTCGGAATTGTTTTCCCAATAATACAGAAAATCTGAAATGCCCGATTGTTTTTTTAAATCGTGTTCTAATATCAAATCTAAGAAATATTGAATATAAGCATTTCGCTTTTCAATGAAAATAATTTTAGAAATAATTATTTCCGTTGCTTCATAAAGTGCTTTTTTTCGGATGTTTTGAAATGAAAAATCTAAATCAATTTCTGCTAAATAATTTTGAAAATCTATTTCGTTTTTCAATTCCATTCCTATGGATATAAAATCGTGTATAGGTAATGTATCTTGATGATTGCTTGCTAAATAATATAAAAAATTAGCTTTTGCCTCCAAATCATTGGAATTTTTTAAATAGCGTAAAATATATATACACGTTTGCACTTCGGAAGACGCTCCAAGCAATAAACTTTCGGAAGAAACTATCGGAATTCCATTTTCAATTAAATGATTGGCAATGGCAATTCCGGGATCTTTTTTTCTAGTTAAAATTACAATATCTTTATAGTTGAAACCCGATTTTTTTACTTTTAAAATCGTGTTTAATGTTGCTTCAAGATACAAATCTGTTTTATCTAAACTCTCTTCATCTGGAAAATCTTCTTCAATTTTTGTAATAAACGAAAGATTTACATAACCGCCAATTTTGGAATTTGATAGTTGATGTGAATGATTTTCATATAAATCGGCATAATTTTCATCAACAAATTTTGAAGCTAAAAATTTGAAAAAATTATTGTTAAAATCGATAACTTGCGAATAACTTCGATAATTAGTTTCTAAAGTAAATAGTTTTTTATCTTTATTAGAAAACGGATTTTTCTCTTTGCTTAATTCGATAAATTGCTCTGCTTTTCCGCCTCGCCATCTATAAATAGATTGTTTTGGGTCGCCAACAATCATGAGCGAACCTCGTTCTCCATTCAAATCTTCGCTTGAAAGTGCGTTATCAATTAGAGGAATCAAGTTTTGCCATTGCATTTCGGATGTATCTTGAAATTCATCAATAAAAAAATGCTGGTATTTTTCGCCCAAACGTTCATAAATAAACGGCGCAGGTTGGTTTTGAATTTGCTCGTTAATGAGTTTATTAAATTCCGAAATAGAAAGTACGTTTTGCTCTTTTTGAATCTCTTGCAATTTATTACTCAAGGTATTCATTAACGAAAGTGGTGTGATGTTTTTTAGGAAAGCTTCGTAGAATAAATATTTTTCGGCTATTTCATTAATTTGTTTCAAAATTGCCAATAAATCATCCGCTATTTCATCAATGCTTTCTTTTTGATTTTGAGGTGTAGCTTTTGAATATCGATTTCCATCTTCTAAATATTTATAGTTATTTTCATGTTTAATTAAATTTCCATTTGAAATTTTTAAGAAATGATTTGGGACTAAATTTTTTCCATAAAAAGAACTATGGTCAATTCCGTTGTTTTCTATTAATTCTAAAGCATCACTAGCTAATTCAATACTATTTAGCATTAATTCTTTACAAAAACTTAATAATCTATTCTTGATTTCAACAAATTCGGCAATTGATTTATTGTTAAAATGACTAATTTCTTCTCGGTTATTTTCGTTTAAAATGAGTTTTCCGGTTTCCATAATTTCGCGCGAAACATCCCAACTTTTATCATCGTCGGTTTTTTCCATAGTAAAATTTACAAGAAGATTGGTTAACGTTTCATCTTCGCCTGCTTGAGCAATGATGGCATCAACAGCTTCGGTCAAAAGACTTTCGGTATCCAATGAAACCTCAAATGTTATGGGCAAATTCAAATCGTGAGCAAAGGCACGAATTACTTTATGAGTAAATTTATCAATGGTTGAAATATCAAAAGCGGCATAATTATGAATGAGATGTTTAATGATTTGCTGCGATTTGGTTTTGATTTGAATGATGGAAAGCCCTATTGGCTGCTCCGCCCATTCTTGAGGATTATCTTCTTTTCGTTTGCCCTTAATCAAATCCTGAATTAAATCCTGTGCTTTTTGGCTCGGTTCGTCTTTGGCAAATTCCGACAAACTTTCCACCACCCGACTTTTCATTTCGTGCACCGCTTTATTGGTAAAAGTAATGGCAAGAATGTTTCGATAGGCATCTTGATTTTTGGATAAAAGAATGATTTTGAGATATTCTTTAACCAAAGTGTAGGTTTTTCCAGAACCTGCCGAAGCGTCGTATATGGAGAAAGCTGGTTTGCTCATTGGATTAACGATTGAAGGTTAACGAATTCTGATTTTTGAAATTGATTTTAATTAAATGTTAATTGAAAAATAGTAGTTGAATTTACAAATATAAAAGATTAACTTTGAAATCAATTTAGTATTAACTTTAAAATAAATATCATGGCATTTGAATTACCTCAATTACCTTACGCTTACGATGCGTTAGAACCCCATATTGATGCTAGAACAATGGAAATTCACCATTCAAAACATCATAATGCTTATACCACAAACTTAAATGCAGCCATTGCAGGAACCGATTTGGAAGGAAAATCAATAGAAGAAATTCTGAAAAATTTAGACATGACCAAAGCGGCAGTTAGAAACAATGGTGGCGGATTTTATAATCATAATTTATTTTGGACAGTTATGTCGCCCAATGGTGGCGGACTTCCAACGGGCGATTTATTAACGGCAATTGAAAAAGATTTTGGTTCATTTGACGAATATAAAGCGGCATTTTCAAAAGCAGGTGCTACACAATTTGGGTCGGGTTGGGCTTGGTTGTGTGTAAAAGATGGTAAGTTGGAAGTTTGCGGAACACCCAATCAAGACAATACTTTAATGCCTGGCGTTGGTTGTGGAGGAACTCCAATATTGGCAATGGATGTTTGGGAACACGCTTATTATTTACACTATCAAAACCGCCGTCCAGATTATATTGAAGCCTTTTTTAATGTTATTAATTGGGAGGAAGTTGCAAGAAGATTTGCTGCAGCAAAATAATATATAAAAAATAAAAAACCCGATTGTAAAGTTCAATCGGGTTTTTTACACCAATTATATACGTGATAAATATTAATAAGCCCTTGCGTTTTTTCCTTCATAAAAGTTCATAAATGCTCGATTCACTACTCGATTTCCACCAGGTGTTGGGTAGTCTCCAGTGAAGTACCAATCGCCTAAATTTTTTGGACACGCTCTGTGCAAATTATCAACCGATTGAAAGATTATTTTTACTTCTGCTTTAATGTCAATTGATGTTAATAATTCAGCAATTTTATTTGAAATTTCTGTGTCACTAAAAGGCAAATATATTTCAGATACATAATTCACCACATCATCGTCTTTTAGATTCTCTTGGGTTTTGCATTTTTTATAAACTTCGTCAACAATATAGTGTTGATTTCGCTCTTTTAAAAGTGCAATTGCTGCTTGGAACGCAACCAATCCTTCCAACTTAGCCATATCAATTCCGTAGCAATCAGGATAACGGATTTGAGGTGCCGATGAAACTACAACAATGCGTTTTGGATTCAATCGATCCATCATTTTGATGATACTCATTTTTAGAGTAGTTCCTCTAACAATGCTGTCGTCAATAATCACTAAATTATCTTCTGGTTTTATAACCCCATAAGTTACATCATAAACATGGGCTACTAAATCATCGCGGCTACTGTCGTCTGTTATAAATGTTCTTAACTTAGCATCTTTTATAGCAATTTTTTCCGTTCTAATTTTAACTGAAAGTATTTCTTCTAATTTTTCTTTAGTTAACGTTTTTCTATTGTTCAAAATAAATTGATTTTTTCTTTGATTTAAAAAATCATTTGCTGCTTCAACCATTCCATAAAAAGAAGTTTCTGCAGTATTGGGTATATAAGAAAAAACAGTGTTATCGGTGTCATCATCTATAGCATCTAAAACAGCTGGAAGAATTAATTTTCCTAATTCTTTTCGTTCTTGATAAATTTCGGCATCGCTTCCTCTTGAAAAATAAATTCTTTCGAAAGAACAGGCTTTTTTGACTGTTGGAACAATAATTTCTTCTTCCGTAACGGTTCCGTTTTTTTTGATAATCAATGCATTTCCTGGTTGAAGTTCTTGTACTTTATCAAAAGGAACGTTGAAAACAGTTTGAATGACGGGTCGTTCTGAAGCTACCACAACAATTTCATCATCTTCATAGAAATAGGCTGGACGTATTCCTGCTGGATCTCTAAAAACAAATGCGTCTCCATGTCCAAAAAGTCCTGCCATAGCATATCCTCCGTCCCAGCCTTTGGAGGCACGTTTTAATATTTTGGCAACGGGAAGTTTTTCGGCAATTACGGGAGAAGCCTCTCTTTTTGATAGACCCTTATTTTTACATTCTTGATACAAATCAGTAACTTCATCGTCTAGAAAATGACCTATTTTTTCCATAACCGTAACGGTATCTGCCATTTCTTTTGGATGTTGTCCTAATTCAACGAGGCTATTGAAAAGTGCTGCCACATTAGTCATGTTGAAATTTCCAGCAACTATAAGATTTCTATGCATCCAATTGTTTTGACGCAGAAAAGGATGAACGCTTTCGATGCTGTTTTTTCCGAAAGTTCCGTATCGAACGTGACCAAGAAATAATTCGCCAATATAGGGAATATTAGTTTTTTGAAGTGCTACATTATCTGAATATTCAGGGTGTAATGCCAATTCGTCGTTTATTCGGTCATTGATTTGTTTAAAAACATCTTGAATGGCTTGTGCATCATTGGATCGAACCCGACTGATATATCTTTCGCCTGGTTCAACATCTAATTTAATTGATGCAAATCCGGCACCATCTTGTCCTCGGTTATGTTGCTTTTCCATCAGAAGATACATTTTTTGTATTCCGTAGAATGCTGAACCATATTTTTCTTTGTAGAATTCTAACGGTTTTTTCAATCGTAAAAGTGCAATTCCACATTCGTGTTTGATTGCGTCACTCATTGTGCTATAATTGTTTTAGTGGTGTGTTGTTTTTTCAAATAAAAATGCCCCGAAAATTTCGAGGCATAATTTTATTATAATTCTATATCAAAATGTGTTAACGCTTTGAATTGTTTTAAGCGTTTTTTCACGTCCTCTTCTTTAAGGTTTATCATTTGATCTGTTCCGAATTTTTCTACACAAAATGAAGCCAAATTAGAGCCTTGGATAATTGCTGTTTTCATGGTATTAAAAGAGACATCACCTTGTTGGGCAATAAATCCTGCGAAACCACCTGCAAAGGTGTCTCCAGCACCCGTTGGATCAAAAACCTCGGCTAAAGGCAAAGCAGGTGCAAAGAAAATATGTTCGTTATGAAAAATTAACGCTCCGTGTTCTCCTTTTTTAATCACCACATATTTTGGTCCCATAGTATGAATTTTAGCAGCAGCTTTCACTAAAGAATATTCTCCTGAAAGTTGACGGGCTTCTTCATCATTGATGGTGATTACGTCAACACGCTTAATTACATCTAACAATTCGGGCAATGCACAATCCATCCAAAAATTCATGGTGTCAAGAACTACTAATTTTGGAGTTGAGGTCATTTGATTTAAAACACCTGTTTGAACAAATGGATGTAAATTTCCTAACATTACAACTTCGGCATTTTTAAAATCTTGAGGCACAACTGGTTTAAAATCGGCAAGTACATTTAGTTCGGTTACTAAAGTATCTCTTGAATTCATATCGTTATGGTAACGACCGCTCCAAAAAAATGTTTTTCCGCCTTTTACAATTTCTATTCCTGAAATGTCAATGTTTTTAGCCGTCAATATATCTAAATATTCTTGAGGGAAATCTTCTCCAACAACAGAAACAATTCCTGATTTTACATTAAAATGCGAGGCAGAAAGTCCTATAAACGTGGCGGCACCACCAAGAATTTTATCAGTTTTTCCAAACGGGGTTTCTATGGCATCAAAAGCAACGGTTCCTACAATTAAAAGTTTATTCATTTTTACGTTTTCAAATTAAAATTGCAAAGATACATTTTTAGTTTAAAAGTTTAAAATGGTTTGAGGTTTAAAGTTTTTAAAGATATACAATGTCTTCTCGTTTCCATTTTTATTAAACATTTCCATGAAACTCTTTTTGCTTTGAAATAAACAAAGAACTTTTTAAATCTATTTTTTGTAAATTTGTTTTTATGGAAAATAACTTTTGAGCATCGTTTTATTATAAATAAATTACCTATTTTTAAACAAAATACCATTTCAGTCGATCATTTTTAATTGGCTGTTATTTTGTTATCAAAATGAGATTTAAAAAAGCAACACCTTCGGAAATTAGCAAATAAAAAAATGATCAAAAAGAAAAACTTTTCGTCTAAACTTCTTAGTAGTTGGAAAAAACTTGGACCCGGACTTGTAACAGGTGCAAGCGACGACGACCCTTCTGGTATTGCAACTTATTCTCAAGCTGGTGCTGCTTATGGACTTTCAACATTATGGACAGCATTAATTGCGTTTCCGCTTATGGCTTCTATCCAGCAAATGTGTGCAAGAATTGGGTTAGTAACCTCACAAGGCTTGACAGGAACGCTCAAAAAACACTATCCAAGACCTATGTTGTATATATTGTTGTTGTTTAGTTTTCCTGCTATTGTAATGAATATTGGGGCTGACATTGCGGGTATGGGTGCTGTGGGAAATCTGTTATTTCCATCTATTGATGCTAATTATTTCAGTGTAGTTTTCACAATTATCCTTTTAGGACTCATTATTTACTTACCCTATCAAAAAATTGCCTCAGTTCTAAAATATTTATGCATCGTTATGTTGGTCTATTTTGTTGTTCCGTTTTTATATAAACAGAATTTCTTTGAAATTATTAAGGCTACATTTATTCCAACTATTAAATTTGACAAAAACTTTATCGCCATTCTTGTTGGAATACTTGGCACAACCATTTCCCCATATCTGTTCTTTTGGCAAGCTTCTGTAGAGGTTGAAGAAATGAAGAATAAGAAAAACCATTTGATTGTAAATAAAAAAATTATCGATGATGTGAACCAAGATGTAGATTTTGGAATGACCGTTTCAGGTTTTGTTATGTATTTTATTATTCTGACAACAGGCACTGTTTTGTTCAAAGGAGGCATCCATCAAATTGACACGGTGGAACAGGCTGCAATGGCACTAAAACCTTTAGCGGGAAACCTTGCATATCTTCTTTTTGCTATTGGCGTAATTGGAACTGGGCTCATAGCTATTCCGGTATTAAGTGGTTCTATTTCTTACATTATTACAGAAACCTTTGGCTGGGAACAAGGGCTTGACAAAAAATTTCATGAAGCTAAACCTTTTTATGTCATCATTGCTATTTCATTAATACTAGGTTTATCTTTAAACTATATTGGAATTACGCCTATTCAATCATTAATATATACCGCCATTCTGTATGGACTAACCGCTCCTGTCCTAATTGCTATTATCTTACACATTTCAAACAACAAAAAAATAATGGGTAAAAACGTAAATAGTAGAATATCGAATATTCTTGGTTTTGCAGCATTAATTATTATGACTGTTGCTGCTATAGCATTAATTTATCTTCAAATTTCAGAAAAATAATACCAATTATACATATAAAATAGTTTAATGATGAGATGATGTAGTTCAAGACAATAAAAAAAATATTGCAGAGAGCATTTGGTACGGAAATGCTTTTTGAAGTAGGATTGAGAAAAAAAGTGTCTTGAGATATTTTTACAGCACCCAAAAGTTGTCTATAAAACGACATCGTACATTTCTGTTTTTCTAAAAAATCAAAAAGGTGATTTATATTTGAACTCTTCCGTTTTAAAATCTTCATTAAACATCAACACAATAGTAGAAAAAAACAATTTCTATTTTATAGAATTCATATCCTTAAACCAATTGGTCAAAATAGGCAACATAAATTCGGATGTTTTTAATATTGGATTGAAAAAAATAGAGTTATTTTGGGTTTCTTTACTTACCAGAGCATTGTCAATATTTACTTTTTGAAACAAACTCAATACAATTCCTAATAGTAAAACGGTTTTTAAAAGACCAAAAAATGCACCACCTAATTTATTCAACCAACCCAAAAACAAAGAACTTGCTATGGATGAAAAAACTTTGGCAAGTAAATGGATTCCAATAATAACCACAATTAAAGTGATTATAAATGCTGCAACTTTCGCCGTTTTGCTATCGCCAATAAAACTTCCAACAACGTATGAGAATTTTACGGAAATATAAATTCCAATAAAAAATGAAATCAACGAAGCCAATTCAACAAATAATCCATTTCGCAAACCTCTAAAAGCTGCAAAACCTAATAATACAGCAAAAACAATATCGATAAATCCCATAAATTTAATAAAAGTGAGCGGTAAAGATATAAGAATATAGAAAATAGAACAAAGAGAAAAGATGGTAAAAGTAATATATTTGCAAACTAATAGAAAATTGTAGTTGAAAAGTCTATTTTCTTTTCTCTACTTTCTTTTCTCTAAATAGAAAAACATGTCTCGAGATATACAACTAAAAGAACGCTGGGAAAAAGTTGTTGAAATCCTTTCCAATCAATTTGCCGAAGGAGAACAACTTGACTTAGATGCAATAATATATTTAATTGGAGTTCAAGAACTTGGGAAATTCAAACAACTTTTCAAAAAAGACGAAAAAGTCAATTTAATGCACATTGCCATTTGTAGATTATTAGAACCTTATGGTTACTACGAATTCGAATTTTTCGATAAAGACGGATGGCCGCATTACAAAGTAAAAGAAGAATTACCACCATTAAAAGCAGGTGAACAAACCATTTTAATGAAAGACGCTATTGTGAATTACTTCGTTGAAAAAGAACTTATTGATTAAATTAAATGATGAAAAGTTCAATATCTATAACTCACGAGATAACATCTTACAATGAAAGGATAAAGAATATTATCTTACTTTTTATTGGAGCGGTTTCGCTGTTTGGTATATTTTGTTTTCTCGATGGAGATACTAGAAATATTGAACTTTTATTATTAATAATGTCAATTTTATTTGGAGTTATTGCTTTAAGTAAAATTTTAAAATCAAAGTTTTATATTGCTGACTTTATTTCTGATTCTAAAGATCTTACAATTGTTTATTTTAATCGTTCAAAAGAGCAAAAGCTTGTAACAAAACTAGAAAATGTTAAAGTAAAAATAAAGAACACCACAGCTAAAACTAATTTTAATTTTGAAATCATTCTTTTTGTTAACGAGTTAAAATTCACGATAGATAAAGATTTTGATTGGAGTTTTACTGAAATGAAACAACTTTTCGAATATGTAAGATTTCACAATAATATTGTAATCACTGATAGAGAAAAAGATTTACTTTCTAGAATAGATAGTTACATTGAAAAAAATCCATTTTAAAAAACTCGCAACTCGCAACTCGCAACTCGCAACTTTTCCTTAAATTTGCACCTTCAAAGAAAGACCGATGATAGACAAGATTAAACAACATATAGAAGAAGCTAAAGCATTTAACGATAAAAATAAAGAATCGTTAGAGCAATTTCGTATCAAATATTTAGGAAGCAAAGGATTGTTGAAAGAACTTTTTAATGAGTTCAAAAACATTCCAAACGACCAAAAGAAAGACTTCGGGCAAGTAATTAACACGCTTAAAGCCGTTGCCGAAGAAAAGGTAAAAACCATTCAAGAAGAGCTTCAAAACAAAGAAGATATTAAGATTTTTTATGGAGATTTATCTCGTCCAGGAGAGCCCGTTCAAATTGGTTCTCGTCATCCTATATCCTTGGTAAAAAATCAAATTATTGATATCTTTTCAACCATCGGATTTAACGTTTCCGAAGGTCCAGAAATCGAAGATGATTGGCACAATTTTACCGCATTAAACCTGCCAGAATATCATCCGGCAAGAGACATGCAAGACACGTTTTTCATTCAAACTAATCCTGATGTTTTGTTGCGTACGCATACTTCATCAGTGCAAGTACGTTATATGGAAAACAACAAGCCACCAATTCGTACGGTTTCTCCAGGAAGAGTTTTCCGGAATGAAGCGGTTTCATCGCGTTCGCACTGTATTTTCCATCAAGTAGAAGGTTTGTATATTGACAAGGACGTTTCGTTTGCCGATTTAAAACAAACCTTGCTTTATTTCACTAAGGAAATGTTTGGAAAATCTAAAATCCGTTTGCGTCCAAGTTATTTTCCGTTTACAGAACCAAGTGCCGAAATTGATATTTATTGGGGTTTAAAAACCGAAACAGATTACAGAATTACCAAAGGAACTGGTTGGTTAGAAATTGGAGGTTGTGGAATGGTTGATCCAAATGTTTTGAAAAACTGTGGTATCAATCCTGATGAATTCTCAGGTTTTGCCTTTGGAATGGGAATTGAACGTATTGCCATGCTATTACATCAAATTGGAGACATCAGAATGTTCTTTGAAAACGACGTTCGTTTCTTGGAGCAATTTAAATCAAGTATATAATGATTTAAGAATGAAGATTGACGATTTTTGACCCGAGAGCTTTGCTCGAATTGGCGAAGCATTTTAGAAGTAAATCTCGAAATCAAAAATCGTTAATCATTAATCAATAATCCCATGAAAGCAGATATAAACATTCCAAAAGTAGAAAATGTATTCCTTGCTGCCGTTCAAGAATGGAGTGATGACTTTATGGAAAAAGTTTGGTACATCTATTTAGTAAACGATTCTGACTTCGATTTAGACGGTGTTATGGTTGTTTCTAAAGCGTTTGGAACTCTTGATGGCGAAATGAAAAAAACGTCGCTTTTGCGCCATGCCTTTCCAAATGTGCCCTCGGTTTCTGTGGTTAAAGTAGAAATGGTAGAAAAAAGTGTGCTCGCACTAATCAACGAATTCATGGTTACCTATTTCATAGGAAATACACTTTTTGATAAAAAATTTACGTTTAGAAAAAACACCATTAACGAAAGAGCCACAGAAGAAGTACCTATTTTGTTTGTGAATGGTGTGATTGTTCGGTAGTTTCTTAAGTTTATCATTTCGACCATTTAGGAGACTCGAGCGATAGCGAACAAATGAAATAATTCACATAAAGAAACTCACAGATTCGATATTATTATGCGATTTTTCCTGTGTCGAAATGAGAATAAAATTATTGCTTATCTATTTTCTCTCTTTTAACCTTTTCTTTCCAATTAAAATATCCTAAAACGAAGATCCCTATCACAATATAAGAAACCGCTCTTACGTAGAAATTAGTTTCCGAAAGTTGTTGCGAAATAGTTTTTTCTTGAAGTTCAAATATGGTCATGAAAACAACCATAAAAACTCCCCAAAAGCCTCCCATTTTTAACTGATATTTCCAACGTTCGCTCATCTTAATCTAATTTATCGGTCAGTTTTTTAAATGTGCTTTTAGCGTCTTTTCCTTCATACAAAATTTGATAAACCGCATCAATTATTGGTGTTTTAGCTTTGTATTCTTGATTGAGTTTATAAGCACTTTTTACGGCATAATATCCTTCGGCTACCATACTCATTTCCATCATGGCCGATTTTACGGTATATCCTTTTCCAATCATGTTTCCGAACATTCGATTTCTTGAGAATACTGAATATCCAGTAACTAATAAATCGCCTAGATAGGCCGAGTTATTAATATTACGTTTCATTTTATGCACTTTTCGAATAAATTTTTTCATCTCGCGAATGGCATTACTCATAATAACCGATTGAAAATTGTCGCCATAACCTAAACCATGAGCTATTCCAGCAGCAATAGCATAAATGTTTTTTAACATAGCTGCATATTCGGTGCCAATAATATCATCAGAAATTTTGGTTTTAATATAATTTCCTGCCAACACTTTGGCTACAACTTTCGCTTTTTCAGAATCGCCACAGGCAATGGTTAAGTAGGAAAGTCTTTCTAAAGCTACTTCTTCTGCATGACAAGGACCTGTTATTACACCAATATTTTCAAATGGAATATTATATTGTTTATTGAAATGTTCGCCAACAATTAAAAATGTTTCAGGAACTATTCCTTTGATGGCAGAGAAAATTACTTTGTCTTGCAAGCTTACGGTTAATTTTTCTAATTCGGCACTTAAAAAAGCCGATGGAATGGCAAAAATGATATAATCGGCATAAGCCACAGCTTCATTGATATCGGAAGTTAGACGCAGTTTATTAGTGTCAAATTCAACCGAACTTAGATAATTTGGATTGTGTTTTTGGGATTTTATATGGTCAATTGCCGATTGATTTCTCATGTACCAAGCAATTTCCTTTAAATTGACGCACAACATTTTTGCTATTGCAGTTGCCCAACTTCCGCCACCGATTACTGCAAATTTTGGATATTGATTCATTATTAATTTGTTTGATAATCCAAAAATACTGAAATTTATTTAAAGCAATGAGATTACGTTAGTTTAAGATTATTCTGGATAGATTTTGTTAAAAATTAATTTAACTTAAAATTATGATATTCAATATAATAACTATAAACATTGGTCGTTATTAAAGTATCTAATTTCTGTTAGGTAATTTCATAAATTTTGTTAGTTAAAATTTTTGTTTTGGGGTTTGAGAAAAGCGTTCAGGAGTTATATTTTGAACGCTTTTTGATTTTTAATTAACCCCGAAGACACGAAGTAAGCACAAAGTTCGTAATGATATTAAATACTAATCACTATTTACTTTTCACTCTTCACTATTATCAATAACTCATTTCAACAATTTCACGAACTTTTTCTAAAGTGATGTTTTGTTTTTCGCCCATGGCTTTCCAACCTCTTTCTTCAAAACGGTTTACAATAAAATCGGCTGTTTTTTCGATGTTTTCTGCGTTTTCGGAGATTTTGGTTTTCATTTCCATAGTGTGGAAAAATTCAATAGTTTTTTCAATGGCTTTGTGTGCGATTTCTTCAGTAGAATTTCCAGTGATGTTCCAAACGTTGCTGCCATATTGAGCTAATTTATCTTTTTTGGTTTCGAACATCACTTTATATAAATTTGGACCAATAATTGCCAACGTTCTAGCATGATCAATTTCGTATAAAGCGGTCAATTCGTGACCAATCATGTGCGTTGCCCAGTCGGACGGAACTCCTTTTTGAATCAATCCGTTTAACGCCATCGTTGCGCTCCAAACAAAATTTGAAGCTAATTTATAATCACTTGGGTTTTCTACTACGCTTGGTCCAACTTCGATTAAAGTTTTCAAAATACTTTCAGCAAATCTGTCTTGAAGAATTGCATTGTGTTTGTAAGTTAAATATTGTTCCATTACATGAACAAAAGCATCAACAACACCATTTTGCAATTGTCTTTTTGGTAATGAAGTAATGACAGTTGGATCAACGATTGAGAATATTGGAAACAATGCGCTCCCGCCCAAAGTTAGCTTTTCTTGAGTGGCTTCAATAGTTACAACAGCACCCGAATTCATTTCAGAACCTGTTGCAGGCAGGGTTAAAACGGTTCCAAAAGGAATCACTTGAGACAAATCTGTAAACAGAATTCGTTTTCTTAAAATATCACTTTCATCGCCTTCAAATTTAGAAGCTGCCGAAATAAATTTTACGCCATCAATAACGCTTCCGCCACCAACAGCCAAAATAAAATCAATTTTTTGTTCGCGAATAATTTGAACTGCTTTCATCAATGTTTCAAATCTTGGATTGGGTTCGATGCCACCAAATTCAACAATTTCAATCTCGAATTCTCGGGACTTTAAAGCTGAAGTTACGGCTTCGTAAACGCCATTTTTAAAGATACTTCCACCACCATAAGCCAATAAAACTTTGCTCCCAACACTTGGGGATTTTGGAACTAATGTAGCTAATTTTTCTATTTGTCCTTTGCCAAAAACATAATTGACAGGATTATATAATTCGAAATTGTTCATCTTGTTTTATTTTATAAGTTCAATTTTTTTTAATTTCACACTAGTTGTATTTCCAATTCTTCCTTGTTTGTATGTCTTGTTGATTGAGTCATATAAATCATCTTTAGTTAAATTTGATTTATTTTTAATTTTGACTAATGCTTTAATCTTTTTGCCGTTTATTGAATCATTCCAAGAATTTAAACTTTCAATGATATAGACACCATTTGATGTTCTAATTGAAGCTCCATCTTTTGCGTTTGTTGCCAATCCAATAATTTCTTGATTAGATTTACATGAAGTTACAAGAAACAATAAAAATAATACAGAAAAACATTTGTTCATTGTAAAATTATTTAGAATGCAAATTTACGAAACGATTGCACGACGATGTGGTAAAAGAATGTTAAGTTATGAATTCAAATTTTCTATTTCAATTAAACGAAAGAAAAATAATGATATTAAAAAATCATATACAAAAAAGCGATTAAATGAGTTAAGCATAATAAAAGTCCTGTAATATGTGTATAAAAAATTATTAATTGATTCGAATCTTTTTTTTCTCTAAATATAAAAATATTAAAAAGGTTAATCAATAAATAAAACGGAATAGTAGCAATTGTGACAAACGCAAATCCTAAACCTTTATCACCATGATGAGAATTTGTATAAGGTTGGTACATCATCCACCAAAGATAAATATAGAAACCATACATAATTAAGTTTAAAATTATATGTAATCTAATATTTCCGCGAAATCTTAACAAAACAAAAAAACAAACTATTAAAAAAATTAAAAACTCAATTCTCATTTTTATTTTTTATAAAAATTATTATGATCCACATATTCCCAAACTTTTTCAGGCAATAGCGGACGGATATTTTTTTTGTTTTTGATGCTTTCGCGAATAAACGTTGACGAAATTTCAACAATTGGCGCATCGGTTTTGTGAATGCGAGTATGATTTAATGCTGAACTTGTTTCAGCATCTGTTGATTCAAAAACTCTTGGATAAACATAAATATCATGATTTTCTAAAATATACTCGTAGTTTTTCCATTTATGAAAAGATTTCAAATTGTCTTCGCCCATGATTAAAGAAAACTCGTGTTGGGGATATTTTTCGAGTAAATGTGCTACCGTATTTACAGTATAATTGGGTTGAGGTAATTTGAATTCAATATCCGAAGGTTTAATTTTTGGATAGTCTTCGGTTGCTAAATTCACTAAATGCAAACGTTGGTAATCATCGAGCAAGGTGCTTTTTTGTTTCAACGGATTGTGTGGCGTTACCACCATCCAAATTTGATCCAAATCGGAATGTTCTGCCATGTGATTGGCAATTATCAAATGCCCAACGTGAATGGGGTTGAAGGTTCCAAAATATAATCCTATTTTCATTTTTTAGGAATTTAAACGATTAAAAAAATCTAAAGAAACGAAAATATTTTTTTTTCTTTTTAATTTTAGACGCGATAAATCGAATCTGTTTTTAATTTTTATTTTAGACGCGATAAATCGCGTCTCTACGGGATATTGTTTATGAAATTTTTAACCAATTCATATGCCTCTGCCTTCGCCACATCTAAATCATAATTTTTAATGATTTTGTCAAACTGGGGTGCTGTGGCTAATTCAACATGTGCTTTTGCGATGCGCATGTTAATTTTTTCGTCACTTTCGGTGGAGCGTTCTTTTAATCGTCGTTTAAGTTCGTCAACACTTGGTGGTTTTACAAAAACGGCTAAGGTTTCCTGTGGGAATTTGTGTTTGATTCGCAAACCGCCAGCCACATCAATATCAAAGATT
>Ga0316611_1000301_pt1 | contig 18145 bp, 22 predicted proteins | sample MIS2016202_MG_FD_207675 | JGI IMG/M metagenome (GOLD analysis project Ga0316611, IMG submission 207675) | Microbial mat bacterial communities from Middle Island sinkhole, Lake Huron, Michigan, United States - MIS.2016.202 | ecosystem: Environmental > Aquatic > Freshwater > Lake > Sediment... | reverse complement strand
TGGGGCATGGATAAGATCTTTTGTTGAGGAACTTGAGTATCTCATCTCTTGCCCCTTTTATCCCTCTTGTCTCATTTTGAGACTATATGCCTAGCAACCTTTTCCAGACTTTTCTGCACCACTAAGCCGCGTAATGCTCAATAACACTCATTACAAAGTAGATCTGGTTTTTTATCACCGAATTTTACGCTGTTTTGTATTGATCGATCTCAAGATTAATGAGGTACAACATTACGATATTGGACAGATGAATATGTATTTGGGATATTTTGCCAATGAGGAAAATATTGAAGGAGACAATCCACCAATCGGAATTATTCTCAGTCGGCAAAAGGATGAGCTATTGGTAGAATATGCAACTTATCAAATGAACAGCCAATTGTTTGTACAAAAATATCAACTTTATCTGCCAAACCGCGAGGAGTTACGCCGAGAGATTGAGTTAACGCTAAGAGAAGTAGAGTTATGAGCCTATTTTCATGTATAGGTAATTATTGATCGCCTAGAAATTACGAATCACAGTAATAGCGATCGCTTTTATGGAGATGAATGTTGAGGCGATCGGCTAGAGAAGTTATGAGTTTGTTCGATCCTTGAATTGGCGTTGTTATTTCGGCTAAAATGTCTTCAAAAGCAGGGAATCTATATGCCAGAAGTCACAAGATTTTACGGGATAACTATCAAGATCTTTTTTGGAGATCATCCACCACCACATTTCCATGTAATTTATGGAGATTTCAATGCTTTGATTGCTATCACATCACTGGAAGTCATCGAAGGTGATTTACCAAGTCGTGCTGAAAAGATGGTGATTGAATGGGCTGCGCTATATCAAAGCGAACTCCTCAATATGTGGAATACTCAAGATTTTCGTAAGCTACCTCCCTTAAAATAACTGAGATATTTATCATGAAGCCTCCTAAAATTATTTCTGCTCAAGTCATTGGCGATCGCACTTTATTGATTGAGTTTAGCCAAGGTGAATTCAAGAAGTACGATATTTCTGATTTGCTAAGTAAAGAGATGTTTGCTCCATTACGAAATCCTAGCTTTTTCAAAAATTTTAAGATTGAGTCGGGTGGTTATGGGTTGGTGTGGAATGAGGATATTGATATTAGCGAATATGAACTCTGGAAGAATGGAGTGAGTCTTAAAGATGGCGAAAGTCTGCAATCTTTAGCTATGAAAATATTTTAAGGCGATCGCCCCATAAATCACGACTCACAGTAATAGCGATCGCCTTTAGAAGATTGATTGTTGATGCGATCGCCTAGAACTCACGACTCATAGTAATAGCGATCGCCGATAGCATAGCCTTGTTTTTTGTCATAATGAAAGTAAGCTAATCGAAGGCACACGCGTATTGTAAACATCATTTGTCACAATGATATAAGGAGCCGAAAAATTCAAAAAAGGCTTGCTGCAAAAAATGTTTGTGTAAACCGTTAAATAGTACCAAAACTAACCAAAGAGAGACTTTCCATGATCGCAGTTAAAGAAAACTTTCCCCAACTTACCCCAGAAGAATACTTTGCTTGGGAAGAAAAGCAATTAGAAAAACACGAACTGATTAACGGTCAAGTTTACGCCATGAGTGGCGGCAGTGTTAATCATAGCCGCATTGCAATTCGATTTGCGACTATGGTTGATACTCATTTAGACGCTAGTAACTGCATAACAGGTAACTCAGACCTGAAAGTTAAAATTGTTGGCACAAATAACTATACCTATCCAGATGTCAGCGTCACCTGCGACGATCGCGACAAAACTACAGACCAATACTTTACATACCCTTGCCTCATCATTGAAGTTCTTTCACCTAGCACTGAAACCTATGATCGTAGTGGCAAATTTAGACTGTACCGCAAAAATCCAGTCTTACAGGATTATTTATTAGTGAGTTCCACCAGCATCGAAATGGATTTGTATCACAAAAACGAAGCAGGTGATTGGTTAATTATTAACTATCAAGCAGGCGACACAGTGGAACTCAAAAGCATTAATTTAAGCTTTCCCATTGAGCAAATCTATCGCAACATCGACCTTACGCCAGAGACTGATTAAAAACGATCGCTTCTAGCGATCGCCTTTAGCTAACTCTTTAGCAGAGAGATAATTGAGGCGATCGCCTAAAAATCACACTCACAGTAATAGCGATCGCCTTTAGAAGATAGATTGTTGATGCGAGATTCAGGTGCTGGTTAGAGGCTATACTCTAATCTGACAATATTTTTTGGCTGTACTAGCGATCGCCAAGTACGAAAGATCAATGACGAACGGGCAAAACGGAATAAACGGACAAAAGAAAAAATTAGAAACCCAGCTTTGGAATATTGCCGATACGCTGCGGGGCAAGATGAATGCCGATGAGTTTCGGGATTATTGTTTGGGGTTTATTTTTTATAAGTACCTGTCAGAAAATCAGTATCTTTTTGCTAATAAAGCTTTAAAAGAGGATGAGATTGATTTTTTAGAGCTTGATGAGTCGTCAGCAGAGGGGCAGGAATATTTAGAGGCTATTAAAGAGGAGTCGATCGCGGGGTTAGGTTATTTTCTGAAGCCATCGGAGTTGTTTGGGGCTTTGGCAAAACGATCGCTGGGGAATAAGCAGACTGAGGAAATTGATCAACTGACGGATGAAGATTTTGAAAAGAGTTCGGTGTTTATTCTGGACGATCTAACTCAGGTGCTGAATAACATCGAGCGATCGACGATGGGGAAGGAGAGTGAGGAAGATTTTGACCATTTGTTTGAGGATTTGGATCTGACTTCGACGAAATTGGGACGGACTCCGAAGGCAAAGAATGCGCTGATTGCGAAGATTTTGGTGCATTTGAATCAGATTGATTTTCGGTTAGAGGATAGCGAGAGTGATGTGTTGGGCGATGCCTACGAGTATTTGATTGGACAGTTTGCTAGTGGTGCTGGGAAGAAGGCAGGAGAGTTTTATACGCCGCAACAGGTTTCTAAGGTGTTGGCGAAGATTGTGACGACGGGAAAGCGGCGGTTAAAGTCAGTATATGACCCGACTTGTGGATCGGGTTCGTTGCTGTTGCGGGTAGCGCGGGAGGTGGAGGTTAACGATTATTACGGGCAGGAGATGAACCGCACCACCTATAACCTTGCCAGAATGAATATGATTTTGCATGGGGTGCATTATCGGAATTTTGATTTGCGACAAGAGGATACGCTGGAGCATCCGCAGCATGAGGGTATGCGCTTTGAGGCTGTCGTTGCGAATCCGCCTTTTTCGGCACATTGGACTGCGAATAAGCTGTTTGAGTCGGACGATCGCTTTAGTCAGTATGGACGGTTAGCGCCGAGTTCTAAGGCGGATTTTGCGTTTGTGCAGCATATGCTGCATCATTTGGATGAGAATGGGACGATGGCGGTGGTATTGCCACATGGGGTTTTGTTTCGAGGTGCGGCGGAGGGGGAAATCCGCAAGTATTTGATCAATGAGCGTAATTGGTTGGATGCAGTGATTGGGTTGCCTGCGAATATTTTTTATGGGACGAGTATTCCGACTTGTGTGTTGGTGTTTAAGAAGTGTCGGGAGCATCCGAATGATATTTTGTTTATTGATGCGAGTGCCTATTTTGAGAAGGCGAAGAATCAGAATTTTTTGCGGGATGATGATGTGGATAAGATTGTGGCGACTTATCGGCAACGCCTACAGGAAGAAAAATATAGTTATTGTGCGCCGTTGTCGGAAATTGCGGAAAATGACTTTAATTTGAATATTCCGCGTTATGTGGATACGTTTGAGGAAGAGGAGGAGATTGATTTGGCGGTGATCGCCTTGGAGTTGCGATCGATGGATCAGGAAATGGCGGACAATGATCGCGTGATTCGGGCGTTTTGTGAGGAGTTGGGGATTGGTGTGCCTTTTTAGGGAATGGGTAATAGGTAATGGGTAATGGGTAATATAATAAAAGCATTCCCTATTCCCTGTTACTCATTACCTAACATCAATGCTTATGATAACTTTGCAAATCACAAAGGATCAGTTTTTTTCTTTGATTGATCAACTTTCGTTTGATGAGCAGCAAGAAGTTGTGAAATATTTGATTCAAAAAAATCACCGCGATCTTGATGATATGCCTAATGATGTTGTTATTGAAAGTATCAGAGAAGCGATGAGTGTGCAAATGCCGCCTGTTGATGGGGAGAGTTTTGTGGAGGGGATTTTGCAGGGCTTTAGAGGTAAGTTGGATAGTAGTAAAAATGGGAATGGGGAATAGGTAATGGGTAATAGGTTGAAGAAAAATGTGCCTGTGTTGAGATTTCCTGAGTTTGGGGGAGATTGGCAATTACAAAAGCTTAAAAATATTTTGATAGAAAGTAATATTCAAGCTTCTGAAAAGTTGCCATTGTATAGCCTGACTATCGAAAGTGGAATTGTTCCTAAAACAGAAAGATATGAAAGAAGTTTTCTTGTAAAAAATGAAGAGGAAGCATATAAGGTTGTTCAACCTAATGATTTTGCTTATAACCCAATGAATTTACGTTTTGGTGCATTAGCAAGACATACTGAATCAAAAGCGGTAAAAGTTTCTAAGTACTACAATATATTTTCTGTTAATCCAAAAGCAAATGTTGTTTTCGCTGATTATCTTTTAACTAAGAGTAGTTCTATTAAATTCTATGACAGTATTGCAATGGGATCTTTGGTAGAGAAGAAAAGAGTACATTTTTCTGATTTCTTAAAAAGTAAATTCTTATTCCCCCCGATCGCTGAACAGGAAAAGATTGCGAGTTTTCTGGGGGCAGTAGATACCCGCCTCACCCAACTGCGCCGCAAGTACGAACTCCTGCAAATCTATAAACGCGGCGTAATGCAGAAGGTGTTTTGCAGGAAGCTTGGAAAGAAAAAGCATAAAAAAAAGCCTGAACTTCGACTTAAAAAATTTGTTGGTGATTGGAAGCAAGTTTTAGTCGGCTCATTTATCGAAGCCCAAAATACAATTGGATCAGAAGATATTCCTCTCTACAGTCTTACTATTGAGAACGGGATTACAGAGAAAACGGAAAGATATGAAAGACAGTTTTTAGTAAAGAATGAAGATGAAGCTTATAAATTGGTACGACCAAATGATTTTGCTTATAACCCGATGAATCTTCGTTTTGGAGCAATTGCTCGACACAAAAGACATATCTCCGTTAAGGTTTCAAAGTACTATGATGTATTTTCTATTCGTAGCAATGTTAATCTCAAATTTGCAGAATATCTTTTGAGGAATGAGGATTCTATTCAGTACTATGACAGCTTAGCTTCGGGTTCATTGATTGAAAAAAAACGCCTACACTTTTCAGAGTTCAAAAAAATCTTCTTTTTAATACCGTCACTTGAAGAACAAGAAAAAATAGCTGATTTCTTGACAGCGCTTGATCAAAAGATTGAAGCGATCGCCAAACAAATCGAATTAACCGAACAATTCAAAAAAGGCTTATTACAAAAAATGTTTGTGTAGTGTCTGTAATTGCTGCTACTTACCATTAACCAAAGCCAAATACTTGCTTAATTGCCCCATCAACCCTAGCCAAATCTTCCCCGTTTCAGAACCTCTCTTCGGTTCCAAATCAACATCAATAATCTGCCCACGTTGTAAACTATTCATTCTGTCCAAACTGCGATCGCGCTATCCGTCAAAGCCTGCAAATCCGCATCCTCCGCATAAACCTCTGCATATAGATCCGCCGACATCTCCAACGAATATAACTCCTGCTGCAATTTCCCCAGCGCCACCCGAATCAATTCATCCTGATTCTGAAAACCATACTGCCAAGACTGTTGCACAAATGTCCACAACGACTCATCCAAATTAAACTGTGCTTGCACCATAAAACACCTCTCCCAAGCCTATTATTCTTTAGTCTAGCAAAGGTTTGCTGCAAAAATGTTTGTTTAGACTAGGTAATGGGTAATAGGTAATAGAATAAAAGCATTACCCATCACCCATCACCCATCACCCATTACTTAAACAAGGAGAAACCTATGTTAACCCTAGAAATGGCGATCCAAAAGATCCAACAATTTCAGCCTGAACAGCGCAATAAAATTATTGAATATATCGAGTTTATCGAATATCAAGCCAATAAAACAACTTTAAAGCCGATTGATACAAAGTCACAGAAGATATCTTTTACAGAAGCAGCCCAAGAGTTTGTTGGTTGTTTAGATAGCGATATTGAAGATCTTTCCCACAATCCTCAATATCTCAAAGGCTTCGGAGAATGATGAATAACCCCATTATTTTAGATACTGGAATTTTAATTGCCTTTCTGATGCCCAAAGATAAATTCCACCTTTGGGCGGTCTCCCAACTTTCCCAAATTACAGATCCCGTCATTACCTGCGAACCCGTAATCACAGAAGCCTGTTTTCTCGCCCAAAGAATTCATCATGGGCAAGCAACAATCTTAAAACTCATCAAACAGGGACATATTCAAATTCCTTTCATTCTCAATCAAGAAATAGAAGAAATTGATCACCTAATGTCACGTTATGCATCCGTACCAATGTCCTTAGCCGACGCTTGCTTAGTCAGAATGTGCGAGATATATGAGGATAGTCCAGTGCTTACCCTAGATAGCGACTTTCTAATTTATCGAAAGCACCGCAACCAAAATATTTCGGTAATCATGCCAGATTCATAAAACCATGACCCAATCAGAACCAGAACTAGAAAAAAATTTAATCCAACGCTTAACGGGCTTAGGCTACGAACCCGTAACCATTCGCAACGCCGCAGACCTCACCGCTAACCTGAAAACCCAACTCGAAAAACATAATAAAACCCAACTCAGTCCCGAAGAATTTAAACGAGTCCTCAACCACCTCGACAAAGGCAATGTCTTCGATCGCGCCGAACGCCTCCGCGACAAAATGGAACTGATCCGCGATGACGGCACAGCCACTTATTTAGAATTTTTAAATATCGAACATTGGTGTCAAAACCAATACCAAGTCACCAACCAGATCGCCCAACAAGGCAAATACAAAAACCGCTACGACGTAACTTTATTAATCAACGGGCTTCCCCTTGTCCAAATCGAACTCAAACGCCGAGGACTCGAACTCAAAGAAGCCTTCAATCAAATCAATCGCTACCAACGCCACTCATACGGCGCAGACTTTGGACTATTTCAATATGTGCAAATATTTGTCATCTCCAACGGCGTAAATACTCGCTACTACGCCAACAACTGCAAACAAGAATACAAACAAACCTTCTACTGGGCAGATGTAGAAAACAACCTCATCACCCAACTCGACGACTTCGCCACCGCCTTTCTGGAGAAATGCCACCTCTCCAAAATGATCTGCAAATACATCGTCCTGCACCAATCCGACAAAGTGTTAATGGTGCTGCGCCCTTACCAATATTACGCTGTCGAAGCGATCATTGAGCGCGTCAAAAATACCGACAAAAACGGCTACATCTGGCACACCACAGGTTCAGGCAAAACCCTCACCAGCTTCAAAGCAGCCCAAATCCTCACCGCACTCCCAAAAGTCCATAAGGTGCTTTTCGTAGTCGATCGCGCCGATCTCGATTACCAAACCAGTAAAGAATTTAACCACTTCAGCCCCGATTGCGTAGACACCACCGATAGCACCAAAGAACTCGTCGATCAGATGACAGGCGATAGTAATCTCATCGTCACCACCATCCAAAAACTCAATAACGCCATCCGTAACCCGCGCCATGAATCCGTCATGTCACTCCTGCGAGATAAGCGGATTGTCTTCATTTTCGATGAATGCCATCGCTCCCAATTTGGCGAAACCCACAAAAATATTGTCAAATTCTTCCCCAACGCCCAAATGTTCGGCTTCACTGGTACACCCATTTTCGCCGACAACGCCGCTAGTAATGCCTATGGTAAACGCACCACCAAAGATTTATTTGAAGAATGCTTGCATCGGTATGTGATTACTAACGCGATCGCCGATGAAAACGTGCTTAAATTCTCCGTTGAATATTGGGGCAAAATTAAGCGCAAAGACGGCAGCCTCATCACCGAACCTAAACTCGATCGCGAATTCTTTGAAAACCCTGATCGCATTTCCCTAATCGTTGATTGGATCATCGCCAACCATAACCGCAAAACCCACAATAAAAAATTCTCTGCGATCCTTTGCGTCAGTAATATTGATAGCCTACTGACCTATTACGAAACCTTTAAAAACAAACAAAAACAGGGTTTACATGACTTGCGAATCGTGACGATCTTCACCCCCAGCATTAACGAAGAGGACGATGACGCAAACGGCTTAATTGGTGAACCAGATTTTGATTTAAAAACTGATTTAAAAGCCAATTCCCACAGTCGCGACAAACTCACCGAATTTATTAACGATTACAACGCCCTCTATCAAACTCAACATTCCGCCAGAGACAGCAAAGCCTTTTACACCTACTACAAAGACATCTCTAAACGGATGAAAGACCGCGATCGGGAAAATGCTCAGGACAATGATCGCGCCGATATTTTGTTAGTCGTCAATATGTTTCTCACGGGCTTCGATGTCAAAAAGCTCAATACACTTTATGTCGATAAAAATCTCCAGTATCACGGACTAATTCAAGCCTATTCCCGCACCAACCGCATTTTGGGCGAACTCAAATCCCAAGGCAATATCGTCTGCTTCCGTAACCTCAAAGACAACACCGATCAAGCCGTCGCCTTCTTTTCCGATCCTAACGCCAATGAAGAGATCTTTATCGAACCCTACGAACATTACATCGAAGAGTTTAACAAAGGCGTGCAGGAATTAAGAGCGATCGCCTCTATCCCTAACGATGTCAATAAATTCATCAGCGAAGACGACCAAGTTAAATTTGTCAAAGCCTTTCGTAATCTCATCCGTTTACTAAATGTCAGTAAATCCTTCACCGAGTTTGATTTTACTGCTCTCAACATGGACGAACAAACCTTTGATGATTACAAGAGCAAGTATCTCGACATCCACGACAAAACGCGATCGCGCAAAGAGGAAGAAGATAAGTCTCTCATTGAAGAAGTTGATTTTGAACTAGAACTCATACAGCGCGATGAAATCAACGTCTCCTACATTCTCAAACTCCTAGCCGAACTCCGCCAAAACACCAAAACCACTGAAGAAGACTATCAGAAGAGAAAAGAGGCTATTCTCGAACTCGTTGGGCAAGAAGTCCAGTTACGCAGCAAACGCGATCTCATTGAAAAATTCATTGACGAGCAAATACCCACAATTAAACCTGAAGATGCGATCGCCACCGTATTTCAGAACTTCTGGAATCAAGAACGTATGGTCGCGATTCAGCAACTCTGCCTTAAGGAAAATTTAAAACCTGAAGCCGTCAACCAAATGATCGCCGACTACAAATTTACAGGCAAAGAACCGTTACGCGATACAGTTCTAAACGCCTGTAACGAAAAGCCCAAACTATTAGAGCGCAAAAAAATCTTTGATCGCGTCGTATCTCAATTCCTCGATATTATCAACAAATTCGATGACGCTCTTGGCGCATTTGAAGAGGAAGAGAATAATAGCGATCAACTTTAGAAAATATATCGTTGAAGCGATCGCCTAGAAATTACGACTCATGGTAGTAGCGATCGGCTAGAAATATGACTCTTGGGAGTGGCGATCGGCTTTATGGAGATGAATGTTGAAGCGATTACTAAGATATCTCAAAGCTATAATGTGAGGCAGTAAGAGATCTTCAGGTTAAAGAAATGACTACAGTATCAATCTTGCCAATATCTAGTATTAGCGGTGAAAAATCCTATCGTGCGATCGCTGGAGATAAGCAGTGGGTTGGTAAAACTGCGGGGCAAGCTCTAGATGGTTTAACCGCTCAGTTAGGTGAAACTGATTTTAGTGCGTTGCTTGTTATTCAGAGTTTTAATGCTGATATATTTTTTAGCGACGATCAACAAAAGCGCCTGTCGGAGTTAATGAGTCTATGGCGAGTAACACGCGATCGGGGAGAAACATTGCTACTGGAGCAACAAGCAGAGCTAGATAATTTAGTTGATGCTGAACTAAGGGCAGCAACTGCACGAACAACCGCCTTAATGCAGTAACTAAGTATATGAATCCCTATTACAGTAAGATTGCAGAACGCGCTAATCATCGTTGCGAATACTGCCATGCTCCAGAATTAGTTTTTAATTTTCCATTCGAGGTTGAGCATATCATTCCGATGTTTAGACAAGGTACAAACGAAGAATCAAATCTAGCTCTTGCCTGTAGGTCTTGTAATCTTCGTAAAGGAACTTGTGTCAGCGCTATTGATTCTGATTCAAATGATGAAGTTCAATTTTTTCACCCAAGACAAAATTTGTGGAGAGAACATTTTCAGATCGATACGGAGACTGGCATAGTTATGGGAATTACTGCGGTTGGAAAGGTCACAGTAGAAAATTTAAAGATGAACAGTGCTGCTCAAGTAGCTGCACGAAAACTATGGATTCGTTTAGGTTTGTTTCCATAATTATTTCTACATTTGTCTAACTGATCGCCTACAGCAAACCCTTTAGAAGATAGATGTTGATGCGATCGCCTAGAAATTACGACTCATGGTAATAGCGATCGGCTCAGACGACAGATTATTATCGCGATCGCCACAGAATAACCGTATTTTCTTGGGTTATTATGTTCGTGGAATTAATCCTTTTTAACGGCAGAGTGCTACAAATATAATCACTGTCTTACTTGCAGCACATAGAACGTATATCCATAAAAGTCACTAAATCTCTCAAACAGGTTCATCTCCTCTTCAATTTCATCGATAACTAATTGCATGACAGGTGAAATTTCCACCTGACGCATCATTTGTTCGCGCAGTGGTTCGTAATAATTTTTCCACCAAGCCTGACTTGGCAGCCGATGCGTAGAAATCACCTTAAAGCCAGCACGATGCGCCCGATCGCTATTCTCTGCCTCGTTAGCAATCATCGGATAGGCATTTTGCCAGTACAAAGCCGCAGTTTCAGGCACATGATCCGCAAACCAACTCATTTCCGATATAACCGCAAGCCCTGTGTTTGTAAGCAGCGATCGCCAGATTGTCAGAGCTTGCTCAAACCCAAGATTATAAGCAGCCCCTTCAGACCAAAGCAAATCAATCGAACCATCTGCCCAATCGAGCTTTGCCATGTCACCATGAATTGGCTTGATCAGATGCTCCAGTTCACATTGTTTCGCACGAATCTTGAGTTCATCAATAAAACCCAAAGCAAAATCCACCGCCATCACAGGGCTTTGATAATATTGTGCAAGTAGCAACGCGCCAGCACCACTGCCGCATCCCAGATCGGCTATTTGCGGATGGGGAGGTAAAGTAGAGAGGTTGCTCAAAATATTGAGTGAGAAGGCATTGTCGCCAGGTCCTTTCCGTTCAATCCCTCGATGTAAATCAATCAAAGCGTCAATGTACTCGGTTTGAGAATCTACACTCATTTAGTCCTTCCATTCTGATTTAGATTTTTGCTAATCTTACAGTCGATCCTCCCAGTAATGTCAAGCCAGTAATGTCAAGCCAGTAATGTCAATTTTATAAGCGATCGCTACCTCACGAAAAAATTAAACAGCGATCCGCCCTTCGCAAACCATTAATCGCCTAACAATCACGACTCATGGTAATAGCGATCGCCTTTAGATACTTCGGCAGCGATTAGAGCAGATTCACTTCCCGTCATCACTTTAAATCCTTTCACCTCAATGCGATCGCCCACTTTGATTTGCAAATCCTGATTGTCGAGATACCAAGTTGGCGCTAGGCGAACTTCTCTAACTCCTGTGTCTGTTTTTAATTGCAAATGCACTCCAGTAGACATGCGATGCATTGAAGTGACGGTATCTATAGCCACTACTTCTCCCACCACTGTTTCATTGATACTGAAGCGATCTATTGGTTGCATTATTCTAGTTGGAGATTCAGATTGCCTCACCCTCCAGTGATTTCCACCCAGACCATTCATGGGGGACTGGGCAGATAAAGCGGGAGTCGAGGCTAGAAAAAACATGGCAATCAGGATAGTGAAAATGATAATTTTTTTCATAACAGCCTCCATCTGCACTAAGACCAATCACTGAACTGACAAAACAAAAATGTCGGATTAGGCTTCAGGGATTTGTCAGCGAACTGATTAATATGGCAATAGTCTTTTAGGCATGAATCAACGCTCGGTCTAGGATGCTAAATCCTCCTAAAATATCAGCCGAGATTCCTAAAAATAATATTAAGAGGGCAACTAGATGATTGGTAGACCATAAGAGATAGGCTGCTACAAATGCCAATGGAACCAATAGCAATATACCCAAAAATATCAACGGACATCTTATATCCTTCACGATCTCAACACCTCCTTCAGTTGGCGTTTTGATTATTTTGATTAACATAATTAAGACTTAAAGGATGAATTTTCTCTGCCTTTAATCTTGTTTCTATCCTAGCTCGATTTCAAGGTATATAGGAGTAAAAATTATCAAAATTTAGCAAAAATTCATATAGCACTTGATCCCAGAAGAGCCAAAATGGCTATGCCATTTTTAGTTTTGAAAACCCTTACTGGGTTTAGATTTTATTTCTTGGATGTGACTTAGCCAAACATCAAAAGCTCTGGGCGAAAAATCATGACCATCCCAAAAAACACCATAAACAACCCTGCTACTAACTTGAGTCTTCGACCTTGGCTTTCCGTAAATCGTGATGATTCAAATGAGTAGATAAAGTTTCCTAAAATTAGCAATAACGGAATGATGTAAATGATTGCGTAGAGTGCTGTCCAAGTAATATAACAAGACCAATTTGTCTGCGGCGAACTTGCGGCACAGTAGTTAATTAGAGTGGTCATATAAACAGCAGGTAAAATAGCTGTACATCCTAGCTCGACAAGATTTACGAAAATTGCTAATAATATCGTTCCACCCAAAGCTGCTAAAAATTGCATTTGCCCTGCGGCTGAGTCTCTTAGACCGCGAACGATTTTGCCTGCTTTTTGGCTGATGGTGCGTTGTTGTTCTTCAGATAAGGATAGCGAAACCCCTTGTTTGAACCAAAAATAATCTTTGAGATTAATAGTACCTGCGATCGCAATACCGATCCCCAGCACCAACATAAAAAGTTTGCCATACTGTTCTAATAAAATAGAACCCAATCCGATCATCAGCATGATGAATAGAAAATACATCACCGCCGAAGTCACGATGAAAGTACTACCAACAATGATCATGTCTCGCCTTTGCTTGGTGTAAGTGAGCAAAGAAAGCAGAATAATTAAAACCGTAAAAGCACAGGGATTAAACCCATCTGCTAAGGAAATAGTTGCCACAAAAATCGGAAAAGGCAGCCCTTGAGCAAACTGATTGATCGCCGTATCTGGAGTCAACCCAATGATTAAAAACAAGCTGATCAGAACAGTAGCTACTAATCCTCCCAACCAATAGCGTCTGCTCTGTTCTTGCTCTAATCGCTTTCTGAGGAAAGGGAAACTCGTCGCATAAATCAATGGTATCCCCATTGTCCACCAAGGGAATTGATATGCTGCGCTTGTAGAGATAGCGATCGCTTTTGATAGTTGAACTTCGTGTCCAATCTCATTAGCGATCGCTTGGATGATTTGGTTGCGATAGCCAATATAACCAGAATAAACTGGATTGTATTCTAGGGAACCATCATTTTCGCTATAGCCAATAAAAGACTTATCTCCCACAAACGTCCGAGGCACTGCTCCATTGGGAATATTATACTTCTGTCTAAAATCCTGCCAAATTTGTGGCTCTTGATGAACTTCAATAAAGTGGACATCCACATCTTTGTTGTAAGTCTCAATCGTCTGCATTAAAGGCTTTTGGCGAAGGCAGTGGGGACAAGTTTCGCTGTGAAAAAAGTAAACATCTAGAACGCCCACTCTTGCCTGTGCTGATGGCTGAAAGATTGTCAACATCACAAGACAAGCAAGAGCTAAAACAAGAATTTGCTTTTGCAGGTAATCAAGTATCATCATGCAAAGTGGACATCCTAATAGGTTGTGGAATGATTGTGGTGAAGAAGTTTTTATAGCGCTTTATGGTGTAAAAACTGCTAGATTACCAAGATAATGTCTGCGTGTTGTCCTTAAACAAAGCACTACCAGTAAGTTCTGGCGTACCGATCTTTGCGCCATCAATTAAATCGGATTCCTTAACGCCATATTTTTTCATGCACATAGGACAGACGATCACAACGCCGCCTTGTTTGATGATTTGGGCTAGAGCGCTCTGTTGTTCTTTGTATATTCTTGCATTTGCCTTTGAACCCACAAGAACACCTTTGTCATTGAGAAAGATCGTGACTGGATGACCGCGTTCAAATTGGCTCTTGGAGAACTGAATTGCCATGGTACTGCGATGGGGATGGTCGGCGGTCATATTCACAAATAGAGAATCTTTTTCCCCTGCAATGGCAGGCATCCCAAAGGCAGTGGTCGAAATCACAAACAGGGGGGCAACTAGATTTAGCAGTTTCATAATTTACCTGATTTTTAGATGGAAGTGCATTACAACAAATCTGTAATGTAATACAAATTAATTTTAAGTTAGCGATATTCAGCAATCAATTTGCCGTAACATTTCTCAAATTATTGATTAAGAATATATCATCAGTATTATAGTCGTAGTCACCTGTATCAGGACAAATCAAAACCCGAATAGTGAAAGGTGGCACTGCGCTCCGCCTTTCACTATTCGGGTTTTATGTCCTAACGAGAATGGCGATCGCTATATCTTTAGACATAAATTGAAATACTTGAGTTCTTGCTCCCTTCCCAGTGAATAATTAGCCGCGCACGCCTAATTATTCACTTTGTAACGACTATTCTTTGGGTGGGAAGGGAGTAAATAGATGGTTGGGGTTATGAGCATTGACAGGCGCTCCTTCAGTTACATTTTATGTCGTATTCAATCAATTCACTGATTAAATCAAGCGATCGCTAGTCATAGTTAAATCATTCTAAGGAGCAAGAGCGTACCAGAAGTATTTAGTAAAGTTAAAATTTTTGCCAAAATCATCCAACTGGGATAAATTTCAGACTGTACCTCTAAGTTTAGAATTCTCATAATATATGCGTTGCACTAATAAGGAATAATTCCATGACCATAATGACACAAGAGAATAATGCTATTCATTGGAGAGAAGTAATTGAGTATGCTCCTACGGGAATCAAGAGTAAGATTTTATTAGAAGATAGAACTTGTCAATATATTCTGATGTCGCTATCTTTGGGGAAAGCGATCGCTGAACATACCAACCCTCGCAATGCCACAGTTAACGTGATCGAAGGGCAAGGGTTATTTACCGTAGCTGGCGAAGAAATTAGCTTGGAATCTGGAATGTTTATTTTTATTCCCGCTAATACTCCCCATGCCATTCAATCATCAACCGAACTTACATTTCTGCTAACTCTTTCAGAACAGTTAACTTAGCTAAAAACGATCACGAAGGATTTATAAGAAGTGTTAATCGAAGAGAAACTAAAGCAATTTTTACTTATACTTTTAGTCTCACTAAGTGTGGCAACATTGCCGCAAATTTTTAGTTGGTTTCGCCGCATTCCCTATACATTGCTATTAGTGATTGTCGGGCTAGGACTGGCATTAGTTGATGTACGATTGATTGATCTATCGCCTCAGTTGATTTTGTGGATTTTCTTGCCACCTTTAATCTTTGAAGCTGCTTGGAATTTGCAATGGTCAAGATTAAAGCAAGATCTAATTCCCATTAGTCTCTATGCAGTTTTTGGAGTTGTGATTGCGATCGCGGGGATTGCGCTTAGCCTCAATCAATTTGCCCAGATTGCTTTGCCGACTGCCTTACTAATTGGCGCTAGTCTGTCGGCGACCGATCCCGTTTCGGTAACGGCGGTATTTCGGGAGTTGGGGGTAGGAAAACGCCTAACTGCTCTGATGGAAGGCGAAAGTCTGTTTAATGACGGCATGGCAATAGTTGCCTTTGGCTTTTTGATTGCCTTTTCTCAAGGAACTGCAAATTTAACATTTCAGGCAGTTTGTACTCAGTTGTTTCTAGTCATGGGAATTGGGCTAGGTATTGGCGGCATAATTGGGTTTGGCATTTCCTATTTAACCGAACGTTTCGATCTGCCTTTAGTGGAGCAGTCGCTGACTATAGCGATCGCCTATGGAACTTATTTAATTACCGAAGAATTAGGCGGATCAGGAGTGATAGCCGTAGTAACTGCGGGATTAATTTTAGGGAATTTTGGTTCTCTAGTCGGGATGAATCCTCGCACGAGAATCATTGTCAGTGAGTTTTGGGAGTTCCTAGCCTTTTTTGTAAATTCTATTGTTTTCCTATTGATTGGCGATCAAATCCACTTTACTGTTCTAGGTAAAAATATTGGCGCGATCGCCGTGACGATCGCTGCTGTAATTGCCACAAGGGCGATCGCAATTTATGTTCTGAGTGCATTGAGCAATCGCTTTGCGAAGTCAGAGATTCCCATTGCCGCCCAAACGATCCTTTGGTGGGGTGGTCTGCGCGGTGCAGTGTCCATTGCTCTAGCATTGAGCGTTCCTGCCACTTTTAAGGATCGTGAATTGGTGATTGCGACGGTATTTGGAACAGTGCTATTTACTTTACTTGTCCAAGGATTGACGATTCAGACTGTTCTTCAAAGATTAAATCTGCTCCAAAAACATCCAATGCGCCAAAGGTATTTAGAAATTACTGCACGTCAAGCTGCTCTCAGTCGAGTTTTACAGCGATTGACCGCAACAGAGCAACATCCAAAGATTGAGACTGAGTTCTATAACTATCAAGTGGCTTTGGTCAAGGGTGAGCTAACTCGACTAGAAGAGGAAATCGTTCAGCTTCATAACGAATATCCCCATCTAATTACTTTTATCACCGATCAATTGAGTGAAGAACTATTAGCGATCGAGGCTGACACCTATGCTGAGTTCGTGCGTACAGGAAGATTAAATCAAGCACTCCCTCTCTTTTTAGAACAAGAGCCAGCCGAATCTTACAGCAATTGCCGATCAAACCCGAACCAAGAAAAAATTTGAAAAGTAAAAACCTGATCTTTTGTAATTCGTAAAGTTAGCATAAGTGTCAGTTTCCTTAAGTGTTATTCATGAATTTAGCAAAATATTATTTTCTATTGCTTAAATTATAACGGCACATCAATCCCCAAACTCTCTCTCATCCCACGAATCATCAGGCGATCGCCTCAACATTCATTTCGATAAAGGCGATCGCTATTACCATGAATCATGATTTCAAAGATGATCGCTCTTTTCTTCTTACAGCAATTTGTTTTCAAACCCGCCACAAATTAAAATATAAAACCCGTTGCGGGGCTTCGCCCTGCGACCCTTCTTGTGGCGGGTTTGATCGAGTTTTGCTGTATGTATTGTATATTGGGTATTAGCGACTAGATCAAATGCCTAAACTTCTAAACTTCATGTAATTACTACAAGGATTTAACTGTGATTACAAATGCTAGTAGCCTCACCCTTAGCACTCTCCGTCAAAACTTTGGCTTGAGACTCGACTCTAGCGATCGCTTTTTTGAGGAATGGTTAAATAATGCGCCGACTCTAACTGAAGCGGAACGACAAGGACTAGATCGCCTCACTCGAAACTATACCTATCTCAGTCAAGAGGAACCACCCCTCGAAGAAATTGTGAAGCTTGTCGTGGTATCACCATTGCTAGATTTAGCAGGTTTCTATCAATTTCCTTTTTTGGTAAAAGCAGAAGTGAGTACCAATATCGAAGTTGCTGACGAAGTTAATGCTATGGCAGTTCAAGGGCGAATTGATATTTTGGTAATCCAAGATAGTTTTTGGATTTTGGTAATCGAATCAAAACCTGCAAGACTAGATGTTACCGCAGGAATTCCCCAAGCACTTACTTATTTGTTGAGCGCTCCTAGCTTACAGTCAAGTTGCTATGGAATGGTTACAAATGGAAGGGAAGTATTATTTTTGAAATGCGATCGCCATCAAGATGCTCCTCAATATACGCGATCGCATACTTATCGGTTACTTGAAAATACAATGGAACGTATTCAAGTTTTGCAGGGACTTAAACAAATTGGCGATTATATTGGCGATTTGAGGAGTTAGCCTATCACCTCAACA
>Ga0316611_1000300_pt1 | contig 18180 bp, 18 predicted proteins | sample MIS2016202_MG_FD_207675 | JGI IMG/M metagenome (GOLD analysis project Ga0316611, IMG submission 207675) | Microbial mat bacterial communities from Middle Island sinkhole, Lake Huron, Michigan, United States - MIS.2016.202 | ecosystem: Environmental > Aquatic > Freshwater > Lake > Sediment... | reverse complement strand
AGGGGGGAGAATCTTCATTTTCTTCTTCCCCCTTTGCAAGGGGGATTGAGGGGGATCGATTAACGATTGATAGTAACGATCCCCCCCAGCCCCCCTTATCGAAGGGGGGAGAATCTTCATTTTCTTCCTCCCCCTTTGCAAGGGGGATTGAGGGGGATCAATACCAACCTTTTAACGGCATTGTCCTTACTGACACATTCCAGATGTTTGAGAGTCAGGGGACTTTGAATGAGGTGATGTTTCCTGAAAATAATCAGCGTGTGGTGAGGCAGCGAAATAATGATATTCGGGTCATTATTGGCAATCCGCCTTATTCGGCGGGGCAAAATAGCGCAAACGATGTAAATCAAAATCTCAAATACCCTGCTTTAGATGACAAGATTCGGGATACCTATGCAAGATATTCCAGTGCCACGAATAAGAATAGTCTCTATGATTCCTATGTTCGGGCAATCCGTTGGGCTAGTGACAGAATCAAAGATCGCGGGATTGTTTGTTTTGTGACGAATGGTTCTTTTATTGATAACAATGCAATGGATGGATTGCGTAAATGTCTAACCGATGAGTTTACAAGCGCTTATTGTTTCAATTTAAGAGGGAATACTAGAACATCAGGCGAAACTGCTAGAAAAGAAGGTGGGCAAACTTTTGGTTCAGGAAGTCGCGCAACGATCGCCATAACTTTACTGATCAAAAATCCTGAAAAAGCTGGACAGCATCAACTTTTTTATCACGATATTGGCGATTATTTGAGCCGTGAAGAAAAGCTAGACAAGATTAAAAATTTTGGCAGTTTCACAAGCATTAACTGGGCTTCTCTGCTACCTAACGACAGCCAAGACTGGATAAATCAACGCGATCCTAAGTTTGATTCTTTTATTTCTATGGGCGACAATTCAAATCAAAGTAAGAAAGAGATTTTTAAAATATACTCTAATGGACTTCAAACTAATAGAGATACTTGGGTATATAACTTTGCAAAATCAATACTTTTAAATAACGTCACAAGCATGATTGATTTTTATAATAGTCAAGTTGATTTGCTGGAAAATTCTTTGTCTTCTGGTAGTTCCAATAAAAATATAGATCAAATTATTGACAATAACCCCAAAAATATAAGCTGGACTAGAGGATTAAAGAAAAAGTTAGAAAAGAGACAAAAGATAGATATTTCAGAAGATTCATTAAGACTTAGTATGTATCGTCCTTTTTGTTCTCAATGGCTATACTTTAGTCGAGATATAAATGAATACGTTTACAAATTTCCGAACATCTTCCCAAATAAATTACTTAATAATTTAGTGATTTGTATTACTGGAATAGGTGCAAGCAAGCCATTTTCAGCACTTATTGTCAATCAAATTCCAAATATGCACTTTCAGGATACAGGTCTATTTTTCCCACTTTATACCTATGAAAAACCCGAACCAACCGATCAAACCACACTCTTCCTAACCGAAACAGGCTACACCAAAAAAGAAAACATCCCCGACACCATCTTCAGCGACTTCCAAACCACCTATCAAGACCAAACCATCACCAAAGAAGACATCTTCTATTACATTTACGGCATCCTCCATAGCCCCGAATACAAACAACGCTTCGCCGCCGACCTCAAAAAAATGTTGCCCCGCATTCCCTACGCCGCCGACTTCCATAGCTTCAGCACCGCAGGACGCAACCTCGCCCAATGGCATCTCAACTATGAAAATATAGAACCCTATCCCTTAGAAGAATTCAAAAGCGAACTCTATCTCGAAGCCAAAGACTATCGCGTAGAGCGCATGAAATTCCCTAACCGCAACAAAGCCGTAGACAAAACCACAATTATCTACAACAGCAAAATCACCCTCTCAGGCATACCATTAGAAGCCTACGAATACATCGTCAACGGCAAACCCGCCCTAGAATGGATCATGGAACGCTATCAACTCACCCGCGACAAAGATAGCGGAATTACGAATAATCCCAACGACTGGTCAGACGACCCGCGCTACATCATCGATCTCGTTAAACGCATCGTGCGCGTTAGTGTCGAGTCAGTTAAAATCGTGAACAGCTTGCCAGCATTGAATGAGAGATAGACACACCATGCTTAAACCGATCACCCTTCAAGTCGAAGCCCCCATCGCCGAGGCATATCAAAATACAACCCCTGAAAACCGTCAAGCCTTGCAAACGCTTGTTAGCATCTTTTTGCAATGTGTTTCCCAACCAACCCCACTCCAAAAAGTAGTTCAAGAAATTCGTTTAGAAGCCCAACAAAAGGGACTTACTCCCGAAATCTTAGAGGAAATCCTCAAGGATGACTAAACTAAGATTAGTAATCGATACCAACATCTTGGTCAGTGGCTTAATGGCTGTAAATTCACTGCCCCAGCAGGTCTTTGACTATGCCACATCTCAAGCGATACTTCTGATGTCAGATGAAGTTCAATCAGAAATAGAAAACGTCATCAGCCGCCCAAAACTCCAAAAATACATCTCCTTAGAACAGCGTAATAAATTTCTAACGGAGTTAAGCCAGCAGGTCGAAAGAGTCACAATCAACCAGCAAATCCGAGCCTGTCGCGATCCAAAAGATGATAAATTCCTAGAGTTAGCCGTCTGTGGTGAAGCCGACTACATCATTATAGGCGATGCCGATCTTTTAGATTTACATCCATTTCAAAATGTTTCTATCATTAAAGCTGCTAGTTTTTTAACCGTAGTTAAAATCATGAATAGCTTGCCACCATTGAATGAGCGCACCTAAACCCAAAATGCTAAGATATGCTCACTTGCTTTGTAAGGAGCTTTCTTTATGACTAACGCAACCTATGATGAAATTTTTGGAGCAGTCTTAACCCTGCCCCCGCTTTACCGCGCCATGCTTGCAGGACATCTCCTTAACAGCCTTGATGAAATTAATCCCGAAATTGAAACAGCTTGGAATAGAGAAATATCTAATCGCATAGAAGCGATCGATCAAGGCAAAGTTACCTTAATCCCAGCCGATCAAGTATTGCAACAACTAAGGAATCGCTAATGTTTCTTGAGTTTGATCCTAATGCACAACTAGAACTTGAAGCAGCAGCTTCATACTATGACAGCATCAATCGGAAACTTAACCAAGCCTTTATTGATGCCGTTGAAAGAACCCTCAATCGCATTGCTCAGTTTCCGAATGCTTGGACACCAATGATCGCAGATGCTAGACGTTGCCATATTGACGGATTTCCCTATGGCATTGTGTACCGAGTTTGTAGCGATCGCATCCAGATCCTAGCCGTTATGCACTTACAACGCAAACCAAATTATTGGATAGATAGAAACCAGACATAAGTAGAAATTTATCTTGGTAGTTAAATTATGCTTGAATACAGTACATAACCAACGAACAAGGCGATCGCATCGGTGTTGTATTAGATTTAGATACCTATTCTCGACTCACACCCGCCTTAGATCCAATATCTCATCGGCAGAACTAAAAGCCCTCGCTACTTGTAAATTAGCCCTACCCCCCCAACGCAGGGAAAATTTATCAAGGTTTTTCTTGTGATACACAGGGCAGATTGATGATGCGATCGCGCCGAGTATAAGTAGCGATTATTTTGATGATTTACGCAAGCTTACGAATTTACTTAGCTTGCGTAAAGAGCCATTATCGTAAACATTGGCTTTAACAGGATTACGGTTTTTAATTTCGTAAGCATCATCTGTCTAAAGCAATAAAACCCAAATAGTTGAGCCGTCCGCGTAGCGGACGGCTCAACTATTTGGGTTTTATATTTGATGTCATGGAAATTGTGGGGCTTTGCGCCACAATTTTATATGAATGACTCCACCATTTTGACATCTTCGACGCTGCCAATAATTAAAGGAGTACGACTATGGAGCCGTTGCGGAATCACATCGAGAATTTCTTGAGTGCCAGTGGTTGCTCGTCCACCTGACTGTTCGATTAAAAATGCCAACGGGGCGGATTCATAAAGTAGACGTAATTTGCCATCGGGATGATTGACTGTTCCGGGGTAGAGAAACACACCACCCTGAAAAAGAATCCGATGGATATCAGCAACCAGCGCTCCTGAATAGCGAGCCGTATTACCCTCTTGGCGCTGAATATATCGGACATATTCACGCATCGGTTCTTCCCACTGCCAGAAGTTACCCTCATTAACACTATAAATAGAACCTTTAAGGGGAATACGGATATTCTCTTGAGACAAAATAAATTCACCAATACTCGGATCGAGGGTAAAAGCATGAACACCGTTACCAAGGGAGTAAACCAACATGGTGCTAGTACCGTAGAGAATATAGCCAGCACCTATTTGCTTACGTCCTGATTGCAATAAATCTAAGGCTTCTTCTGATTCGTCATTTCCCTCCTGTTGTCGAATCGAAAAGATGGAGCCGATCGCTAAATTCACATCGATATTGCTGGAGCCATCAATGGGATCGTAAAGTAGGGTATAGCGACCAATGGGGCAGTTTTCAGGAATGTAATAGGGCTTTTCCATTTCTTCGGAGGCAAGGCGACAGACTAAGCCACTTTGCTCAAAGGCGCGTAAAAATACGCGATTAGCATAGTGATCCATGGTTTTGACCGCTTCGCCTTGGACATTAACTTCACCTGTGACCCCCAGTACATTTTCTATTAAACCTGCACGGCTCAGATGTCGGGCGATCGCTTTGCCTGCTAAGCCAATCCGTCCCATTAATGCACTCAAATCGTACGCTTCGGGGGAAAATGTGCCAAATTGCGACAGGACATGCTGTGAAAGCGTTGTAAAGTCTCGTCCGAGACTGATCTCTTGAGCAGGGTTGAGTCTGGTAGAATCGGTCATGGGTGCGATTACTTTAATTCTTCTCCCCCATTATGAATCTAATTTCTGATATTGGACAAACCTAAAACACAATTATGAGTATCTGTCCTAGTTGCAATACGATAAATCCTGATGCTTATCAATTTTGCCAATTTTGTGGCTTAAAAATTGTGACTGAAATTGTGACTGAAATTGTGACTGAAATTGCTGATCAAGATATAACGCAACCTTTCGATTTAGAAGATTTGTTAGAAGATTTGTCGGCTAACGTAGAGTCAGAAAATAATTGGGAAATCACCCATAAAAAGTTGACAGATTTATTTGTCGATAATGCGATCGCGATTACAGTTCCGATCAACATTTCCGAGATGCCGCAAGCTGATAAGACTGATATAGCAGAGGAAATTATAGCTGAGGATGATCAGCTAAAAGATTTGGGGGAGGTAATTGATGGAGAGACAAATATATCTTCAGAAAGTAAGTTAATTATGTCTTCCGATTTGCATTTACAGAATATTAACTATGCTGGCAAAACTGATGTGGGGAAACAGCGCGATCATAATGAAGATGACTTTGTAACAATTTTTCAGACGCGGCATATTCATGGCAAAAGTCAAATCAGCGATCGCAGTTATCGTGGTTTATTTGTGTTGTGCGATGGCATGGGTGGACATGAGGGGGGCGCAGAGGCAAGTGAGATCGCTGTTAATTCGATTACTAATCAATTTCTGCCATTTTGGATTGATACTTTACCAGGGAAAAAGAAGCTCCATAAAATTATTACTAACGCCAATCAAGAAATCTTTTTAAAGAATGAAACTGAAAAGCGGCAATCTTTAAGCCGAATGGGGACAACTCTGGCGATGCTGGCGCTTCATGATCTGAATGTGGCGATCGCCCATGTGGGAGACAGCCGTATTTATCAAGTTACTAATAGATCTTCTCCAAAATTAGAACAAATCACTCGCGATCATGAAGTTTTTAATCAGTTAATTGATCTTGGTATGGATCGAGAATTGGCGTTGGCAAGACCTGATGCCCATCAATTGACCCAAGCTTTGGGACCAAATTCTAGTGGGCAATTAGATCCTGCAATTCAGTTTTTTGAGTTAACAGAGTCAACGCTATTTTTACTATGCTCTGATGGTTTGTGCGATAACGATGTAATCGAGCAGAATTGGCAAACTCATTTATTACCGATTTTAAATAAAGAGGTTGATCTAGCAACTGGTTTAGATAATTTGATGGAGTTAGGAAATAATATTAATGGTCATGACAACCTAACGGCGATACTGGTAATGTGTGATTTTTAAATAGATATATACGGCGCAAAGTGCTGCATATATGATTTATACACTCTCAATAGGTACAGGCTTCCAAGTTTCGCCGTATTTGTCCTTGAGCGCAGCCCATGCTTCGACCTGACCTTCGGCATATTCACCTGGTTTACCCCATTGTAGGAAAGCACTCATTTGCGGCTTATTTTCGGCATCAAGGAAACGGATCGCGTAGGTGGTGAAATTTCCGCGTTTAGCTTCGGCGGTTTCAAAGCGGACATCGGTGATTTTGTCCATGTTGAGGTGAAACTCAATATGCTCGGAGTGCATATTCGCATACTTGCCCTTAGGCAGTTCCGCATAAAAAAGCTTCTCGATATTTACCCTTGCTTCTAGTACACCCGCATCACTGGTGACGATCAGACGCACTAAGCCGAGAGTGTGACATTCTCCTAAAAAATCTTTTAAAGTAGTAGCCATAATAATTAACTTAATAAGTTTGTGATGACGGTGTGAAATTTTTTTGCGATCGCAATATCACTATTAAACCCGAAAAGAGTTAGTGTGTGTAGCTTTTGGGACATAAAAGTAGCGATCGCCTGATTTGGTTAGAAACTAGAGGATCTCGAAATGCTCTAAAGTTGACTACAGGCTCATTTAACAGCAATCATTCAAGCTTTTACCTATGAAAATCGCCAATAACATTACCGAATTAGTCGGGCGCACCCCCTTAGTTGAATTGCAACGCATTCCCAATGCTGAAGGCTGTGTCGCCAGAATTATTGTCAAACTGGAAAGCATGAATCCTGCGGCTTCCGTTAAGGATCGGATCGGTGTGAACATGATCCAAGAAGCAGAAGAACAGGGCTTAATTGCGCCTAATAAGACGATCCTCGTCGAGCCAACTTCAGGCAACACAGGGATTGCCCTCGCAATGGTGGCGGCGGCTAAGGGTTATCGTTTAATCTTGACCATGCCAGAAACTATGAGTTTAGAACGTCGGGCGATGTTACGCGCCTATGGAGCCGAACTCGAACTTACCCCTGGGACTGAAGGGATGGGTGGTGCAATCCGTCGGGCTAAGGAAATTTCTGAAGCTACGCCCAACGCCTATATGTTGCAGCAGTTCCGTAATCCTTCTAATCCTTCTATCCATCGCAAAACTACTGCCGAAGAGATTTGGGAAGATACCGATGGACAGATTGATTTTCTGATTGCAGGAGTTGGGACTGGTGGCACAATTACAGGGATTGCCGAAGTCATTAAATCCCGCAAGCCAGAGTTTAAGGCGATCGCCGTCGAGCCAGCCAATAGCCAAGTCTTAGCAGGCAGTCGTCCTGGTCCTCATAAAATTCAAGGTATCGGCGCAGGATTTATCCCTGATGTTTTGAAAACAGAATTGATTGATGAGATTATTCCTGTTGATGACACTCAGGCGATCGCCTTTGGACGCAGATTAGCGCGTGAAGAAGGATTGCTTTCAGGGATTTCCAGTGGTGCGGCACTATATGCGGCGATTCAAGTTGCCAAACGTCCTGAAAATGCAGGGAAAATGATTGTAATGATTCAGCCTAGTTTTGGTGAGCGTTATTTAAGTACACCACTATTCCAAGATCCTGAACTATTGGCACTTAGCTAAGAATTACAGCGCTTTGCGCTTACTTAAAACCCATAAATATTTTTAAAAGCGGCGCTTCGCGCCGCTTTTAAAAATATTTATGTACTACTCAAAGCCTCAATAGGCTGTACCAAAAAGAAAGGAGCTTACGCTCCTTTCTTTTTGGGCAATTAAAGCGATCGCAAGCTAAACTATACATAACTTTACAATTTGATGGTCTAGCTGTACCCATGACTGCAAATACCTTGCTGCGCGATGAACTTACCCAAATTTTGCCTGCGGGTGGACAAGATCCCGATCGCTTTGATTGGCAAGAGGTATGGTATCCCGTCTTTTACACCGAAGATTTAGATAAAACAAAACCTGCCAAATTTACTCTGCTAGAGCGTGATCTGGTGATTTGGTGGGACAGTCATAGCAACGCATGGAAAGCCTTTGACGATCGCTGTCCCCATCGCCTCGTGCCTCTATCGGAAGGTAGAATTGCTGAAGATGGCTTATTGGAATGTCCCTATCATGGTTGGGCGTTTAAAGGTGATGGCAGTTGCGATCGCATTCCTCAACAACCTGAAGGCGGCAATGCTCACACCTCAAAACGCGCCTGTGTGAAATCATTGCCCACTGCCGAGCGTCAGGGATTGCTATTTATTTACGCTGGCAAACCTGAAAATGCGCCACAGGTTAAGATTCCCATCGTCGATCCCCTTGACAGCGAACTGGAAAAATGGACTCTTTTCGGAACCTTTCGCGATCTTCCCTACGATGCAATTACCCTTTTAGAAAATGTCCTTGATGCGAGTCATCTTCCCTTTACCCATCACAAATCTGTAGGCAATCGCGCCAATGCCGCACCGATGGTTTTAGAAGTTCTCGAAACCGATAAAAATGGCTTTAACGGCACATGGGAAGAGGGTCCCCGCCGAGGCAAATTAGGAACGCAAGATACAACTTTTATTGCGCCTTCCTTAATGTGGCATGACCTCACATCTAAGCAATTTGGCAGAACCATGACAGTCGTATATGCCACGCCCACCCGCAAAGGTGAATGTCGGATGTTTGCGCGATTTCCCTTCCAATTCAATTCGGCAATTCCTCGATTTTTTATTAGCATCACTCCGCGTTGGTATTCCCATATTGGTCAGAATGGAATTCTCGAAGATGATCAGATTTTTCTGCATCACCAAGAACGCTATTTAGAAAAAGCCTTGGCTCAAAGAGAAAATGATGGCAATTATGCCAAAGCTTTCTATTTAGCAACTGCCGCCGACACCTACGTTTCTGAATTGCGAAAATGGGTAACTCGCTATAAAGCCGATCCCTTTGCTGGTCAAAGACTCGCTGCGCCTTTAGCCAAAGAAGTTCTCTTAGATCGTTATCATTCTCATACTTCTAAATGTGCCAGTTGTCGTAAAGCCTTAAAAACTGTGCGATCGCTAAAAACAGCAAGTCTAATCATCGCGGCGATCGCATGGACAGCCACGCCCTTGATTAGCTATTTCCTCTCGGCAAATTTACCCATACTTTTATCAGGTTCTATTACGGCGGTAATTGCGATCGCGGTTTGGTTGGTCTGCAATAACCTAGAGCGCAAGTTCATTTACGGACAGGAAACTCCCCTACGCAATCTGTAGTATGGATCCAAAACCCAAAAGAGAGAGGCGGCGCAATGCGCCGCCTCTCTCTTTTGGGTTTTATGTCTTAATATAATATAGGACTTACGCAAAAGAATGCATCGTAAGGGCAATGCATGAATTGCCCTTACGATGCAATGCAGGTTTCAAGTCATTTTGCGTAAGTCCTAATATTGCAACTTTGAAATTCAAAAACAATGACAAAACTTTATGGTGGCGCGAGAAGTCGTGCCTCAATCGTGAAATGGTACTTAGAAGAAATCCAAGCTCCCTACGAGTTTCAACTTCTGGACATGCAGGCAGGCGAACATTTACAACCTGAATTTTTAGCCATTAACCCCTTCGGCAAAGTTCCAGCAATTACGGAAGGTGATTTTCAATTGTGGGAATCTGGCGCGATTTTGCTATACCTTGCCGATAAATATGAGCAGGTAAAAACTGTCGAAGCAAGAGCGATCGCTGCTCAATGGGTATTGTTTGCCAATTCCACCCTTGGCACTGGTTTATTTGTGGCGGAAAGCCGTGAAAAAGAAACTCCGCGCTTGCTTGGCGCTTTAAATAAAGTTCTCGAAAACAAGCTCTATCTCACAGGCGATCACTTCTCGGTTGCAGATGTGGCAGTTGGTTCCATTCTCGGCTATGGGATTTTGATGTTGAAGCTATCCTATGCCGAATATCCTGCTGTTGAAGCCTATGTTAATCGCATTAATGAGCGGACTGCTTACAAAAAAGCAATTTTAGGGATCTCATAGAATTACAGGAGCGCAAAGCATTCTTTCTGCTTGCAAACCCCATATTATCGCGGTTTTCAAATGACTACTGTACAGACAATGCAAAAAATGTAGTGGCAATTCATGAATTGCCACCACATTTTTTATGCCACACTCAACTGAAAACCGCTATATCGCGCCACAAGAAAAAAATTGAAAGTGCTGCAAAGCAGCACTTTCAATTTTTTTCTTGGTTTGGGTTTGAGCGCAAAGCGCTGTGACATCCTCTCAGCGAGTAACGCGGCTGAGATTCCTAAGACTCACGACTTTTATGATATTTTAGCTTGAGATGCTGATCAATTAATTCTTAGAAAGCCCTAAAAAATCATGCTGCTTGAAGTTGATAATTTGACTGTTCGTTATGGCGAAGCAACGCCTGCGGTCGATCGCGTGACTTTTCATTTGCAAGCAGGTGAAGCGCTCGGATTAATTGGTGAAAGCGGCTGTGGTAAATCCACGATCGGGCGATCGCTGATTAAGCTATTACCCAAATATGCCAATGTCGAGGGGACAATTTGTGTCGATGGGGAAGAAATCGCTGAGAAAAAAGATGGAACATGGCGCGGCGAAAAGGTCGGCTTAATTTTTCAAGATCCGATGACAAGGCTCGATCCCTTGATGAGCATCGAGGATCATGGGTTAGAAGTATTGTCTTCCCACTATCCTAAACTTTCATCGCAGTCGGCAAAACAACGCATCCATGAAGCCCTGCGCTCGGTTCGCATCGATCCTAGTCGCGCTAAGCAATATCCCCATGAATTTAGCGGCGGAATGCGGCAGAGAGTGGCGATCGCCCTATCACTATTACTAAATCCTGTTTTATTAATTGCTGACGAGCCAACTACGAGCCTCGATGTCACGGTAGCTACTAATATTCTCAAAGAACTAACGGTACTTCGCAAAACACGATCGATGGGCTTATTGTTAGTTACCCATGACCTTGGCATGGTTGCCGAATATTGCGATCGCATTGCGGTGATGTATAACGGCGTGATTGTGGAAACTGGCTATGTGGAGCAGATTTTCCGCGATCCCCAACATCCCTATACCAAGAGTTTATTGGCTTCAGTTCTCCATTTTAATCCAGAAGCATTAGCTGTTAAAGCATCTGAACCTCAAGATCAAGAAGTTGAGAAAGAGATTGATCAAGAAGTTACAGATGATATTCCCGTAGCTTCTGATGCAAATATTCTAGAAAACAGTCAAGAACAGACGAATGCTCCAGAGAAAACTCCAGAATTTGCGATGATCAAGAAATCAGTGACTTCTTTGAAACCAGCTCCCAGAGTGATTCTCCATGTCAATCATCTCCAAAAGCATTATGTTACGGGTGGAAACCTGCTAACGCGCTTCATTGATCCTTCTAGTGGTTTAGTCAGAGCCGTTGATGACATTGATTTGGAAATAATTTCAGGCGAAACCTTTGGCATTATTGGCGAAAGTGGCTCTGGTAAAAGTACGACGGGTCGGGCGATTTTGCAACTAATCAAGCCCGATCGCGGTAGTTCTGTCCGATTTAACGGTGTGGAGTTAACCAGACTCAAGGGTGAACAATTGCGCCAAATGCGATCGCAAATGCAAATGATCTTCCAAGATCCTCGCGCTTGTTTTAGCCCCTATATGAACGTCTTTAACAGCGTCGCCGATCCTTTACTAATTCATCATCTTGTCCCAAATCTCGAAGCAGCTAAGGATAAAGTCTATGCAATTTTGGAAAAAGTTGGACTTAATTCCCAACTTGCCGATCGCTATCCCTCCGACTTGTCAGGTGGTCAATTGCAACGGGTAGCGATCGCCCGCGCCTTGATTACTAATCCTAAATTTCTGATTTGCGATGAACCTGTAAGTATGCTCGATGCGTCAATCCAGAGCCAAGTTTTGCAATTAATGCGCGATCTCAAACAGGAATTTAAGCTAACTTACATCTTTATTACCCACGATCTCGCTGTTGCCCAATTTTTCTGCGATCGCATTGCGGTGATGCGTAGGGGTAAAATTGTGGAGCAGGATAGCACTGAGGCAGTGTTGACCAATCCTCAACATGAATACACCAAATCTTTAATCGCTTCGATTCCACGCATTCCCTATGTTAACCATTAGGCTACAGAAAGACGCAAAGTGTCTTTCTGTAGCGCATATAACTCATTAACCGCGCCAATGCCCGATTTTCCTCCCGATTTTTCGTCACAAAATTTTCTTGATTCCCACTTTCTCAATCCCGATCGCACCAATCTCGAAGACATCCGCAAGTTAGGCTATGCCTTTGTCGATCTCATCGTTGACTCGGTGCTAGATACACAAAACCAAGCCTTCGTTCAAGATCAATCCTCTTTTAAGATCAATATTCCTGAACATGGCGATAAACTTGCAGACTTGTTAGCCGAAGTGCGATCGCAGGTTTTACCGCGTACTGTTAACTTCCAAAATCCTCGCTACATGGGACATATGGACAGCGTGCCTACGGCGATTACGATCTGGGCGGATGCACTTATTTCGGCAATTAATAACAATATGCTCAGTTATGAACTCGCTCCTGTATTTACAGAAATGGAAGCGCAACTGATGCAATGGTTTGGGAATCTCTTTGGAATGGGAACTGATTGTTTCGGCACATTGACCGCAGGCGGCAGCTTAGCCAATATTTCGGGATTATTATTAGCGAGAAACTGGAAACAACCACAGAGCATAACTTTAGGTAATTCTCATAATTTAGTTGCCTTTGTTTCGGATGCGGCGCATACTTCCTTTGAGAAAGCCATGAATGTGATCGGGCTTGGTAAAGAGAACTTAGTGCGAGTTCTCACCAACGATCGCGGCGAAATTATTCTCGAAGAATTAGAACTAGAAATTCAAAAAGCAATTAGACAAGGGAAACAACCTTTTTTTGTGGCAGCGATCGCAGGAACAACCGTTACAGGGGCAGTTGATGCAATTCAATCCGTGGGAGAAATTGCTAAACGTTATGACTGCTGGTTTCATGTCGATGCCGCCTACGGTGGCGCAGGGATTTTTTCGCCAAAACTGCAACCACTATTTCAAGGCTGTGAACTGGCGGACTCGATCACCTTTAATCCGCAAAAATGGCTATGGGTAGCGCGAACCTGTGCCATGCTCATCGTCAAAGATAAACAGCATCTTGTCGATGGCTTTGATGGCGAACTTCCCTATATGGATGATCACACACTCAATTTTGGAAATTTCAACCTACAGGGAACGCGCCGTACCGATAGCCTGAAGCTATGGATGGCTCTTAAAGCGATGGGGATTTCAGGTTGTCGCTATCTAGTCGAGCGATCGCTAGATCTCTCCGATAACTTACATCAATGGGTAGAAACATCACCCGAATTAGAACTAGTCTGTGAACCAACCCTAAATATTATCTGTTTGAAATCTAATAATCCGCACCTTAGCTGTGCGTTCCTGCGACAACAATGGATCGATACAGGGAAATTATGGCTGTCTTTGCCGCTATGGAAAGGCGATCGCATCCTCAAAGCTGTCGTCTTACATCCCTATGCAGGTTAGACCTATGCAGGTTAGACCTATGCAGGTTAGACAATGGGCTTAAGCCTATTGTCTTTGATTAATTTGTTGAAAGTATTATAAAGCAACACTTTCAACAAAAATTACAACAAAAATTATTTTGGAATGACCCACTATAATTTAAAGTTAATGAATAGCTTGGACAGTCCAAAACAAAGCCTAAGCTCGCAATAATTCATAAATTTGAGATATGTCATGCTCTGCCCGTTTTGTCAGCATACCGATAGCCGTGTTTTAGAATCTCGTTCGGCAGAGTCAGGCAGTAGCATTCGACGCAGGCGGGAATGTCTCAATTGTCAGCGCCGCTTTACTACCTACGAGCGCATCGAGTTTGTGCCAATTACCGTATTAAAGCGCGATGGTATGAGTGAGTCCTTCGATCGCTCCAAACTACTACGAGGCATGATTCGCGCCTGTGAAAAAACTGGAGTATCACAGACCACCCTCGAATCAATCATTGACGAAATCGAAGCACAACTACAAACCCGCGATCGCCATCAAGTCTCTAGTGTTGAGATTGGCGAGATGGTTTTGCAATATTTGCAAAATATTAACGAAGTTGCCTATGTGCGGTTTGCCTCAGTATATCGGCAGTTTCGGGGAGTACGAGATTTTGCTGAAGCGCTAAATCATTTTAACTAGAATCCAAGTATAGACCGAGCCAGCTTTTTAAATTTGCCACACAAATCTTGATCGTATTTTGGATTATTTTGATTGTGTTTCTGTATACAATCTGAAAATTTTAATTTATAAGCCCAAAAACGTATCAGATTAAGACACTTTAAATCCATTCTGACGAAAATTTGTAAAGAAAAGTTGAAATTTCTTATTTACTCTAGCTATAATAACTATGTTTTGTAATCCCGATCGCATTTCAGGGTCTAAATTAGGAGGTATCGATTTGGCAAGGAGACGTAAGCGGAAGAGTAGACGTCGCCAAGAAGGGCGCAAAATCCTAGAACATATTCCTCAATTTAGTATCGATAGTGGTGAAGACAAGCCTGTGACGGCTGCACGTAAGTACATCCATACCCATGGCATTCTTCCTCCAGCACTGTTGCTTGTAAGACGCAACGAGCATACAACAGATCGATACTTCTGGGCAGAAAAAGGACTATTTGGAGCACAGTATGTTGAAGAAAATCACTTCTTGTTTCCTAGTCTGAAACCACCTGAAGAAAGAGAAGTTGCACTTGCTGTATCTCGATAAACTTTATCGAAAAATTGGGTGTACGAAACCGCCGTTCTGAGGCGGCTTTAAATTAGAGTATGGTTCACACCGTAGGAAATACGATAGGTTAATGCTTGAGAATCTAGTTGCAAGACTAGGTATCAATAAATAAGCTAGTAAAAAAGAATTTGATACCCCGTCCGCTTGCGGCGGGGTTGTTCATTAATATAGCAATAACCGATAATTCCTAGCATCTGTCAACAACTAAAAAAATTAAAAAAGAGTGAGCTTTAGCTCACTCTTTTTTAAGAATATTATAATTTTTTTAACATCAAACATAGCAGGAAACAAAAAAGCGATCGCTAAGCATTTACAACTTCTTTACTGATAGATTTTTTCCATCCTCTAGGCATTTTTAGATCGTCAGGATCGACATAATGACAAGCATAATCATCTAAACAGATCAAAGCCCAGCCATTGCCATCAATGTTAATCAATTTATAAGAAGCTTCTAAAACAAAAAAGCCCTTATGATTGCGAGTGTCAGGCTTTACTTTTACATTTTCTAAGATCATGTGATTAACTTCCTTTTAAATAAAAATCAAAAAATTTAGGTGATAAAAAAATTACCAACCCTAATTGGTTACTTATATTTAGGTAGCCTAACACCCTTGACAAAAAAACTGTGTTAAGTTTTTCTGACTAAGCAGTGGCAGTTATAAAGTTATATGAGCTTGCGTAAAGTTATATCGACAAATCGATCAATCAGGGTTAACAAATATTAATAGTAATGAGAATAAAGTTATTTAAATTTTAGTCAATCAACCATTCTCTTACCTTTTCAAGTGCTTTCCAGTTTGGACGACGACGTAAACCTTCTTCAAAATTCTCAACAATTTCTGGCTTGATATCTTTCAAAATCATTAGCCAATTCTGAGCCGCTTCAATTTGTTCGCGGACTCCCTTCTGAGACAGTTCCAACATGGCGATCGCTAGATTAATCCGTCCTTGAGGATCTTCGGGAGCAATCTTCACTGCTTTTTGAGCCGCTTTAAGCGCTAATTTGGCATCGTCATCTAGTAAATATAACCAAGATAGGCAAATCCAGCCACTTGCAACTTTGGGCTGGCGATCGCACACTTTCTCAAACACAGGAATTAAGGTCGCCGCAGATTCACCCTGTTTGTAGCGCTCTAAACCCTGAGTGAATAAATCTTCTACAATTTCTGTATTCATTGAGCGAATCAAAACTCCAAAGCCGTATTTTTTGCCTTATGAATTCTATCATAAAATTGGATCAAAGCCTAATATGCATCAGAATCGAGATAAAGTGGAGTTCTGGGCAAAAACTGGCTAAATATTTTGGCTGATCAGATTACAAGAAACGCGATATTTTCAATCTCAAGCTATAAGCATATCTGAAGATATTAGAACAACAAAAGAATTGCCCTTTTAAGTATCATCTCTTAAAAGGGCAATTCTTTTATTTATATAAATCGTTTTTAAATTTGGTATTTAAACACAGAATCTTTAAATAGGCCGACTCCGTTTGAATGTTTATATTCTCCAAGATATCGAGCAAAAAAGGGGATCGCTTAATATTTTTTTTATTATTTGGATGAGTCACTTGACAAAGCCCTAGTTACTTATCTTGAAAGTCTTATAAAAAAAGCACCTCTTACGAGGTGCTTTTTTTATGCTTTTTTATGCTTTTTTTATTAGACTTGCCAATTAACCCAGTCTTGAGGTTTTAGGAAGGTTGTATTCAATTCGGCTTCAGGAGTATTAGGTTCAGGATGATAGTCATAGTCCCAGCGCACTAGCGGAGGTAATGACATCAGGATAGATTCAGTGCGTCCATTGGTTTGCAGACCGAAGATTGTACCGCGATCGTAGACGAGGTTAAATTCCACATAGCGTCCACGGCGGTATAGTTGCCATTGCTTTTCGCGATCGCCAAATTCTATATTGCGGCGACGGTTTGCGATCGGGGTATAGGCTGGTAAGAAGGAATTACCACAGTCCTGAACAAAGGCAAAGATTTCTTCCCAAGTGCGAGGCACATCACCGATTTCGTCACTCATCACTTGAGCGCTAGTGGAATCATTACTATTTTTGTAAAGCCCATCTTCGCCATTTTGGTAATCGAAGAAAATACCGCCCACGCCGCGAGTCTCACCGCGATGCTTGAGGAAAAAGTAATCATCACACCATTGCTTGAACACAGGATAGTAATGGGGATTGTGGCGATCGCAAGTTTCTTTAAGGGTTGTGTGCAAATGTTTTGCATCTTCGGCAAAACCATAGTAAGGGGTGAGGTCTAGTCCACCGCCAAACCACCAGATGGGACCTGCTTCAAAATAACGGTAGTTTAGATGAACTGTTGGTGCGTAGGGATTCTTAGGGTGTAACACCATCGAAGTACCTGTCGCATAGAATAATTCACCTGCAACTTCTGGATGATGGCGCAAAATGCTTGGCGGCAATTGGGAGCCGAAAACCTCAGAAAAATTTACGCCGCCCTTATCAAAATAATCACCATCAGTAATTACCCGCGATCGCCCGCCGCCACCTTCAGGACGTTCCCACTGATCTTGTTTAAATTTAGCTTTGCCATCTAATTCCTCTAAACCTTGGCAAATGCTGTCTTGCAAGCTTTGCATGAACTGCTTCACGCGAGCCTTAGAATCAACAGGAACTTTTGCTAAAACCTTACTAGGGGCGACAGGGGCGATAGTCATAATCGTTTCTTTGTACTTAACGTTTCAAAAATGGGAATGTTGTGAATTAGGATTGTTTTTAAGCATCGATCACTGTTAAATACTCTACATTCAGTCTGTAATGAGTGGGGCAAATGTAAAGCATTGTGTAGAAAATTATCGTAATACTCCCTTCCCAGTGAAAGATTAGACGTTGCGGCGCAACGTCTAATTCTTGGTTTTTAATGTCTATTTTGATACTGGGAAGGGAGTATCTACCCTATAGCTGACTATAGGGTTAAAAAGTTTGCCCTTGATTTTATAAAATTTTTACCATGCTAGATCTACCAGAACAATTTTTGATTTTACAAACACCAAGACTGATTCTTCGGAAAATAACCATTGAAGATGCCGAAAATATTTTTACCTATGCTAACGATCCACAAGTCGCAGCTTACACATTATGGGATGCACATCATTCTATTAATGAGACTTACGAATATCTAAATAATGTTGTTTTGCCAATCTATCGCTCCTGGTTCTAAATTAGTTTGTGTTTGATAAAATAGGAGTATTGGACGAAATGAGAGAAAAAGTCCTATGGAAAAACGCAAAGCCCGAACGACATCAGGAGACAAAACTATTTGTCTACCGATGTTA
>Ga0316611_1000297_pt1 | contig 18372 bp, 10 predicted proteins | sample MIS2016202_MG_FD_207675 | JGI IMG/M metagenome (GOLD analysis project Ga0316611, IMG submission 207675) | Microbial mat bacterial communities from Middle Island sinkhole, Lake Huron, Michigan, United States - MIS.2016.202 | ecosystem: Environmental > Aquatic > Freshwater > Lake > Sediment... | reverse complement strand
TGGCAAAAAAAATAGTAAAAAACTCTAAACGCCCCGATTTGGAATTACACTTTACGGAGTTTAATTCATTGGTTGCCAAAGATTCAGCCTCAGTTTCGTGGAGTGCCAATGATAATGTAGAAAACCTGTATGCAGCATCGTTTATTGTACGCAACATGTTAGAGTTAGACAAGGAAGTGAATACAATGTGTTATTGGGTAGCTACTGATATTGACGATTATAGCGGCATACCACATGCGCCTTTTTCATCGAACTACGGATTGGTAAATAATGTAGGTATTCCAAAATCTACTTTCAATGCTTTCTCCTTGTTGCGAAAAATGGAGGGTAATGTGCTGACTGTTACAAAGTCGGAAATGGCAGACACCAAAGCGAAGGCTAAGGTGCAACCAGCAAGCGTACCAACCAAAGGAAAAGGTGCTTTTGCGGTGAACGATTTGGGTATTATCCGAGTGATGCTTTGGAATCAAAACTTTTTGGAAATTGCCAATCACAAAACCTGGTCAGGAACAGTATCGCTTCCAAACTTAGATGCTAAAAAACTATATGTTGTTGTAACTTCTTCTATACGTGCAGGCGAAGGAAGCCCTTTCGAGTCATGGAAAGAGATGGGTTCACCTCAAAATCTAACCAAAGGGCAAATAAACTTACTCAAAGCGCATTCAGTACCTGCTTTTACGTTCGGAAAACTATATGATAAGAACGGAAAATTAAGTCTCGATTTTAGTCTCACTCCCGGCGAAGTAAAATACTTTGAGATAGCTCCTAAAGATCAGGATGCTGTGAATACAGGCATTAAAGCGACGAAGGATTTAGAGAAAAAATTGAGTGATTCTTCAAAAGAATAAAAATTAATAACAATCCATTTTTTATGGACAAAAGAGATTATATTTCGGTATTGAATTACGAGCCTCAGATGATCGAAGATGTTAATTATCAGCAAGTTCAGAAAGAACTAAAAACAGGTTGGAATACCTGGTACAATAATTCCATGCTTACACAAGTGTTATTACCAGAGGGTTTTTCACTGCATTTGGGACTGAAAGACCGTCGGCTTTTTGGCGATTATGTCCGCGAATTTTTCCCAATGGACAATGAAATTCCCGAAGTGATTGTTCGTCCGGGCAAGGTAAGAACCCTTGATGGTTCATATACCGATGTGGAAATTGAATGGAAAGGCATTAAATTCCGTGTAGAAAGTGCCACCGAAAACGAACAGTTGTATTGGTTGATTACGCCTACCGAATTGCCAAAAATACGTCCACATATTGCTATGGAGGCTGCTATGTTGTGGCAATATCCTGGAAAAATATCGATCCAAGGTGAAAAAATTATTGCTCAGTTGGGAGATAAAACAATAGAAGTTCATTCAACGGCTACTCCAGTGAAAGATCTGATTGTTCCAGCATTTACGCCTACCTTGACCTATAAGATGGATTATGATCCGATTGGTTTTTGTACGGGTGAAGCATTGACTGTTGAACAAATAGCGAATGTTATTAAGCGCAAACGCAAAGAATTTGAAGATGACAATATGAAATACGGTCATTTGGCAGAATCTTATCAGGCTATGGCTGCATTATTAGGCTGGAGTACTATTTATGAACCTATGTACGACCGCGTAGTAACGCCAGGTGCAGGTCGTTGGTGGAACAAACGTTTCAATAGTTATGTGGTTTGGGGATGGGATTTTACAGCATTCAACTACTTACCTTTCGATAAAAATCTGACTTATGCAAATATTGTTGAAATCATTCGACACATTACCCCCGAAGGCTTTTTCCCTAACTATGCAATGGGTTACGGTACGGCTTCGCGCGATCGTTCGCAACCGCCTGTCTATGGCTTTGCTGTAAAGGCTATCTACGAAAAATATGGCGAAAAATGGTTCTTGGAAGTATGTATGCCGTTGGTGTTAAAAAACAACCGTTGGTGGCACAATACCCGCCAGCTCGAAGGTTATTTGTGTTGGGGTTCAAGCCCAATTCTGATGGACTGGGATGCGCACACCAAACAAGCTGCTACTTTCGAGTCGGGATTGGATAATTCGCCTATGTTCGACGATGTGCCTTTCAATACTGATAATCACTTGTTGATGCAAGGTGATGTTGGCTTGATGGCTTTGTATGTATATGATTGTGAATCATTAGCTTATGTGGCTGCCGAATTGGGACAAAAGGAGGTGGAAAAAGAACTTCTGGAACGTGCTAAATTATACAAAGCTAAGTTGGCAACTATGTGGGACGAAGAAAAGGGTATTTACCTGAATTTCCGTTTGGATATTCACGAAAGCAACCCTCGCATTTCGCCAACCAATTTCTATCCAATGCTTATCAACTTGCCAACCAAAGAGCAAGCAGACAGATTGGTAAATGAACATTTGTTGAATCCAGTTGAGTTTTGGGGCGAATATGTAATTCCTTCCATTTCGCGCAACGATCCTGGTTATCCAGATCAAGCATACTGGCGTGGTCGTGTGTGGCCTCCAATGAATATGCTTGTTTATATGGGGTTGAAAAATTATGGTTTTGAAGCTCTACGTAAAAAATTGGCAGAGAAAACAACAGCCTTGATGCTCAAAGATTATCGTCGCGGTAACTGGATTCGCGAAAACTATCATGCGGAATTAGGTGATGGAACTTTTGATTCCACAACCTTTGGTGGAAGCGATTGCTATTATACCTGGGGTACGCTGATGGGTATCCCTGAATTTATGGAGAACAGATATTATTGATTGACAATCACATAAATTATGAAACAATTAAGTTGTATTTTTATTTTTTTATTGATTTTGGGCGTTACAACCGCTCAAAATCAATCAAAAACCGTAAATCCCGAAAAGGCAGGATTTTCGTCGGAGCGTTTGGCGCGTGTCGATAGTTTTTTAAGCCGCGAAGTTGCTTTAGGGCATATCCCCAATGCAGTAACTTACGTGTACCGCCATGGAAAATTGGTGCATAACAAGGCTTTTGGTTGGAAAAATATTGAAAGAAAAGAACCAGTTCTGTTGAGTTCAATTTATCGCAATGCCTCACAAACGAAAGCCATTACTTCTGTTGGCTTAATGATGTTGTACGAAAAAGGTGCATTCCTGTTGGACGATCCTATCTCCAAATACATTCCGGAATTTAAAAATCCGGTAATCTTGGATAAAATCAATGACGCAGATTCTACTTTTACCAGTCATCCTGCCAAAAAGGAAATTACCATTCGTCAGTTGTTGAGCCATAGTTCAGGAATTCCTTACGGAAACAAAGTTTTTGAAAAAGCTCAAATCCCCGGTGTAAACTCTTTGAAACCGCTTAAAATTGCAGATGTTGTAAAAAAAATAGCCAAACTCCCTTTGAATCACGAGCCTGGAGAAGGATTTACTTATGGATTGAATACCGATGTGTTGGGCTATTTGATTGAAGTATTGAGCGGCATGCCATTGGATGTTTATTTCCGCACCCAATTGCTTGATCCGTTAGAAATGTACGATTCGTATTTTTATTTGCCCAAAGAAAAAGAAAACCGCTTAGTTACACTGTATGCGCAGGACAAAGAAAACGGAATTTTGTATATGTCACCACATGAAAGCAATCAGACTTATCCGGTAGCAGGTGCCAAAACCTATTTTTCGGGTGGTGCCGGCTTGGTTGGTCCGATTGGCGATTATGCCAATTTTTGCTCAATGCTATTGAATAAGGGCAATTTCAAAGGAAAACAATTGATAAGCCCCAAAACCGTTGAATTGATGACTCGCAACCAAATTGGTGAATATGAAGTGTGGGACAGGAAAGAAAAATTCGGGTTGGGTTTTGAATTGATAACGGAAAAAAGAGCAGCTGTAAATCTCTCTTCCGTTGGAGCTTATGGGTGGGGTGGTATGTATGCTACAAGTTATGTGATTGACCCTGTGGAGCATATGATTTTATTGATATATACCAATGCATATCCGTTACAAAACCAAATTGGCGAAAAATTCAAGGTGTTGGTTTATCAGGCAATAAACATAGAAAAATAGAAATTAAATATATGAACTGGAAAGAATTAAGTTTAAGAGAGAAAATTGGTCAAACTGTTTGTATTTTGGCAGATGATGAGGCGCAAATCAAAGCGTATGGTTCGCTAAAAACCTTTTTGGATAAATACCCTGTTGGGGCAATATTCACTGGTGCAATGGCTTTTTTGCATCCTGAGATTGAAGTTACAGCACCTAAGTTGATGGCGCAAATAGCTAATTATCAGCAAAACTCTAAAGTGCCACTTCTTACGGTGGACGATATGGAAAGTGGTCCAGGATTATTGTTTAAAGGTCTGCCTCACTTCCCACATCAAATGGCTGTTGGAGCAGCCAATAGCGAAGAATTGGCTTATGAATATGGCAAATGTTTGGCTTTGGGTGCAAAGTCTGTTGGTGTAAATTGGTTGCTTACTCCCGTGGCTGATTTGAGTTTGAATCCTTTCAACCCCGATGTACATGTTCGGGCATTCAGTGATAATCCCGATTTAGCTGCACGATTATTGGTGGCTATGGTGCGTGGGATGCAGGATAATGGTATTGCTGCTACGTTGAAACACTTTCCTGGTGATGGTGTGGATTATCGAGAGCAACATTTGGTTACTTCTACCAACTCACTTTCGGCTGAAAAATGGATGAATACATTTGGTAAAGTTTTTCAAACTTCGATTGACGAAGGAGCTTCTTCAATTATGACAGGGCACATTACACTGCCCGCCTTCCAACAAAAAAAGGTTGATGGTTTATATCTTCCGGCATCTATCTCCGACGAATTGGTGGTGGATTTGCTGAAAAAGAAAATGAATTTCGGCGGTGTAGTGGTTACTGATGCCCTTATTATGGGAGGTTTAAAAAAATGGACAAAAGATACTGCTGATAGCGCTGTTCAGTGCTTGATGGCTGGTAACGACATGATGCTTTGGCCTGATTTGGAGTATTTTGATAGAGTCGAAGCTGCTATCCAGAATGGAGAGATGAGCGAAGACCGCCTGAACGATGCGGTGGATAGAATCTGGAAAATGAAAGAAAAACTCGGTGTGTTTGAGCCTGAAAAAATTGAAGTGGCAGCCACTCCCGAAGAAATTAATGATGAATTGACTGCAATGTCGCGCTCGGTTGCCGAAAAAGCGGTAACATTGGTGTGTGACAAAAAATCAATGTTGCCCATTTCTACTAACAAATATAAAAAAGTATTGGTGGTGGGTGTTACGCCAAACAAGCAATACCACGAGCAACTCGAAACCCTTTGCTCGGAATTGCGTGAGCGTGGTTTTGAAGTAGATTTGCGCCATAATGTACAATACGAGGCTGATGGCTGGGAAGATAAATTCTCGCAGGGCTACGATTTGATAATCTGGGTATTGAATCGTTTTCCTCAACGTCCATTTGGTGGTATGGATTTCTTTGTGGACGAATGCTTCAGTGTGTGGGGTGCATTGTGCGATCGCAAAGAGGATACTATAATTGTTTCACTCGCTAGCCCTTATAGTTATAACGAATACTTCTTGCAAGCCAATGTGTTTATCAATACATTCTCGTATGTAAAAGAAAGTCAGAAGGCATTGGCAAGAGCATTGGTTGGCGAAATTCCATTCAATACTTTTAGTCCCGTGAAGATGAAGTTTACAGTTCAATTACCTGTGTTTGAGGATTAATTTGATAGAATTATGAAGACAAAACTAATGTATTTTTGCTTGTGTGTGTGTATGTCTGTAGCGGCTCAAAATCCAACTTTCAAAGTTAGTACAAAAGTCCTTGCCACTGTTGACGACAAACTGTTTGGACAGTTCATGGAAAAACCAAGTTGGGAAGGTGAGATTGGTGGTGATGGGGCAATAGATAAGAAAACAGGACGTGTTTCGCCCGATGTTTTGGCGTACCTCAAAGAGATGAAAATTCCGCTTATTCGTTTTCCCGGAGGTACAGATATTGATTATTATCCGTGGTATAATTTAATTGATAATGTGCCGGGAAAACATGCCAAACGTCCACCTTATCGCAATTATTCGGGTTCGGGCAAAGTAACTTCCGATAATAGATTGGGATTGGATCATTTTTTGGCGCTATGTCACGATTTGAAAGCAGAGCCTGTGTTGGCTGTCAATATCGGAGATGCTTTTTTTAAGAAAATATCCATACAAGAAGCCGCCATGAACGCCGCTGGTTTGGTGGCATATTGTAATGCAAAATCAGGTGCAAAATTACCCAAAGGTATGATTGATTGGACTGCTGTGCGCAAGCAAAACGGACATGCAGCTCCTTATAAAGTTACTTTTTTTGAAGTGGGGAACGAAATCCAATACTTCAAAACCATGAAAGACAAAGGGGTTAATGATACCATTGTAAAGCATTATATCAACTGCTTGGAGGCAATGACAAATGCAATGTTGGCTGTTGACCCGACTATAAAAATCATTACCGACGGTGAGGTGAAAGAGGTGTCGGAGCAAATTCGACTTCGTTTGGGAAACAAAATCAGCTATTTGGCTTGTCATTTCTATGCTCCGTGGTGTATCGATTTTGTGAAAAAAGATACGTCTAAAGTGGAGTTGAAAACCCTGACCGAGAACGATATTTGGAATGCCTGGGTAGCAGCCCCTGCAATCGATTCAAATACAGGTACTTCCCGTATTCCAACGGCAGGTAAATACGAACATGCTACTGCTGTGGGTTACAATTTGGCTATCACCGAATGGAATTGGAACGGCTGGTGGAACTCCAAAATTGCGAAAGACGCAGCACTAAATTCGCTTTTTGCAAAAGGGATTGGCGTTGCTGGTTTTTTGAATGCTATGTTGCGCGATGCGGGTCGAATGAAAATTGGATGCCAGTCGATGCTTGTTGGCAATGTATGGGATATCAATGCAATACGCGTAGATACTACCGGAAGCAAACCTGCTCAGTTTTTTCCTTCAGGGAAGGTTATTACTTTGTATTCTAAGTATCACGGGTCACAATTGTTGGAAATGAATGTCGAAAATCAACTTTTCTACAATCAACCTTATAAAATGACCCTGATTGATCCTGCACCCAAAGTGGCATACGTTGATGCTGTTGCAACCCGTACAAAATCAAAGCTTTACGTGGCGTTTATCAATCGTGATATGAACAAGGATATTACTGTTGATTTGGATATGACAGCTTTTAAGGCAAGTAAAACCTATCAACAACATATTTTTACCACAGACGATATAAAGTTAAATCCGCTGGGCAATTTTGAAAATCAAAAGCACTTATCCGAGAATAATAAGATGTTTAAAATCCGATTGCCGAAACATTCAGTGTCAGTGGTGGAGATAAAAATTTAAATACGTTTTATACATACAATCATGATAAAAATCAATCAAAAACAATTTACGTTGCGTTTTGCAGATGAAAAAAATTTTTTGCTGTTGCATTTGAAAGCTACCGGCAAAACCATTGTTCTTTCGTTGCCAACATTGGAACTGGATGGTATTTTTGTGGAGCTTAAATTGCTCAATGCCAGCGAAAAGTCAGTCAAAAACCCGGGTAATGGCATTTTCGAGCATATTATTTTAGCCAATACCGGTTATAAATCACTGCTCCTGAAATTATATATTCGGGTTTCGGAAAAAAGTTCCATTGTGCGTTTCCGTTACGAATTGTACAGTAACGAGCCTATCCGAATGACAAAAACCAATGACGCTGAAAGTTTATGCTATTTTGGAGTGGATACGTCTGCATTTCATACTGTAAATGAAATTCGCCTGTCGGAATTCAACGAAAAAATACATGCCACTCACCTCACCGAAACCAATGTGCCGGCTTCGTATTTCGAAAACAAACTTTCGCTTGTGGGGCCTATTATGGCGTTTTCCGATAATCAGACTTCGGTAGTAGTGGCTTACGAACATGGCGCACAATATCCGAACACTTTTCTCAACTTCGGTTTACAACCCGACCGAAAAGTGCGTGTGTGTGCCTCAAAAGCCAATTATGCTACGAATGCTATAATCGACTCGAATGCTTGTTTCGAATCTATCTGGTTTCAGATAGGTGCTGTTCAGGGCGATTTGAACGACCTTGCTGCTGAATACCGTCGCTTTATGCTCGAAGCAATCAATCCATATCCGGCTTCGCGTCAACCCTATATTTTTTACAATACCTGGGGTCGTCAGGAGCGTGTGAAATGGGGTGGCTCAACCTATCTTGCCAGCATGAATCTGGATTTCACACTTGCCGAAATTGACCGTGCTGCTGCAATGGGTATCGAAGTATTTGTGATTGATACAGGTTGGTACCTGAAAACCGGCGATTGGGAAGTGAACAAAGACTTTTTCCCCGATGAGCTGAAACAGATAAAAGCGAAATTAGACAGCTACGGTATGAAGCTTGGTTTGTGGTTCAATCCGACTATGGCTGCACTCTCGAGCCGAACATTGGCCAAAAATGAACCTTCGCGCATGACCATGAATGGCAAAAATATCGATCCGCTGGAGATTTGGGAAACAGAAGCAAGTGTGGGGCTCTGTTTGGTAAGTCCTTACTGGGAAGTATATGCCAACCGGTTGATTTCGCTGATTGACCAACTGGGTGTTACCTACTTTAAATTGGATGGTGTGCAGCAATATGGTTGCAACGACCCACGACATTACCATGGCGATGAGAACGTTTCGAATAATGAGCGTAACGAGCTGTATGCCTTTATGTTGCCTGTTTATTTTGGCAAAATCATGGATAAAGTAAAATCACATTGCCCCGAAGCGATTTTCGATTTCGATATAACGGAGGATGGGCGGTTTGTGGGTTTGCTTTTCCTGTCGCAAGGCAAGTTTTTTATCATGAATAACGGTCCGTATTACCACAATTTTGATGTGTGCGACGACTGGAAAAGTCCGACTCCCGACGGCAATCCCAATATTTTTGTAAATCCGGGAGCTGCGCGTGGTTGGTACACCCGTACGGTGCTCGATTACGACAAATGGATTCCTTCCGTTTTGTTCCTCACGCATTATTTTCCTGATGCGCCACGCTCGTCGCAGGAACTGAATGTGGCTTCGCTGATGCTGGGACAAAATGGAATCTGGGGTGAAATTCTGCCTTTACCTAACGAGGATGTTCAATTTTTCAACGAACAACTAGCACATTACAAGGATGTTCGTGCCGACATTACGGCTGCTTTACTTACCCAAACGGGTTTTATTGGAGATAGCCATGAAGTATACGAAAAAATAAATCCGGCAACAGGCAGAGGAATTGTGGTGGTATTTGTAAATCATAAAGGCGATTATCAGTACGTTACTACAAAAACTGTTTCGGACAATGTTGTCGTTTCTACTTCGGGTGTAACAGTAAAAAAAGGCGCACAAGGTACGACGCTTATTCAGGTTCAAAGTCCTGAAAAAGGTGCTTATATTGTGTATTTCAACTAATAGTTAATAAGAAAAACGATTTTTTTTTGAACGCGAAGATGCAAAGTAGCTATGACACAAAGAATAATTTTGTTTGATAATTTAATCTTTGCGACTTTTAACCTTTGTATACTTATCGTTAACATTAAAATATAAACTTTTCAATGTACAACAGATATTACAATCTAAAATATTTCAAAAATGTCAGAAAACCAACATCTCTCGCCAGCCGAGAATTACAAAGCCACTCAAGCCAAACTGAAATCAGGTTGGGGGACTTTCAACGATAAAAGTGTATTAAGTCATTTGTTTCTTCCTGAGGGTATTGCCCTGAATTTAGGAGTAAAGCTAAAACAAATTACACCGGAAACCTATTTGAAAGACGCCTATATTTCGTCGCGTGACCCTCGTCTCGAGACCATTATTCCCGGATATAAAGCCTACGATGGCAGTTATTCTGAGCTTACAATTGAATGGAGTGGTGTTAAGTTTAAAGTGGAAAGTGCAACAACCGAAACCAACGATTTATTGTTATTGGTTACTCCTGTTAGTGTGCCTAAGTTTACGCCCAATTTGGTATTGGAAACAGGGATGTTGTGGAACAAACCAGGCGTAATTGAACTTCAGCAGGATTCGATATGCATCAAAACAAAAACCAAAGAGTTGATGGTGCGTTCTACAAATCCGCTCGTAGATGAGTTTTTGGCAAATACTTCGCCTTATATGGCAGTAGTTTTCGACCAACAATCGGCTTTTTATACAGGCGAAGAAAAATCATTGTCGGAAATTCAACAAATTGTGGCTCACAGGCGCGCAGCACTCGAGGCAGTGTATGCCAAGTATGGTCAAAATAGCGATGTGTATCAGGCAATTCACAGTGTAATTGGTTGGAACGTAATTTACGATGCTGCCAAAGACCGAATTGTATATCCAGTCAGCCGACTTTGGAATCAAACCTTTGGAGGCGTTGCTCTGTTCGACTGGGATACTTATTTTGGCGCATGGATGGCGAGTTTGGAGAGTAAAGAACTTGCGTATGCCAATGCCGTAGAAATAACCAAATCCATTACCCCCGGCGGATTTATCCCAAATTATGCCGGCGGAAGTGGGCTTGCTTCGTACGACCGTTCGCAACCGCCGGTGGGTAGTTTGGTATTTACAAAATTGTACGAAAAATTTCAGGAAAAATGGTTACTCGAATATGTGTTCGATGACCTGCTGACCTGGAATCGCTGGTGGCCTGCTAACCGCGATAACATAGGATTATTGTGCTGGGGCTCAAACCCTACTGATGCGTCTCTCAAAGAAGATGGGGCGAGCAATAACTGGCAGGGAGCGGCTTACGAATCGGGTTTGGACAATTCGCCCATGTTCGACGATGTGCCATTCAATACCGACACGCATCAGTTGGAAATTGCAGATGTTGGTTTAACGGCTTTGTACGTGATGGATTGTGATAAATTAGCCGAAATAGCAATTATTTTGGACAAGCAGGCTGAAGCTGATGAATTGAAAGCCAGAGCTGACTTGTACCGCAAAAATTTAGCCCAACTTTGGGATAATGAGTATGGATTCTATTTGAATAAGCGAACTGACACGGGTGAATTGTCGAAACGCATATCGCCTACCAATTTCTATCCGATGCTTGCCAAAGCTCCTACACAAGCGCAAGCAGAGCGAATGGTGAGTGAGCATCTAATGAATCCCGAAGAGTTTTTCGGCGAATGGATGGTGCCGTCGTCACCCAAAAACGACCCGGCTTTCGGCGAACAGGAATACTGGCGTGGACGTATTTGGGGACCGCTGAACTTCTTGGTTTACTTAGGTTTATGCGAATACGATTTGCCTGAAGCCCGTACAATGTTAGCCGAAAAATCGAAATACCTGATGATGGAAAACGTGAAGATAAATGGTTATATTTATGAGAATTACAACTCCATTACCGGAAATGTTCACGATTTAGCCGAAGGTCGCTCCATGGGCGATAACTATTACCATTGGGGTGCTTTGCTTGGGTTTATCGATATTTTAGAAAATTGTGAGTATTGAGATAATCAAAAAAACTTCTCTATATTTGCATAAAATACACTATGCCCGATCTTATTCCCCCTTAAGGGGGTTAGGGGGCAAATTAATAATTCAAAAAACAGATGAGACAACTAATTTTTGCACTTTTGTGTTTTGCATTTTCTTATGGAGCAATGGCACAAGACAAACCCTCTGAAGCCTATCAGGAAAATTACAAACAAGTAATGAAACGCACCGAATGGTGGCGCAATGACCGCTTTGGGATGTTTATCCATTTTGGAGCTTATGCCGTTCCCGGTAGAGGCGAATGGGTAAAGTCGAACGAACGATTGACCACCGAACAGTATCAAAAGTACATCGATGCATTTGTTCCTGCTGACTTGGATGCAAAAAAATGGGCGAAAGCCGCCAAAGCCGCAGGAATGAAATATGCTGTATTGACAGCAAAACATCACGATGGGTACTGTTTGTTCGACAGCAAACTAACCGACTACAAATTAGGAAATAAAATAGGCGGACGCGATGTAGTGCGCGAATTTTTGGATGCTTTCCGTGCCGAAGGCATCAAAGTGGGTTTGTATTATTCCATTATCGACTGGCATCACCCAGACTATCCCAATGTGGGCAATCACCCGCAGCGCGACGACAAAGAATATGGCAAACGCAATTTCAAATGGGATAACTACCTGAAATACATGCACGGACAAGTGGATGAATTAACCAAAAATTATGGCAAGTTGGATATTATGTGGTTCGATTATTCGTTCGACGATTATAGTGGCGACAAATGGAAAGCCAAAGAATTGGTGGCTATGGTACGCAAAAACCAACCTGACATTATTTTGGACAATCGCTTAGAAGTTCACCACGGTACTTCGTCACAGCAGCGCGAAATGTCGATGTTAGGCGATTTCGAAACGCCCGAACAAGGTGTTCTCGACGCTCCACTGATGGACAAATATGGCAACCCTATCCCTTGGGAAACCTGCCTGACAATCAATAGCGTATGGGGCTACAGCGAGTTCGACAATAACTGGAAAACGCCCGAATTGATTGTTCATACCTTGGTAAATTGCGTGAGCAAAAATGGAAATTTATTGCTCAATGTTGGTCCCAATGCCAACGGTGTGATACCCGAGGAGAGCCTGGAAATACTAAACGAAGTAGGCAAATGGATGACGCTCAACAGCCAAAGCATTTATGGATGTGGTGGTGCTACACTTGCAAAACCCGAATGGGGGCGTTATACACAAAAAGGCAACACACTTTACGCTCATTGGTTGTATCCTAATTTAGGAGATATTAATGCTAAAGGAGTGGATAGCGATAAAGTAAAAGGAATATATATGCTGTATAGTGGTGCTGAATTGCCTTTTCAGAAAACATGGTGGGGCAATCTCGAAAAAGGCAATTTGTTTATCAATACGGGCAGCCGCCCTCAAAAACCTGTTGACTACGACACGGTATTGAAAATTGAAATGAAGTAAATTCTATCATTGCGAATTCTATGGTTAATTGTTTTTTTGTAAATAAATATATCAACTTATTTCTTTTTGATTTATTCTGTTCAAATGCTCGAAGAACTTCAAAAGCTGGATGCGCCCGTAAAAATCACCGTTTATACAGATGCCGACCACGATTCGTGGACAGAAACCTAAGCCAATCCGAAAATGTACGAATGGTTATTTACGCAGAAAAAGAAAAAATAAAGAGTTGACTATGTCAATGATCTCCCCACCCGTCGCCTCACACTGTCCGTTATGTACCTTTCTTTGTCCGATTTGTTTCGTGCTTTACTCTATATACCACCTATTTTTGTAAATCGATTCATCTTTTTCAAAAATAGAAATAAAATTGCATTAAAAAATCATAGCCCAATGAATTATCCAACTTGTCATTTTTGCATTTTTCGGTCGAAAAACGTCCGATTAATTGCCATTTTCATTTTTGTAGCTTTTAACACAGTTCAGGTATCACGTGCAACTAATTATTATTTCTCGGCCGTAGGGAATGACACAAATAGTGGAACTTCGGGTGATGCAGCATGGCATTCGCTTCAAAAATTGGATCAGGTGAATCTGCTCCCCGGTGATTCAGTATTGATGCATAGGGGCGATGTTTTTATTGGTCAAATCCAATTGCACACATCGGGCACGGATGTAAACCCAATTGTTATAAGCTCTTATGGCGAAGCTGCCGGTCAACCAATATTAACCGGTGCCACATCTTTGCATAGTTGGGCTGTTTATCCACAGAATTCAAAAATATACAGTTCCACAATTTTAAAACCTGTGAAACAGTTGTATTTAAACAATACCTTACTCGATTTGGCGCGTTATCCCAATGCTCCCAATTATTTAAAAGCTGCGTCGGGTCTTACCGTTGGGAATGTAAAACAAGTTTCACCTACCACGCTTACTCAAACCAATGGATATTGGGTTGGGGCAACTGTTAAATATCGAGCGAATAACTGGGCGTGGGAATATCGTCCAATTACGGCATTCACCAACGGAAATATTAGTTATAAGCCCGACACACGGTATGCTGTTGCTTCCGGTAATTCATTTTTTATTGAAAATAAAAAAGAGCAATTGGATGCACCTAACGAATGGTTTTACGACCAAGCTACGTATCAAGTACTATATTATCCGACCAATGCAGCCAATATTCAAACGTCTAATATCAAAGCAGTAATTTACGATAATGGCATAAAATTAGATTCATTAGTCAGCTATGTCAAAATTTCCAATATCACTTTCGAAAAATTTTCGGCAAATGGCATATATGGTGTTGCCCGAAATGCATTTATAGTGGTTGATAATTGCTCATTTCAGAATATTGAAGAAATTGGCGTGAAATTTTACCGGAAAGCCAACAATTGTATTGTAAACAACTGTTTCCTTACGGATATTCGTGGCCGTGGAATTTCATTTGTGGAAGCTTATAAAAACACCATTTCGAACAATACTGTTCGCAGAATTGGCTTGTTTCAGGGACGTGGTATTTCAGGCGTAAATGGTTACGTGGGGATTGTTTGCGAAATTCGCGACGAAAGCCGCGACCGCGTTTTGGATCAGTACGACTCTATTTCGAACCACAATCATGTGCATCACAACACGGTGGATAGTACCGGTTATATTGGCGTTCGGGTAGATGGTCAATATAATGTGGTTGAGAAAAATATTATCAACCGCGCCATGCTAACCTTGGACGATGGTGGTGGATTGTATTGCTACAATGTTGTAACCAAAAGCAGTAAACTCGCCAATAATTTTGTGATGAATTCCATTGCACAGGGTTCAATTAGTAACGGTATCTATGTCGATAATAAAGTGTTCGATATGACTGTTGCAAACAATACAGTGCAAAATATCCCGGGAGCAGCTGTTTTGATCAATGCCGAAGCGCACGACAATTTTGTGTTGGATAATGTTTTGGTTGACAATGCGCATGGCATTTCATTTTCCGATTGGGGTTCTACTGCCGTCTCGGGAAATAAAGTTTACCGAAATACAATCATTTCCAATAGCTCATCATCCTTAGCCATCAATATTAATTCAAATTCAAATCGATACAATGTGGCTGTTTACGACTCCAATCAATATGTGAATCCTTATACCGATAAAATATTTCAATACCAGTGGTCCACAAATTCTACTTTCAATTTTGCAACATGGAGAAGTTATTGGCCTAACAGTGATACCCATTCGTTGGTTCTAACCAACCAGTCAACGCCAAAAGCCACAGCAGGCACATTTTACCTTTTTTCGAACAAAACAGATAATCCTCGTCTGGTTGATTTAACCGGCTGTGGTTGTACCGACCTCAACAACCTCGCTTTATCGCAGGTTGAAATACCCCCTTTTAGTTCCAAAGTATTGATTAAACCCGATGCTTCGAAATGTGCAAGTCTGATACATGACCCTTTGTTTAGTACGCCCGCTGTCGCCTTGCCAACAGTTGGATACGATGCAGGGATTTTTGCCAACGATTCGGTATTCGGAACAAATACAGCACTGAAACCCATCACAATAGATGCTGCTTATGAGTTTTATCCAAATCCGGTAAAAGCAGGCAGCGTGTTGTCAGTTCGGGGTTTTGCTGAGAATAACAGTCTAAAAAAAATAGAAATAAAAGACATTTCAGGTAAAGTAATTTACATAAATAACACGTTGAAAAAGAATGAAATAGTGATTCCAAAAGTGTGCTCGGGTATCTATTTTATTTCGGTATTGCGTGGCAATAGTAAGCTAACAAGCAAAATACGGATTGTGGAATAAAACCAATGTATTTTATTTTTACTTCCGCACCCATCGTCTCATACGATCCTAACTACCAATACCGGTTGTAGATAGCTAATTATGGGTATTTTTTATTAATAGAATTTATGGCGTATAGGGGCAAATTCGTCATCCAACTTTCTTGCTGGTAGTCGGCAAGTGAGGTGCGTATTGCTTTTGCAGGTTTGTATTTTTCGCAGAAAAACTTAAAACTTACTGCTCTGATACTTGTTCCGGATTTTACTTCTATCGGAATAATTTCATCTTCATTTTGAATTACAAAGTCAACTTCGGCAGTGCTACTTTCGTTTGCCCAGTAATAAATCGCACTATCATGATTCAGTAGAAGTTGTTGAATAACAAAATTTTCAGTCAATGCTCCTTTAAATTCGGTGAAAATTGCATTGCCATCAATAATTGTTTTCAATGGAATTTTTGCCATAGCTCCAAGCAAACCTACATCGTTGTGATAGAGTTTGAATGCTGATAAATCCTGATAAGCAGCCAGAGGCATATCGGGTTTTGAAATTCGAAAACATTGGTGAATCAATCCACAATCGAGCAACCATTGAATTGCCAATTCAAATTCCTTTGCCCTGGCACCTTCCTTTATTGCACCATAAATAAATTTCTTATTTTCTTTCGACAATTGCGAAGGTATTGATTTCCAGACCATATTGATGCGTGGAACAATTTCTTTTGGTGCATGCTTTGAAAAATCATGTTGATACGAAGTCAGAATTTTTTGCTGTAACTGTCGCGCATACCGAAAATTCCTGTGTTCGGCAAAATGTGAAACCACCTCGGGCATGCCACCAATAAAAAGGTAATATCGTAGATAATTCAGCAGTTTATCTTTAAAAATACTCACTATTTTCCAATCGGGATTTTCAATTAAATTTGCCAACTGCCCTTCATCGAGTGCTTTCAGAAATTCGGTGAACGATAAAGGTTTTAGATACAAAAAATCAACTTTCCCAACCGGAAACGATGTGTTCTGATGTAAATTCATTCCCAATAACGAGCCAGCTGCAATTACATGATACTGCGGTGCGTCTTCGCAAAAATATTTCAAAGCGGTTAGTCCTCCTACTGCTTCCTGAATTTCGTCAAATACAATAAGCGTATCTTCCGGATTAATTGCTGTACGTGCAATGACCGACAAACTTGTTAAAATCCGCTGCATGTCAAAGTCAACTTCAAAAAGGTCTCGTAGAACCTTCATTTTCTCGAAATTGATGTACACCATTTGCTTGTATTCCTGCTTGCCAAATTCTTGAATGAGCCAGGTTTTTCCTACCTGTCGTGCGCCTAATATTATAAGCGGTTTTCTTTTATCGCCTAATTTCCATTCATTCAGCTCTTTAAACTTGTCTCTATACATTTTTCTCGACTTATAATAGCTGCAAAAATACAATTTTATATACTAATATACAACTGTTTTGTACATTTTTCTCGACTACTACATATTTTTCTATTTCCTTTTTTCATAAATGTTTCATTGCATAGGTATTTTAAGTTGCTACTCGCACCCGTCGCACTATTCATTTTGCATTGCTACAACTGGTTGGCGACGGGTTATGATAAAGAAAAGTATCCTTGTCATCCTGAACGAAGTGAAGGATCTAGCGTTGTCATCCCGTAGGGCATCGAAGGAACTAGCTCGAACTATCTTCTTTCCCCTTTAGGGGTTAGGGGCATCTTTTTGTCCTTTTTCTCCTTTTTTTGTCCGTTTTTACCTTTTTTTCTTGCTAAAGCCCCCTTATTTTTGTAGCGATAAAATTTGGAAACTCTTTAAATTCAAATATCTTATGAAAAAAACTTACTTTCTTGCGCTCCTTCTGGCTCTTAGCTATATGAGCGCTTTTGCAGCCAATTACGATGTATCGGTTTATACCGATGGTGCAGCCACAGTTGCCAACACCCTCCGTTGGGCTATTACGCAGGCGAATGGTGCCGATGGCAACACCATTTCATTTAGTGGTACACCTACGGACATTACCGTTGTAGCTACTGCATTACCAGCAATCAACAAAAACATGACCATTAATACTGGTAGTACCATGATTACGATTGCTGCATTGGCAGCAACTAATATTATTACTGTCAACGCTGGTAAAACAGTCACATTAAACTACCTGACGCTAAAAAATGCCACTGCCGCAGCACTTAATACAAGTGGTACAACTACAGTGAACAATTGTGTTTTTACTGGTAACAATAGTACAAATGGTGGAGGCACAAGAGTCTATGGAGGATCATTATCTTGCAACTATTGTACTTTTTCGGGTAATACTGGTGCAACTGCAGCCGAATAACTAATCGGATTTGATACACAGAAACAGTAGCCATAATTAGGCATTAGATTAAAAAGCAGGAGTCAACTGTAAAAGTTGAGTTTCTGCTTTTCTTTTGTCTTTCTGTAAATTGTTAGTATTATTTGATATTAATGTAAATAATATGACAAATTTCTTTGTATCTTTGCCAAAATAATACTGTCATCTATTTTGGCAACCTGCGCTTAAAAAATCTAAGTTATGTTATCACCAAAAAATCGAAAGCGAACACTGCTGTTGAACATAGTTTTGGTGATTTACATTCCGATATTCGGTCAATTGTATATCGAGAGCCTTCAGCCAAGCATAATGACGGAGTCAGTAACAGAAATATTCAAAGACAGTAAAGGCTT
>Ga0316611_1000293_pt1 | contig 18436 bp, 32 predicted proteins | sample MIS2016202_MG_FD_207675 | JGI IMG/M metagenome (GOLD analysis project Ga0316611, IMG submission 207675) | Microbial mat bacterial communities from Middle Island sinkhole, Lake Huron, Michigan, United States - MIS.2016.202 | ecosystem: Environmental > Aquatic > Freshwater > Lake > Sediment... | reverse complement strand
ATGAACGATTGTGCAAACCACGCCGATGTGCTAAGGCGCATAGAAGTTTTAGAGGCTAATATGTCCAAGCAATCCGAAAAAGTTAATATTATAGAAGTACAAGTAGGCAGATACGACGAAAGAATAGAATCGCTTTTTTCAGTGATTAAGGCGCTAGATTCAAAGCTTTCAGCCGTATGCGAAAAACTAGATATTGTAATACAAAGACCAGCCAAAAAATGGGAAGGTATGATCGATAAAGCAATAGCTGCAATAATCGGAGCGCTTATATCTGGACTAGCAGGCGCTATATTTTTTATACTTACTAAAATCAAGTAGGGGATAGTATGGCAATTACAACTTTAGTATATGTCAAGATTCTAGCGGATTTATATACACGGTCTGAAGTATCTGGGAGCCCTACAAGCGCAAGCGTAGGAGTGCTAGGCGATATATGGTTAAACAATAAGCCTGCTGATACTAATCAAGGCAAGACTTACGAGCTAACAGCTATCACAGGCACAAGCCCAAACTTTTCTTATACATGGACCGAGCTAACAAGAGATGACGCAAAGATAAATATCACTATCGCACGGGCAGAAAAAGACTATCTAACTATTCGCGGCATTCCTTTTGACACTGTTGATGATTTAGGCGTAACTACTTCTTACCCTACTAATTCCGATTATATAGCGGCTGAAATGGTATGCTACTTATGTAACTATGCACAGTATCAAGGTAGAGGACAAAAAAGCGAGTCATTAGGTGATAGATCAGAATCGCATGACGATAAGATATGCGGTTATCCTTTATCTATCGTTGGCACAATTGACAGATTCCAGAGCGTAAAATGAACGAACTAAAAGAAACGGCTGTCAAGCTAAAATACACTGCAAAAGATCCAAAGACGCTAAGCTCAAAGGCTACTTATACAGACGAAAGAACGATTAAGATTGCTCAAAGGTCTATAAGTGCTAGCGAGAATATACGTGCTGGCAGAGATGCGGGTAACACTGGGAAGCGGTTTTATTACTACCCTAGACTAGTTAGTTTTGCTTTAGGAGATAAGATTAGACACGATGGCTTACTGTATGATATAGTATACATACCGTCAACGAGTGCTTATATGCCAGTAAGCTATGTTGATACAAAGGCAGTGCAATGATAGAAGTTAAAGTCACTTATAAAGATATGACACCTCAACTATTGAAAGACTTACAGGCTAAACAAATAAGCCTAGTCACTCAAGGAGGTTCAATCATACAAGGTGCACAAGCTTCAAGAGCGCCACGAGATACAGGTAATCTTGTAAATAGTATACAGACAGAATCATTTATAGAAGATGGTAGAGCAGTAAGTGAAACAGGCGCAACGGCTAAACATGCAGTTTATGTTGAATATGGCACAGGTGTATACGCTAAAGATGGACAAGGTAGAAAAACGCCTTGGACGTATCAAGACGAACTTACTGGCGAATGGATTAGAACACACGGTATGGAAGCGCAACCATTTGCAGAGCCCGGATTCCAAGCAGCAAAGCCAAGGATTGATGATCTAGCTGAAAAGGTATTAAGAGCATGATAGCAAGAAACTTGATTGAAGCAATACTTAAAAACTTGACTGACTCTACGGCTTTAGCTGCTATTGTAGGAACCAACATAGCATACGCTCGTGGTGCAATAGACAATACATGGCCGCAGGTGCATTTCTTTGAAGTAGCTACTACAGAAGGGTACATGGCTGATTATAATAGCGTGACGATTCAATTTTCCGCATGGGCGCTTGATTCTTACGATGCATTGCAGATAAAAGAAATCATATATAGCATTTTCAGCCGGTTGCATGGTAAAACAGCGATCACGGGCGGGAGTGTAGATATAAACTTTAGTACTTTGGTCGATTCTGGGGCGTTGCCCGAATCAGATCCGCAGTTATTTGGCTCTTACTTACGGTTTAGATTTTTCTACCGTGGTACAAACTTAGGGGGATTTTAATGGCAACAACTTACAAAGCGGTTCATCTGCCCGTTGGATATGAAGTAGCAATACAGACCGACACGGCAACGCCAGACGTTTATACTGAATTAGGCGTTACTATGAATGAAGGCTCTCTAGCATTTGCTTATGACACTGTCAAGGTTACAGGATCACGTGCAGAAGGCGTATTGAACTTCATTAAGAATCTTAGTCTTGAAGCTACATTTACACTTCTACAGATAGAATTAAGCAACATTAACAAACTAATGTCAGGTGCTACTTCTTACGCAGCCGTAGCAGGTACTCCAGTAGCAGGCGCTACAATGACACTGGTAGCTAATGATTGGGATTTTAATGTATTCTATCCGTTTACTAACCAGCAAGGCGCTGGGACTGTACCAACTGCAATCAGTCTTGCAAATGATGGAGCAATCGTATTAAATACCGATTACTTTATTATGCAGAATGATGAAGGCAAATGGGGTTTTATGGTTATCGACACAGCAGATACCGATACAGCATTTAACCTTGTAGCAACCTACACATATACACCTTCTGCAAGTAGAACACTTTCAGCCGGTGCAGCTAGCGTTGACATTACTCCAAGATCATTAAGAATTAGAAAACTTCTTGATACTGGCAAGTATTGGACAATGTATATCTATGCAGCTGTAAACTCAAGCGGATTGACATTCTCACTTCCTAGGTATGATGCAGATGAGCCTAGCGTCTTAGAAGTAGTTATTACTGGACAGCTTGATACTGACAGAGAAGCGCAAGACCAGCTATTCAAGATCGTTGACGAGTTCGGAATTACAGACATTTAATCTAATAGGGCGGTGCTTATGTGCCGCCTTTTTACTAAGGGGATAATATGCAAGAGACAAGAATAGTTAATTTAGACGACGCAGTAAATAAAATTGAAATTAAACTGGGCGATAAGTCCTTTAAGATAGCACGAATAACTTTACAGATTAGAAAAATCTACGGTGAATATTTAATCCGTTGTGGCGAATACATGACTAAACTTAATGAAGTAAATGTAAACGCTGATACAGCTACACAAGCAGAATTACAGGCATACAACATTATACTTACAGACCTTACAGAAAATTACGCTATTGATAAAGCCGCATTCATTTACAAGATGCTTAAGCTTATACTCGAAAAGAACGGCTATGACTATTCACAAGAATGGTGGGAAGAAAACTCCGACTATTCAATGATGGAACAATTTATCGTTAAGGCTATAAGCAAAGACGATACAAGCACTACTACTAAAAAAAAAGTAGTGGAGAACTAGACATTCACAAACTAGCGTTAATGCTAGGAAGGTTCTGGGCATATATGACTCCAGAATACATATTTTACGAGATGACTTGGAATGAAATAGGGTCTGCTATGGACTATATCTACAAGTTTGATGTGAATGAAAGGCATTATGCAGGATCTGTAAAGCTAAATGATTGGCTGTATAAATGGCGTGATACTTTAAGCGATTCACTTAAAAAGATCACTCGAAAATTGAGGGGTAAAGAATGAGTCGAATAGTAAGCGAACTAATATATAAACTCATAGCTGACGAAAAGGATTTAGTCAAAGGCTTAAAAGCCGCAGAAACTGCTTCAAGCAATATGGCTAAGAAGTTTACAGAAACAGGAAAAAAACTTAGCCTAGGATTGACGGTTCCCATAGTTGCGGCTGGTACTGCAATGGTTAAGCTAGCTTCGGATACTGGAGAATCGTTAAACGCTGCTAATGTAGTATTCAAAGAATCAGGTAAAATTATAGAAGAATGGGGCAAGAACGCAGCCGAGCAAGCAGGGCTTACAAGTGCAGAGTTTTATCAAGCTAGCGCTGTTATTGGTGCAGGTCTAACAAACGCAGGTGCAAGCGCAGAGGAAGCAGCTAAACAAACAATTGAACTTACTAAACGAGCCGCTGATATGGCGTCTATATTTAATACAAGTGTTGACGATGCTCTAGGAGCATTACAAGCAGGCTTGAGAGGTGAAGCAGAGCCATTAAGACGCTTTGCCGTGTCTCTTGATGCCGCTACAATAAGCGCTAAAGCCGTTGCAATGGGTTTAGTCGATGCAAATGGTGAAGCTACTACCTACGGACTTTCTCAAGCTCGCCTTGCCATTATTATGGAGCAATCAAGCAAGTTCCAAGGTGACTTTGCGAACACTTCAGGCGGTCTTGCTAACTCAATGCGTATTACTACAGCTATGGTAAAAGAGCAAGCAGCGGAATTAGGGCAACAGCTATTGCCTATAGTATTAGAAGTAGTGCAAGGCTTAAAAGGCGCCGTAAAGTGGTTTAGTGATTTATCAGACGAACAGAAAAAAATGATACTTGTAACCGCTGGAGTTGCGGCGGCAATCGGACCATTACTAATAGGAGTAGGTCAAGTAATAACAGCCGTAAACACGCTTAAAACTGCAATGACTGTATTAGGTGCAGCCTCGGGACCCATAGGCATAGCCATACTTGCAATAGGCGCTTTAGTGGCTGCTTTTGTAGCCCTTAATTCTGTTATGGAACAATCAAGGGCAGAGCAAGACAAAGCTAGTTTCTCGGCATTAGCTGAAGAAACAGGGAAGACAGTAAAAGAACTGGGTCAAATAAATGATGAGTTTACTTTTATGTTACCCATGCTTAATAGTATTATTACAGGTAGCAGGACGCTTGAAGAGAGTACTACAGATTGGTCACTATATGTAGATCAAGTGGCTAAAAAGTATGGAATTACAAATGAGCAAGCTAAAAATGTATTATTAGCATCGAATAGAATAACTGAAGCACAAAAAGCCACAATTAAAGAACTTGACAAAATGGTAACTAGTGTTGATGAAGTTACAAAGTCTGAACTAATACAGGCAGCTATTAAAGAAAACTGGTCAAAAAAACTAGCAGCCGATAATTATGCTAAATATCAGGCAGAATTAAAAGCAGTAGATGACAAAAAGAAAGCTGAACAAGCCGCAGCCGATGCGTGGATTGCTAAGAAAAAAACAATAAACGACTTGATAGATCAAACAATATCTAAAACAAAAACCGAGCGTGATACAATACTTGAACAAATCGCACAGCTTGAAGCAGCAAAAGGCATAAGCGATGCAAAGAGGCTTGAAGCAATAAAAATACTAAATGGGCAAATAGCAGAACTAGACAAAGTAGAATTAGAAAGAAAAGCTCTTGAAGCGCAAAAATTAAATGAAATTATTGCTTTAGAATGGGATGCTTTTAAAAGAAGGGAAGAAGAAAAAACGGCTAAGATCAAAGAAGAAAACGCTAAACGTCTAGCAGATGACAAAGCTAGATATTTAGCAGTAGTTGAAACAGCTCAAATGGTAACAGGGGAGCTATTAACATTTGCAAGGCAGTTAACTAAAAATGAATCATTAGAATTAGATAATAGATACCAACAAGAAAAATCAGCAATAGAAAATAGTACTAGAACTGAGGAAGAAAAAGCCGCCGCAATAAAAGCATTAGATCAAGAAGTAGCAAGAAAGAAAGCAGAAATTGCACAAAAAAACGCTATACTTGAAAAAGCTTCAGCTATAGCTAGTATAGCAATAAATACGGCTAGGGCAGTAATTGAAGCCTTGCCAAATATTCCTTTATCTATAGCAATTGGTACAATAGGAGCTATTCAAGCAGCCGCCGTATTAGCGCAACCATTGCCAGAAATACCAAGCTTTGCACAAGGTGGGTCTTTTATGGTTCCAGAAGGGTTCAATAATGACTCGTTTCCTATACCTGCGGCAATGGTACAAAGTGGCGAACGTGTCACGGTTGAAACGCCAGAGCAACAGGCTCAAGGGAAAAACGTATTTCAAATAGGCACGGTTATAGCATCGCCTGACGGATTCAGGGAACTAAAGCGCCAGATTGAAAAATATGGGGCTGTAGAGATAGCAAGAAGGGGTAAGTAATGGCAAAGGGTGACTTAAAGATAAATGCTCTGGAATTGCCAATTGACAATATAAAGTTCTCGCAAGATTGGATTGACTTTGAAGTGCAAGATAGAACTATAAACCGCACTCTTGTATCTGATTTTATAGCGTTTAAGCGCAAGTTTGTTTTGACATGGCAATATCCACTTGAAGGAGCATTTCTTGCTGATTTACTAGATTTATTCATAGCTAAGGAAGATGTAACATTTACCGTGACTAACGCCGACTTGACGGAATCACTATACACATGTAAAGTAGACATTAATGGGGCATATTTGAGAGAAATGCTTTCAGGGAATTATATTTTTAGCGGTTTTGGAATTACACTTGAAGAGGTCTAAGTGATAACTGTACCTAGTATATTAAAAACAGAGATTCAAAAACTCCGAGGTAGACACCTACAAGCACGGTGCAGGATAGACTATTCAGACGCAAATATAGATAATACTATAATCGCATGGTCAAACGGCACACAAACAAATAGCTATTTAGAACAAGTTTACAACGGAATAGAGGACGTAAGCGCTAAGTTTTGCTCTTTAGATGGTTCATGGATTCTTGGTGAATATGCATTAGCTCCAGAAACAACAAGCGAGCAATCTGCTAGTGAAATTGGATCATGGTCTGAACTGCTTTCTAATCCAGATGGTACTTTTCAAGATACTAGTGACGCTCATTATTTGTATGGAAAAACTTTGTATAATAGCGGTTTATATGGTAGCAATGTAAGCACACCTGAAATGTCGGTAAACTTTTCAGCTAGAACAATAGCTGATTTACGCATAAGCTTTGACAATGCTCGTATGGAGTATGGCATAGATTTTGATGTAATTTTCAGAGATATAGACTATGCAGAACTGTACACTTTACAAGTACGTGGTAATGCTGGTCTTAAATATGTGACTACTATTGCTACTCAAAACGCTGTTTGTCAAATGACAATTAAGTTTTTAACATGGTCAACTGCTAATAGACAAGCTAAATTAGCCGAAATGTATACTTCTATTAGCGAGCTTTACAACGGATCTGATATAATGAATCTACAGATAGTAGAGAATAGAGAGCTTCCAGAGGATGGCGTACCTTTAGGACCAACAGCTTCAGGGCAATGTGTGCTTTCACTATATAATCGTGATCGTAAGTTTGACTATGATAATGTAACTTCAAAGCTATATAATGTTATTCGCAAAGGTGTTCGAGTTATTCCAGAAATAGGCGATGGTACAAACTGGATTCCTTTGGGAACTTATTATGCTAGAGAATGGGATATAGATAAGCGTTCTTTAGTAGCAACAGTAACATGTCTTGATAGAATGGCATTACTTGCAGAATCAGAATATAAAGTAAACAAGATTATTGAAGCTCCTGCAGATGAAACATTTTTAACTGATACAGATGCAGAATGGAATAGCGCGGATCTTGTAGGCGTTATAGCGGTTTCAAATACTTTAAGAATGGTGGTGTCTTAATGCTTTATAATGAATGCCTTTATGATAGCTGCCTGTATTCAGGATTAAACTATACTGGAACCTGGGAAAAATCATACTCATTTACATACCTAGCTGGTACTACAGTTAGCATAACAATAGACATTGTAAAAAGTGTACCAGAAGGCACAACATTAGAAATATATGCAGGTGAATCATTATCAAGTATGGTATTAATTCCAGGTAGCACAAAGACAGCGGTACTATTTATAAGTACTACTTCTGGAGCTACTAATTTATATATAAGGGCAATATTTACAAGAACTAGCAGCGTTAGCCCTGTATTAACTTCGCTAAACTTGACTATAGAACAAGAGAGTTCCCTTTATACAATCGCTAGTAGTATCTTAAATGATGCTTTAACGCCATCTAATTCCCAATGGGTAATAGATACAGATTTGCAAAAGTATTTAATTCCTTATTCTTGGTTTAATCCAGTTGACCATAGAAAAGCAATAAGCAAAGTTGCAGAGGCATGCGGTGGAGTTGTATATCAAGATAGATACGGTATAGTAACTGTTGAAGCTGCAGACTATCTACAAAGGTCAATTACAGGGACGGCATTAGATACTATTAATGAAGATAGAATATTAAATGCAGCATCTCCAGTAAGTGACGTTAGAAATAGAATACAGATACAAACTAGCCCTTACATAGCAAAGGCATCGCCTGAAAAGATATGGGAATTATCAGGCACAAATACAATAAATAACAGTGAACAAAAAACATATGATATAGTTTTTCAAGACTACGATGCAGCAATTGATTGCTCTGCAACATTAGGAAGTACGCCTTCAGGTGCAACTATTATAAGTGAAGAATACTTTTCTTTTGGTGGGACTATTGTTATTGAAGGATCTAGCGATGCACAAGCAATTACTTTAGAAGTAGAAGGCACTCCATTAATTCAATCTGGAATAGAACTTATAGAGCGAACAGATGGGAATAGCATACGGCGTAACGGTGATAGAGCGCTGATAATAATGGATAATCCGCTTATTCAAAATAGCTTAGTAGCTGGAATAATTGCAGATGATATTTTAACAGTAACTAAAAATGAATCCCGTGATATAAATCTAGATTGGCGTGGAGATCCTACGCTTGAACTTGGGGATGAAGTATCAATTGATGGAGTTCATGGCGTTATAATCACGCAAGAGTTTAGTTTTAATGGTGCATTATCTGCTAAGATGCAAGTAAGGAAGGTATAAAAATGGCATATATAGAGCCAGTAACAAATTGGAAAACAAGAGATATACCAGCGGCTAGCGATTTTAACCGCATTGAAGGAAATATAGATGCTATTGTAAATGATGCAATGACTATGTTAGGTACTAAAACCTTTTCAGATGATATTCTTGTAGATACAATTGATGATATTAGTGGCAATGGAATCACACTTGAAGGAATAAATATAAAAAACGGCGTAATAAGTGGTATTTTATGGGGAGCTTAATATGAAAACGTGGATAGCTCAAACACCAATAGATGAAGATTTTAATAGACTAGAACAAAGCATAAGCGATATAAAACTATTGTCAACTTCATTTACAGGATTAAAAACCATACAAGGTATAAAAACTGATGCAATCGTGCCTATAAGTTCAGATTTAACAATTGAAGGTTGTAATTTTACTGATAAATTAAAAGGCTTAACATTTAAGAACGCTGGATATACTACAGAGTATGAATTAAGCGAAGTAACTGAAAACGCACGGCGTGAAACTGTAATTGATGCATACTCAACTAATGCATATGTTCCAAGAGATGATTATAGTTTATATGTAAGATTTGTAAATGGAGAAACATATACTTATTTTAATGATAATAATAATATTATAATCCAAGAACAATCATCTGGTTTTAGTTTAACATCTGAAGGAAGCATAAGAATTACTAATTTAGACACATCGGAAACTTTTGATCATATTTCTAATACTACATTCCCATCATATCCATATTATAAAAGGACATATTATAGTATAAGTGCTGGAAGAATTAAAATAGAGGACATATCAGCCTCTCATAGTAAAAGTTCAGCGGCAGCCACAGTATTTGTTAGACGCTGTAAATATCCAATAGTAGAGGATGATCCAATACGTGTATTAAATGCAGACTATTCGGCGTATGAAAACAGAAACATTACTGAAGCTGATTTTACTAGCTTCAAAATATCATAGGGGGATTAAATGGCAGATAAATTAAACAAGCTTCTTACAGGGCATACAATAACAGACGAGCTTTTTACACGCACAGATTCAACGGCTCTAGGCTTGGTACATGACACTATTCGAGGTACTACGGATCTTGAAATATGGACAGGTGCAGGCAAGACAGGCACTGAACTTACCATAACTACAGATTATACCGTTTCAGATGAAGATACAGCGTTATCTACCGAAGCAGGTGTGACTATCTATACAAAGGTGGCAATAGTTAATGGTACTTACCAGAATGTAAGCCTTTATGGTAACTATAAGACTATCGGAGATTATAATGATGCAGACGATGTAAATGCAGCTATGGCATTAGGTGCATCTACTGGAGATATTAAAGCAACGGCTGCGCTGACAGTCCCAACAGGTTGGCTTTCTTGCGATGGATCTGCAATATCAAGATCAACGTATGCAGCTTTATACAGTGCATTAACACTTTCAAAAGGTACTTTTACTGTAACAATTGCGACTCCAGCGGTGGGAACACGTAATTTACATGGACTTGCTACAGGTGATACGGTAGAGCTTACTACTACAGGAGCATTGCCTACAGGACTAACGGCAAATACAAATTATTATGTAATTTATATTGACGCAAATACTTTTAATCTTGCTACAACTCTTGCAAATGCGCTAGCAGGTACAAAAATAAATACTTCAGGTAGTCAATCTGGAACGCACTCATTAAGGTATTGCCCTTGGGGAATATCAGGCGCTTCTAACTTTTTAGTACCTGATTTAAGGGAATCTACATTATATGGTACTGGAACACGAGGCGCATTAGTTACGGCGCATGATGCAGCAGTACTTGGACAATTCAAAGATGACCAGTTTCAAGGGCATTTATTTCCAGTAACAGTAGATTCTAGATATGGTAATTCATTCCCTAGTTCTACGGCTGGATGGGGTAAGCATGACTTATCTAATGGTAATGTTACATTTAATACTACAGCGGCTATAACAGATGGAACAAATGGCACTCCTAGAACAGGAACTGTTACCCGTGGTAAAATTATTGGCGTAAACTACGTCATAAAAACATGAGGCTGAAAATGATAGATTTACCAAAAACCATAGAGCTACCTAAACAAACAGACTCACCTAGCGTGCATCTTAGGGGATATGGCTGCAAAGTACACGCTGATACCGCAATGGTCCAGCTATTCTTGCAGCATAGCCTTTCAGTAGACGAATTGCTTGCCATAACAAATAAAGGTATTGAACGGCTTTATATTTGGGATAACGATATTCCTATAAATAAAGAAGACCGTTTAGCATGGGAAAAAAAGCATGGGAAGCCTTGCCCTGAATGGTATAGATGTTATGTAAAAGACCCTGTAAGCTTAATAGCCTTGACAGGTGAATACTTTGGGCGAAAGATATCAGGTAAAGAGATAAGCCGTGGCGTGCCGTCTAATCGTGACATACCACTAAAATATGACTTTATGGAAATAGAATGGGCAACATACTTAGGTTCACACTTTGGACTAGGTGACTGGGTAAACGGTAAAATTGAGACCCTTTATAATCCGTGGTCAAGTCTTAAAGTAAACGGTATACGCACAGTACGATACTGGCGCATATTTGAGACAACTTAAAAGGGGAAGGTATGAAAATCATGCAGTTTTTGAAAGATCCGCAAGGTGATTTAAGTTCTAAACGGCTTTATGGTATAGGTTGCTTTATAGCTGCTATATGTATAGCATTTATACTCCAAAATGAAGTTTTAACTGGTTCATTTTTAGCCGCCGCTAGTGCTGTATTTATAGCGCAAAGCATAAAGGGGAACTAATGTGGAAGAATTTTTATCAGCGCTTGGCTTGCTTATTGCTTTTATTGTTACTTGCCTTGCCCTTATATTCGGACGTAAACCTTACGGATCAAGAGTTCCAAGCGATAAAGAGCGCATTAGAACAATCGATTCAGGACTTGAACAAAGCAAAGTCGGACTTGAACACGGCAAGGAACGAATTGACGCAAGTACAGACTCAATTGACGCAAGTATCGATAGACTTAAAAGCGCTTTATCAATCCTTGACGCAGCAAAAAAGCGAAGTGATGATTTACAAGGTAAGTAGTATCATTTTAGGTACAGTAGCTATTATCTTTGGTATAGGCTATTTAATGAAATAAGCGATAATAAAGCCGTAATTTGTAGAAAACCCACAGAATACTGCTTTATTTTAGGTAAAAACACGATCAAAATGGAATATCTGAAATAAACTCATCATGATTTGCATTAGTTATTTGTTCAGTACTAGAAAAATGTTTAGCTGTTTTTTCACTAGCTTGATACCTTTCAATTTTCTCAACAGCGCTTGCCACAATCTTTACTTTGCTATGCTTTTGCCCATCTTTTTCCCATTGCTCTTGTCTAAGCTCGCCAATAACTAGAACACGCTGTCCTTTAGCCATTCCGTTCAGGCTTTCAGCTAGTTTGCCCCATGCTTCCACGTCAAAGAACGATGTTTCTTTTTCCCAGTTATCGCCTTTCTTATAACTACGGTTTACAGCTAAAGACAGTTTACATAAAGCAACACCGCTTTGAGTGTACTTTAGTTCAGGATCACGGCACAGGTTACCGATTAGTTTAACGTCGTTTAAGTCTATCATTTATACACCCCTTTATTTTAGCGAAATCTATTTAGAATCTCTTACTACTTTTCTAATAAACTCAATACCTTTTTGATATACAACTGTTTTATTAGTAAGATCTGCAATGATTTCATCTTGTAGCATTGATGCTTGTTTTATAAGCATTTGCTTTTCTAGCAAGGTTTTAGGAAGTCCGAATGATGATACGGAGTTACTATGAACGCCTAATTTTAGCTTTATTTTGGTTACTTGTTTTTCAGTAAGCCAAGTAGTTTTCCCATGCTGAACTATTTCTGGAAAAAATTCTTTTACCTTTAACTGGATTGTCCTTTCATCACAATTAAAAGCCTGTGCCACTTCTTTGACTGTCATTCTTTTATCTCCAGTAATTGCAACTTCATTCATACGTTACCCCAAAAAAAATAGCCTATTGAAACTCGCTTTACGGGCGTTCGGGAAGGCATCCCTAGTTTCAACAGACTATCTCAGAAACTTACCACTTGCCTAAGCGGTTGTCAAGTAGAGCCGTAAACAAAACTTGACTTACTAAATGTACTACTTAGTATTCTTTTTGTCAACACCACCTACACACTTCACAGCCTTTCCGTCGATATATTCCGTTAAGCTCAAGCTGTTAGCGTCGGCAAACTCTTTAATCTGCTCTATGAGCATTTGAGCTTGCTGCACGCTAGCATGCCTTTGCGGTAATGGAGTCTCTACACCGTCAAGCGTATTGCAATAGGTAGGATAGCCCCTACTTCCTACAGCCATTCTTTTTATAGCTTCATATATTTGCTCTTGAGGTAAGCTTAGTTGACTAGCCAATTCCGCACACCAGCCATGTATGCATGAGTTTTGGGATCTTTCACCGGTAGACCGTGCCTTTTGTGGAGTGCCAAGGGTGACCATATACTTCTTACCTACAAGATGATTATATCCAGTATCTACTTCAGGTAAAAGCATAATTGTTTTATCAGCCTGTACCACAGTACATATTAAAGCTAATGTTTCACTCATGCTTATATGTTAACAAAAAGCCAAAATGTTAACAAGTACTTAAAACGTGTTAAGTAATTTACAAACTTTTAACATGATTCTACTATTATTTACTATAAAATACTATAAAATACTTGTAATTTGTTTTAAGGTGGTATACAATGTACTACATAAGGGAGCGTAAGACGCACCAAAGGGGTAAAAGATGAAAGTTACAATGAAAGATAAATATTGGAAAATAACTAGTTTTTCTACAGTAAAAAGCGCTTGTGATTACATGAGCCGATTAAATCCAGACGCAGGACAGTTTAAGACTTTAGACGATTTAAAACAATATGATACTGAAGGGTATAAGTTTGTAAGGAGCAACAAATGACATCATTAACCTACCAGTGCTTAGTATGTAATTCACAAAGACCATGTATTTTGTCTAATCTTACAGATGACGATGATTTTCCATCAAAATGCCCACTAGATGCGTGTATGCCTAAATGGGTTTTAGAAGTAGAAGAATCCGAGCCTTACGACGCTAAAGAAGCGTATGCAGATCATAAGCTCGAATCAGACAAAGACGCTAAGCTTTTAGACAAACTAAGCTAAACAAATCGGAGCCTGACCGTAACAGGCAAAGGGAGCAAAATGACACTATACAACTTAAGCGGTGAGTTTCTAAACCTCTATCGAATGGAGCTAGAAGATCAAGACAGCGAGATTCAAGCATTCGACAAACTACTTGCCGAGCTAAAAGACTGCGAGCAAAACAAAGCCGATAGTTACGGCGCTTTAATCAAGACATGGGAAGCAGAAGCAGAAGCTTTTGCAACCGAAATTAAGCGCATGGAAGCACAAAAGAAAACACGCTTAAACAAGGTCGAGCGCCTGAAATCTAACCTTGAGCTGTATATGCAGACGCTTAAAATAGACCGTATCGAGGGAACTTTATTCAAGCTTGTAATGCAGAAAAATCCGCCTTCATTGCGTATTGCAGACGAAAACATACTGCCTGAAAACTTTTACAAATTAGTAAAGACTCCTGATAAAACAGCCATTAAAGAAGCGATTAAAAACGGTGACGTTGTTATCGGGTGTAGCCTAGAACAAACTGAATCAGTGAGGATCAAATGATTAAAAATAAGTCTATAAACATAGCAAAAAAAATGGGTAATGGTGTCACGTTTCAAGGCAATGGAAAATTGTTTAACCTACTGTTTGGGTTTAATTTAATTGATGATCATAGCTATATATATGATGCGTTAAATAATAAATTAACAGACGAAACACTAAACAAAGAGGTAGAAATTAAATGAACAGATACCAGTATTTAACGCAAGCAGCCCAAAACTGCTATGATGTAGCAGCTAGATTCATGTTAATTGGACGCACAGAGCAAGCTTTCAAATGGAAGCGCAAGGGTGACGTATGCAAAGAACTAGCGCTTGAGGTAGGATTATATGCAGTTATGTAGCCTATATATACCTAAAGAACTGCACGAAAAGTTTAAGCGTGTGTGTGATAAAAACAGCTTACGAATGAATAAACTAGTAGCAAACTTAATAATCAAATGGCTTGAAGATCAAGCAAAGGAAGTAGAATAATGGAGCAACTAATTTATCAAGCAATGGCAAACGTCATGAAAGAAGTTGAAGGTATTAGCAAAGACCGCAATAATGCAAGTCAAGGCTATAAGTTTCGTGGTATAGACGATGTGTACAATGAGCTTCACAGTATATTTGCAAATCAAGGTATCTTTACAACTAGCGATATACTGGATGAACGCACAGAAGAAAAGACAACTAAAAGCGGATCGGCTCTGATCTATCGCATACTTAAAATCAAGTATCGTTTTTACACCGTCGATGGATCATACGTGGAAACCGTGACAATTGGCGAAGGAATGGATTCAGGCGACAAGGCATCTAACAAGGCTATGGCTGTAGCTCACAAATACGCTTTGATGCAAGCTTTTTCTATACCTACAGAAGATGCAAAAGACCCTGAGAACGATTCACATGAAGTTGCTCCTAATAAACAGACGCAAAAGCCTACAGAGTCGCACAGCGTCAAGCCAATCGCCACGCAGCCAGTAAAGCAAGAGCTTTCACAAACTGAAATTGACTGCAAGCTACTTTGTGACGACCTAGGTTTAACTCCAGAAGAAAAATCGACACTATGGCTAGGCTGTAATAAAAATAGTTCTAATATGCTTATTGCTCTTAAAGCTCAAAAAACCGAGTTGAAGAACGCTTTTAGAACTGTTTTGACAAATCAAATTTTGAATGGTAACGAAAACCAGAAAGAAGCTAAAACTTTCTTAGGTATGATTGACATGATGTCATGCAAAGATATAGCAAAAGAACTTGAGTCATGGACTAGCCTAGTCATGGGCTTAGAATCATCTAACTTAGTTTAAGGGGTAACCAATGAAAAACACTATCGTATTACTAAGCATACTACTTTTAACTTCATGCACAAACTCTTTAATAATGCGCATTGAACCAGAAACTTCCTCCGTGGAGTATCGCATATCAGGCACAGCTTCAAGCGTTGACATACTACTTAGCAATGAGGACGGTATCGCTAGAAAATACGATAGTGTCAAGTTGCCTAAAGTCTATGCTTACAATGATTTTACAAACAATCTGCTATTTGTATCAGCCGAAAACAATGGATCTACTGGAACCGTTAAAATTGAGATCTACCTAAATGGTGAGCTTCAGGATCAAAGCGAGTCAGAGCTAAAAGCTTGTGCATCGTACGTGATAGAGTACGGCACTTCAAAGTAAATTAGGCATGGGTAATAACCTGCAAATAAAATCTTAATTAAGGGATATAATTATGAGTAAATATAGAGATTGGGAATTATTAGAAAAACTACCTGAAGGATGGAAAATAGATAAAACAGCAGGTTCTCCTGTACATGGGTATGATTTTTGTACTAATGGAAAAAGTGTTTTTAATGGACAAAAACGAGCGCTTGTAAAAGTAATTGACAAAGAAAATATAGTAATAGAAAGTGAATGTAAAAATATTGAAGTACAAAACAATGAATCTAAAAAGTCGAAAGAAAAAATAATTGATGTACATTGTGTAAGAGCTGTAAACGAGTTAGCAAGAAAAAAGTTTGAAGAAAGAATTCTTAATGATATTTTAGTAGATCTTATGATTTGCGAAATAGAAGGGTGGGGAAAAGAGAAATACATAAACGAACTTAAAAAATTAATTGTAGGCTTGCTAAATAATAAAACTATAATTGCAAAGTGTATAAATGACGAAGTATTGCAAATACCTTTATTTACTTGACAAATGTATATCACTGTGATACGATTAAATCAGTGATTCTTACTAAGACTAGACCCTTTAGTTGGAATCACTGATAAAGGATTCAAGCCTTAAATTACACTTGTGGGTCTACTTAGCGTTTTACGCTCTGCCAAGGTGATTTAAGGCTTTTTTATTTATGGGGGTTTTATGAAAGAACTGGCATTGAACGGTGATAACCGCATGACAGTCAAGGAAGTAGCACAAGCTCTAGGAATTAGTGATGAAACAGTAAGGGCAAATGGTAAGCAGTTATATCCTGAATTATTTGTAAATGGTAAAACTACATACCTAAATGAAGGACAAGTAACCGCTATAAAATTACAAATTGAAAAACATCACAACCTCCAGAGTACTCTGGAGGTTATACCAAAAACAGATCTTGAAAAAGAAATGCTTATTTTACAAGCAATGCAATTTCAAGCAGAAAGAATAAATATCCTTCAGTCAAAATTGATAGAATTACAGCCTAAAGCTGAATCTTTTGATGCTTTAATGAAAACTGAAACAGATATGAGCATTACTGCAGCAGCTAAACATTTTAGTTTACACCCTAAAGCAGAATTATTCCCATATTTACGAGATAATGGATTCTTAACATCTAAGGATTTACCTACACAAAGATCATTAGATCTAGATATAATGAGTCTACGTGAAGTAAAATGCGCTGATAACTGCACAAGATCACAAACTGTAATTAAGGCTAAACAGCTAGATAAGTTTAGAAAAATTATTATACAAAAACTTGAGGTGGTTAAATAATGTTATGGTTTAAGCACGATTCAGACGCAAGCACAGACGCAAAACTAAAAAAGCTTATTATAAGACATGGAACAGATGGATATGCAATATATTTTCATTGCCTTGAACTTATAATGAGCGATGTATCAGAAAAAAACATTACTTTTGTGCTTGAGCATGACAGCGAAATTATTGCAGACAACTTAAAAATTAGGGGTGATTTGAATGTATCTGCAATTGAGAAAGTAGAACAGATTATGATTACAATAATAGACTTAGGTTTATTTGAACGTGTAGATAATCATATACGTTGTTTACAATTACTTAAACGTATGGATGTATCCATGACTTCAAGCCCTACATTTAGACGCTTGATACAACAGGCAAAAGACACCCATATATCATGTCAACATCATGATACAGTCATGATACCATCATGCCAAACAAGACAAGAAAAGACTAGAAAAGAAAAGAATAAAGAAGATGCTCTTAAACTTCAGGTTAAAATTAGCTATGATGGTTTTAGAAATGTATTCTTAACAGAGAAAGAGTATCAGACACTTATAACAGACTATGGGCATACTAACACTCTAAAGATTCTTAATTGCTTAGATAGCTATAAAGAATCGTCTGGTAAAAAGTATAAGTCAGACATGGGCGCTATTAGATCATGGGTACTAGACAAGCTCAAGCTACAGAAGCGCCAGAGTGCCGCCGCCGAATGTCCAGTATGCAGCAAAGCGCCGTTTGTGGTAATCTGCGAGACTTGCGGATATACTAACGGTGATGACGTGGAAGAAATAAAGCGAAGTAGAAAAGAAATATGTGATATGGCATATATTGATCCTGTAAAAAATTGGCAACAAGAGGTTAACAAATGAGTAAAGATGAAGTTTATATTGGGTGTTGCGTCAAAGTAAAAGGTCAACGTGTTGTAATGACTGTTACTGAAATATGGTCAACCTTTGATGTTAAAACGAAATGGTATGATATCAATGGCAATATACTTACAGGCATTTTTTCATTGGAAATATTAGATAAGGTGGCTAAAAAATGAAGCGCACTTGTAAAACCTGTATCTTTGGGCACCGTGGTAACTTGATGCCTTGCTCTTGTAGTATGTACGGTGGAGTGATACAATACCGGTGTCAGGCCGCAGGCTG
>Ga0316611_1000292_pt1 | contig 18466 bp, 21 predicted proteins | sample MIS2016202_MG_FD_207675 | JGI IMG/M metagenome (GOLD analysis project Ga0316611, IMG submission 207675) | Microbial mat bacterial communities from Middle Island sinkhole, Lake Huron, Michigan, United States - MIS.2016.202 | ecosystem: Environmental > Aquatic > Freshwater > Lake > Sediment... | reverse complement strand
AAAATTATTATATATTTGAAATTATAAATAAATTTTAAAATGAAAAAAAGTATTTTAACAATCGTTTTAGCAATGTGTATTCTACCATTTTCTCTGTTAAAAGCAGATGAAGGAATGTGGTTTCTTATGCACATCGAAAGATTAAAGCATAGAGATATGCAAAAAATGGGCTTACAATTAACTTCAGAAGAAATTTATAGCGTAAATAATCACAGCTTAAAAGACGCAATAGTTCAATTTAATGGAGGATGTACAGCTTCTATTATATCAAAAGAAGGCTTAGTTTTAACAAACCACCATTGTGGATACGATGCAATAGCAGACTTATCAACTCCTGATAAAAATTTATTAAAAGATGGATTTTGGGCAAAAGATAAATCTCAGGAATTACAAACCAATATTTCAGTTCGTTTTTTTGTAAGGATGGACGATGTAAGCAAAAGAATTTTAGCCTTGGTAAATCCGTCGATGAGCGAAATGGAACGAGAAAAAGTAATCAATCAAGAAATTGCAAAAATTCAAAAAGAAAATGATGGAGATGGGAAATATACCGTTTCGGTTCGTTCATTTTTCCAAGGCAATGAATATTATTATTTTGTATATCAAGATTTTAAAGACGTTCGTTTGGTGGCAACACCCACTGAAAGTATCGGAAAATTTGGTGGAGATACAGATAATTGGGAATGGCCAAGACATACAGGCGATTTTTCAATTTTCAGAGTATATATGGCAAAAGATGGAAATCCAACGAATTATAGCACAGAAAATATTCCACTTAATCCAAAACATTATTTACCCATTTCAACTAAAGGAGTAAAAGAAGGTGATTTTGCCATGATATTAGGCTATCCTGGAAGAACAAACCGCTGGATGCCTTCCAAAGGAATCGAACAAAATATAAAATACGCCTATCCTGCTTGGGTAGAAGCATCTAAAAAAGCAATGGATATTATGAAAAAATATCAAGACTCTGACCCTAAAGTTCGCTTAGATTATGCCTCTAACTATGCTGGTGTTGCCAATTATTGGAAAAACAGACAAGGCATGATAGATGCTTTAACCAAACACAAAACGGTTAATTCAAAATTTCAACAAGAAAATGATTTCCAAGTTTGGGCAAACAAAACTGAAAACAAAGAAAAATATGGCGGAATTTTAAATAAAATAAACGCCTATTACAATGCAACTAATGCAAAATCAGTTCAAGACAATCATTTACGATTATTACTTAGAAACAGTCTGTTTGCTGGTTTACCAACAAACCTAAACAAACAACTTACCGAATATTTTAAAATAAGCGATGAAGCAAAAAAAACAGAAGCTTTAACAAAAATAAATACAATAGTTGAACAATCTTTTGAGAAAGCCTATCTGCCCTTAGAGAAAGAAATGTTTGTGGAATTAATTAGCTTATATGCCGCAAGAGTAAAGAATTATCCTTTGGCTTCTCTAATAACCGCAAACCAAACAAATTTAAACACCTATTTAAATAACGCAGTTGATACTTCTATTTTTTCATCAAAAGAAAAATTACAATCATTTTTAAAAAATCCATCTGCTGCTATTCTTACAAACGATGAGTTGCTAAAAATTTCTTCAAATTTAATAGAACAAGCTACTAAAAAAAGCGAAGAATTAGCCAAACTAGAAAATGATTATTTAGCCTCTTTCCGCCTTTTGGTTGATGGGTACAGAAAAGCAAATCCTAACAATAAATATTATCCAGATGCTAATTCAACCTTAAGATTATCTTACGGTAAAGTAAGAGGATTGCCTGCAGACAAAAGAAACGATGCAAAGAAAAATTATTATACTACACTAAAAGGTATGGTAAAAAAACATAAACAAGCAGATGCAGAATTTGATTTATCTCAACCTCTTATCGATTTATATAACAAAAAAGATTTTGGAAAATATGCCCAAAAAGATGGAACATTATATGTTAATTTCCTTACCGACAACGATATAACTGGTGGAAATTCAGGCTCTCCAGTAATAAATGGAAAAGGAGAATTGATTGGTCTTGCTTTTGATGGAAACATTGAAGCAATGGCAGGCGATGTAATTTTTGATAAAAACTTACAAAGAACAATCAATGTTGATATACGTTTTATTTTGTTTTTAATGGAGAAGTATGCCGGAGCTTCTAATTTACTTCAAGAATTAACATATGTAAATTAAGTTCTCCATTTTTCGATCTTAATATATAAAGTCTGGTCCTACCCAAAGACCAGACTTTAATAATGTTATAAGAATTAAAAAAAATCCTGAATAATGACAATTGTAAAAAACAAAATTTACACCGGCAGTAACAATAGACTTTCTGTTTACGATTTATTCTATAACAAAAATAAAATACAAAAAAAGGTACTCATTTTTTGTCATGGTTTTAAAGGCTTTAAGGATCATGGATGTTTTGATTTGATGGCAAAATGGTTCGCCGAAAAAAATTTTGTATTCATTAAATTCAATTTTTCACATAACGGCGGAACCATAGAAAACCCAATTGATTTCCCAGATTTAGAAGCTTTTTCAAACAATACCTATACCAAAGAGTTGTATGATTTAAATGTAATTTTAGACGAATTATTTGCTTTTAAGTATATTAATGAACAAGAAATAGATTTACAAAATATTGCTTTAATAGGACATAGCAGAGGCGGCGGCATCTCTATTTTGAAAGCGCAACAAGATGCAAGAATTTCTCACTTAATTACTTTAGGAGCCGTTTCAACATTAAATAGATTTCCAGAAGGAGAAAAATTAAAATTATGGAAAAAAGAAGGTATAACATATATTGAAAACTTAAGAACGCATCAACAAATGCCTTTAAAATATGATTTGTATAAAAATTATATTGAAAATAAAGAAATCTTAGACATAAAAAAATCTGCTGAAAATCTTAACAAACCCTATTTAATACTACATGGAATGGAAGATGAAACCGTAGATTTTCAAGAAGCAATAGTATTAAATTCTTGGTGTAAAACAGCTACTTTATTTTCCTTAGAAAATGCTAATCATGCATTTGGCTCATCGCATCCATGGGAAAAAGAACATCTACCAGTAGATTTTAAAAAGGCATTAGAAACCATAATTTCTTTTATTTCATAAGTATTTCGATCTTTTTTAAATTTGAAAGAACAAACCAAATATATTTTTTTTATAGATAATACTGAAAAGCAGTTCGTATAATTGAAACTATTGAAAAAAAGAACCTACAATAATTTTTTCTTCTGAAAGGAAAGAAAAACCCTCTGCACCCTTAGCCATGAAACCTGTGCGAACTCTGTGGTAAAATAAAATACACCACTAACCTTTAGGTTCATCGAACACCAATAAAAAATATAAAATAGGTGAGATAAAGTCGCAACTGCGAAGCACATCACAGAACACCTATAAAAAATAAACACTTAGTGAAGTAAAGACCGCAAAGAGAAACTCTACGAACTCTGTGTCTCGTCCTAAAATAGGTTGAATAAAAATTAAACAATTTAGTAACCAATGGAAACCGTAATTAAAATTGCATAGAAGAAAAATAAATTCTACTTTTGAATAATTATGTGAGTATGGAAATGAGCAATGCAGAGGTGTAACTCGGATAGTGCCAAAAACATAATTGCACAAAAATAAAGTCAGGGGATGGCAAACAAAAATTTTCAATCCCACTTTTTAAGACTTATTTTTTGGGCAAAATAAAACTAAAAAACTTAACCTCAATTTTTGAAGTATTGAACATAAATAGTAACAAAAAAAGGGCAACGTATTTCAGGACAAGACACGAACAACACCACAAACATTGAACAGACAAAAAAATGGATAATACAAATAGAAAAAATCATTGGGAAACTGTTTATGAAACTAAAAACTCAGACCAGGTAAGTTGGACACAAGAAATTCCACAAACTTCTCTTGACTTTATTTCTTCTTTTGGTGTAACGAAAGACGCTAAAATTATTGACATCGGTGGTGGCGACAGCAAACTTGTGGACTATTTGCTAGACAAAGGTTTTGAAAATTTAACCGTTTTAGACATTTCTGAAAAAGCACTTGAAAAAGCCAAAAATCGTTTGGGAGACAAAGCCGAAAAAATAAATTGGATTGTTAGCGACATAACTGAATTTGAACCAAATACAACTTTTGACATTTGGCATGACAGAGCAACTTTTCATTTTTTGACAACGACTGAACAAGTTTCAAAATATATGGAGATAGCAAGAAAATCTGTATACGGTTTTATGACAATCGGAACTTTTTCGGAAAACGGACCGACAAAATGCAGCGGACTTGAAATTAAACAATACACTGAACAAACTTTGGCAGATGAACTTAAAAACGGTTTCGACAAAATTCGTTGCGTAACAGAAGACCATACAACACCATTTAACACAAAACAAAATTTTCTGTTTTGTAGTTTTAAAAGACAAGAAAATAAGAACGATAAAACTATATCAATAGACAGTTGATATAGTAGCAACACTCACTTTTATATCCGGAATTTTTAAAAGCAGATTGGCACAATATATTAAAGTGGCACCTGTAGTACAAACATCATCAATCAATAAAATATGTTTTGAAGTTTTATCAATATTGTTTAATTTAAAAGAATTTTTAATTCTAATTAATCTCTCCTTTCGGCTTTTTAAAGTTTGAGACTCTTGATGAATACTTCGTTTTAAAACATCAGAATTAAAAGAAATATTTAAAATTTTGGCTAACGAATTTCCAAAAACATCCAATTGATTGTATCCTCTAATTTTCAATTTTTTTGGATGAATAGGAATCGGAACAATAGAATCTGGTAAATTATTTTCTGAAATAAATGTAGGGGCCAACATTTCTGCAAATAAAACACCTAAATTTTGTTGCCCACCGTATTTTAGTTGATGTAATAAATTTTGTGTTTCATTTTTATTATGAAATCTAAGCAAAGAAGTGGCTTTATATAAATTTATGTAAGGTTTCAGTTTAGAATAAATATAATTATCTGAATCAAAATTCCAATGTGTACAAGGCAAAGAATGTTTACACGGTTCACAAAGTAAGTTCTGGTGTTTTGAAATTATAACATTACAACCCAAACAAAACTTTGGAAAAAGGAAATCAATAGTCTCAGATAGCATTATAATTAATTTTGAATAAATTTGCATAAAAATAATAAAAATTGATACGTCTTACAAAAATATTTACATTCGAAACCGCACATGCTTTGTATGGTTATAAAGGAAAATGCAAAAACATACATGGGCATTCCTATAAACTTTATGTAACAGTAAAAGGAAAACCAATTTCTAATATCCATCATCCTCAAAATGGAATGGTATTAGACTTTGGCGATTTAAAAGAAATTGTACATAATTTAATTATTGAACCCTTCGACCATGCTATTTTGTTGAATACGCATACTCAACATAAACTATTAGGGGAAGAATTACATAAGCAAGGACATAAAGTTATTTTAACTGATTATCAACCCACATGTGAGAATATGATTCAATATTTTGCAGAAATTATTTCAAAAGCATTAGATTCATCAATTGTTTTAGAAGAATTAAAATTACACGAAACCGAAAACTCCTATTGTGAATGGAAAAGAATAGACCAATAAAAATTAAAACACAGGACGGAAAATCAGTTTATTTTGCTTCTGATCAACATTTTGGTGCTCCTAATGAAAAAGACAGCAAAAAAAGAGAAGAAATATTTTTATCTTGGTTAAATGAAATAGAAAATACAACAGACACTCTTTTTTTAATAGGAGATTTATTCGACTTTTGGTTTGAATATAAATATGTTGTACCAAAAGGATTTGTGCGTATTTTGGGTAAATTAGCCCAATTGAAAGACAAAGGAATCACAATATATTTTTTTACAGGTAATCATGATTTATGGATTGATGATTATTTTGAAAAAGAATTAGGTTTTATTGTTTTTAGAAAAAAACAATATTTTGAAATAGATGATAAATTATTTTTAATAGCTCATGGAGATGGTTTAGGCCCTGGCGATAAGGGATACAAGAGAATGAAAAAAGTGTTCACAAACCCAATTTCAAAATGGCTATACAGATGGTTACATCCAGATTTGGGAATGAAATTAGGAAATTATCTTTCTCGAAAAAATAAATTGATTAGCGGAAATGAAGACATCATATATTTAGGCGAAGACAAAGAATGGTTGGCTTTGTATTCCAAAAGAAAATTAAAACAAGAAAAAATACACTTTTTTATCTATGGGCATAGGCATTTACCGATAAAAATTCAACTTTCGCCTGAAAGTGTATATTTTAATTTAGGAGATTGGATAACACACTATTCATACGGAAAATATCAAAAAGGAAATTTTGAATTGATTATAAATTATTCAAAATAAAAGTATGGTATTTATATCCTAAAACTGAGAAAACAATAAGTAAAATTACTATATTTTGCAACCATTTTTTTGGTAAATATTGTATTAATCTGGACAAAATTATCGTTAATGGTAAGCATATAAAATGAAAAAGGAAAGTAAAATCCTTTTGAAAAACAAAACCAGGAATCATTGTAAACAATAAGAAAACAAAATATAATCTACTCGTATTTTTATGTGATACAGTAGATTTTGAAGCATTTAAAAGAAAATCAACAAATGAATAGATTGAAAAAAGAAAAATAGGAATCAGCCAAAAATGTTTAATTTCAAAATGAGGAAATCTAAATTGAATTGAATTAATATAATTTTGAATTATTTTCGTTTCATCCATTAAATATAATACCTGAAGTAACGTAATAGATGTAATAAAAATCCCTAAAAAAAATTCATAAAATAACGACTTGTTAATTTTAGTTCTATAAAATGCTAAAAAAATAGGCGCAATAATAAGTGGAAAAATATAATAATCAATAAACATTGCACAAGAAAATACAATACCAATTAAGAAAAAAACATTTCGTATAAAATAAAAATAAAATAACAGAATATAACAAATATTTATCAAAAGAAAAGATATTGCAGATGGCAAAGTTTGTAAACTTGAATTAAAACCAAAAAGTAAAATAAGAAAAATAAATGTTGCTAAATTATTTTTCTTCAAAACAGTAGTTTGTTGAATAATAGAAATAGAAACAGCTGATGAGAATAAATTAATTCCAAAAATCCAGCTATTATTGCTTTCATTAAAATCAAAATAGATATAATTTGCAAATGCAAACAAAACAAAAAGTACTAATGTTGTAAAAAAAGTACGTTTTCGGAGCATTAATGTGAACATTTTTTATAACTTTGTGGCAAAGTAATTAAAATTAATTCAAAATGACAGACTTTTTTTTAGGATTGGGTAAAATATTCACATGGTCATTCAAAATATTTCCAAGTATTGGACCATTTATGAGTACCTTATTATCCATAATAGGATTTGTAATATTCGTATATTTCACCTTGAAAATTTTTGTTTTAGGGCAAGACGACAAAAAATATAAAGGAGATTTTAAATAAAAAACTTCCTTATCAAAAGTATATTTTTTGAAAAAAATTGTTATTTCTGGCATTAATGCAAAAGAAGGAGGCGTATTGTCTATAATGCATGATTTTTTGAGTGAGCTATCAAAAAATTACGGCTTAGAATATACTTTAATAGCATTAGTACACAATAAAAACCTATTTCAAAATATACAAAATGTTCAGTTTATTGAATTCCCTAAATCTAAAAAGCGCTGGTTTTATAGATTTTATTATGAATTTATTTATTTTAAAAATTTTTCCAAAAAACTAAATCCATATATCTGGATTTCTCTTCACGATCTTTCTCCTAATATCTATGCAGAAAAAAAATTTGTATATTGTCATAATGTTGCCCATTATAATAAACAAAAAATTTCAGATTTTTTATTAAGTCCTACCGAATATATTTTCTCTTATTTATATAAATATTTATACTTTATTAATATAAAAAAAAACAATTGGGTAATTGTACAAGAAGAATTATTTAAAAAATTTTTCTTGAAAAATGGTATTCAAAATGTTATAGTTGCTAGGCCAGAATTTGCTGACTATAAACAGTTTGTTGAACTCAATGGCTTAGAAAGATTACCAGAATACACTTTTTTTTACCCTAGTTTCCCTAGAATCTATAAAAACTTTGAAATTGTAATAAAAGCAGCTGAAACACTTGAGAAAAATGGACTAAACAATTTTAAAATTCTATTCACTTTTGATGAGAAAACTAATATTTATGCTAAAAAAATAGTACAAAGTGCCAAACACCTTAAATCAGTTGAGTTTTTAGGAATTATGCCCAGAGAAGACGTTTTTCAATGGTATTATACTATTGATAGTTTACTTTTTACTTCCAATATAGAAAGTTGGGGATTACCCATAAGTGAAATAAAACACTTTGAAAAGCCTATTATATTGGTGGATTTACCTTATGCAAGAGAAAATATTAGTACTTATAAAAAAGCTGTTTTTTTTGAAAAAGATAATTTTTTACAATTGGCTGATATTATGGAAAAAATGATGCAAAATAAAGTTATTTATAAGCCAAATGAAAATCATGTTTTCCAAAAACCTTATTGTAAAAACTGGACAGAATTAGTACATTATATTATAAAGAACTAATTATAAACTCACAATTCTAATACTCTTCTTGCAATTACAAATCTAGGCTTCCAATATTTATCTTCTAATGATGAAATGATAACACCTTTTGAAGTGGAAGCATGGATAAAAAAAATTTCATCATTTTTTATACTTTCCACTATACCTGCATGAGAAATACCATTCCCAGAAGTATTAAAAAACAACAAATCAGCTGGTTTTATATCTATAAGATTTACTGCAATTCCTTGTTTTGACTGATCCACAGAACGCCTTTCCATAGCAACATCTACCGCAGTATAAGCATTACACACCAAGCCAGAGCAATCTATTCCCGATTTTGTAAAACCTCCATATTGGTATTTTGTGCCTAAATATGATTTTGCTTCTTCTAAAACTTCTAAAGCAGTACCATTGGCAACAACAGTTTTGCCAAATTTTGGCACTTTTAAAACAGAACTTTGATCTCTATTTCGTCCCGAATTAGTGTCTTTTCTAAGGATTATCGGCTTTCTATATTTAGTATTTTTTTTTGTGCTTTGTGTTGTCTTACATGAAATCAACACAAACCCAAAAAATAAATACAATACAAAATTCTTCATTTTTCATTTTCTGTACAACAAAAATAGTATTTTATTTCAAATAACCCGTTGGGTGTAAATATTTAAATTAAAATAAATTGGATAAATATTGATCAAGGAACTGAATTTCAGTATTTTGAAGGCACAAAATAACCAATATTTATGTCAAATATAGTAAAAAATTATTTAAGAGTTTTAGATATAATACATTCTTTGAATTGTGAATTAGAATTCAAATCAGATGTTGGTAGAAAACAAAAATATCTGATTTAGAAGTAGTTGCATTGATTTTAACGGCTGAGTTGGTAGATTCAACTAGCAAACGCAACTTTTTGGTTTATAAAATTATAAAAAATAGTTACTGGTTTTTCAAAATTTAAATTTTTTCTTGGGCATCTGTTAATTTTAATAAAACATTTATAATTTTATTTAGTATTAAAATGACTATTTTTGCAACATCAATAAAAAAAAATGAAATTAAACATTGAATATACTGCTAATCCAAATATTATCAAATTTGTTTCAACAAACACTTTGATTGAAGGAAGTGCTGAATTCACCAAAGAATCGCAAAACATTCCCTTTCCCATTTTCAACAAAATTCTTACTTTTCCATTTGTTAATAAAATTCTTATAACAGCAAATTTTGTAGCCATCGAAAAATTGGATTTTGTTCAGTGGAGTGCTATATCAGCCGAACTACAAGAAATCTTAGAAGATGAATTGCCTACACAATTAAGTTTAAAAATTCAAAAAATACCTGTATCAATTTATGCAGAAATGACGCCTAATCCAAATGTGATGAAATTTGTTGCAAATACAATGCTTCATGATGGAATAATTGAAGTGAAATCTGTGGGAAAATCTAATGAAGTGCCTTTAGCAAAGGAATTATATAACTTCCCATTTGTAAAAGAAATTTTTATTACTGAAAATTATATTTCAATTACAAAAAATAATCAAGATAAATGGGAAGACCATATTATGGAAATGCGTGAATTTATTTGGAATTATTTAACCAACGCAAAACCTATAATTTCAGACCATTATAAAGCTGAACATAGTGAACAAACTATGGGTTTGATGCAATCCTCAAAAACTTCAACCGAAACAGAAAAAGAAATTCTAAAAATTTTAGAAGAATATGTAAAACCAGCTGTTGCAAATGATGGTGGAAATATAGACTTAATAGAATTTGATGAAGATACAAAAACCGCTAAAATGCTTTTACAAGGTGCATGTAGCGGATGCCCGTCTTCAACCCTTACTTTAAAAAATGGAATTGAAACGATGTTACATCAAATGCTTCCTGGAAAAGTAGCCAGTGTAATTGCTGTTAATGGTTAAAAGTTACAAAACATAATCTTCATAATTAATATTTAAACATAATGAATTTTAATCTCGAAATTTTAGGTCTTATTGCAGGAACATTGTCATGTATAACTTTTGTACCTCAGATTTTTAAAACATGGAAAACAAAATCAGTAAAAGACATATCGATACTGTCTTTCACGATTGTTTCTGTGAGTACAATTCTATGGCTTGTTTATGGAATATTAAAAGAATTACCCTCAGTAATTATGACTAATATAGTTGTATTATTAACTGCTTTAATTATGATATTTATGAAATTTAAATACGACAGAAATGATAATAAGAATCATTAATAAATCCAAACACCATTTACCAGAATACAAAACACAGGCTTCTGCGGGAATGGATTTACAAGCCAATATTGAAGAGTCCATTGTTTTAAAACCATTAGAAAGAAAATTAATTCCTACTGGATTATTTTTAGAAATTCCAATTGGTTATGAAGCCCAAGTTCGACCAAGAAGCGGATTGGCTTTGAAGAATGGCATTACGTGTTTAAATTCTCCAGGAACTATCGATGCTGATTATCGTGGTGAAATAGGTGTAATTTTAGCCAATATTTCCAACGAAAATTTCACCATAAACGATGGAGATAGAATTGCTCAATTAGTAATTGCCCAACATGAAACTGCTGTTTGGGAAAATGTAGATACTTTGGAAGAAAGTGAAAGAGGAAGTGGCGGTTTTGGAAGTACGGGAGTGAAATAAATAAAAATAATTAAATTTGCTTTCAATTATAAATAATAACTTTTATAAATAATTAAATATAAATAAAATGAATAAAAAAATTGTAATTCTTAGTCTAATGTTTATGTCAACATTAGTTTTTTCACAAAAAAAGGTGTCAGCTAAACCAAAAGTATTAACTGAAGATCAAAAATTGTCATATTATATTGGTGTAAATGTGGCAAATGAAGCTAAAAAGCAGAACCTAAATTTAGATGTAAATTTGTTAGCTCAAGCTTTAAGAGAATCAAAAACAGGCGGGAAAACTCTTTTACCAATAGATTCTATGCAGTCTTTTATGAAACAATATTTTGGTAAAATTCAGGAAAAGAAAATGGCTGAAGCAAAATTAAAAGCACAAGAAAATATCAAGAAAGGACAAGAATTTTTAAATAAAAACAGCCAAAATCCAAATGTAAAATCTACTGCAAGTGGAATGCAATATGAAATTTTGCAAGAAGGTGACAAAACAAATTATCCGAAAGCTGAAAATACTGTAAAAGTAAAGTATCTTGGAAAATTAATAGATGGTACTGTGTTTGATGGAACTGAGACAAATAATGCTGGAAACCCCATTGAATTCGGGTTAAATGGCGTAATTAAAGGTTGGACAGAAGGCGTGCAATTGATGAGCAAAGGATCTAAATTTCGATTTTATATTCCTTCAAACTTAGCTTATGGGGACAATGGTGCTGGTGAAAAGATTTTGCCAGGTTCTTTATTAATTTTTGATATTGAATTAGTTGATTTTAAATAAGTTGTGTTGTTAACATATAATATAAATCCACTCAATAGAGTGGATTTTTTATTTAAAAAGAGTCCTTTTTTATTTCCTTTACTTTTTCATACCAATCTTGTCCAAATTTTCTTATTAACGGCTCCTTAAGAAAATCTATCACGTTTACTTTCAGCTCCTTACCCAAAGAACAAGCATCTGAACATATAAACCATTCGTTATAATTTACCGCAGTAAACGTTTTATATTCTTGAATTCTAATAGGATACAAATGACATGAAATGGGTTTTTGATAGTTAATAACACCCGCCTCAAACGCTTTTTCAATCCCACATTTCGTACAGCCATTTTCTTCAAAAACTACATAAGCACATTCTTGTCCTTTTACTAAGGGTGTTACATAATCACCGTCTTCATCAATTACATGTTTTTGTCCGGCATGTTCATTTTCAATGGCTTCAATTCCTTTTTGGGTTAAAAAGGGTTTTATTTTATCATAGATGTCTTCTAAAATTGCTAATTCATCTTTTTCTAAAGGAGCACCACTGTCGCCTTCTACACAACAAATTCCTTTACATTTTTTCAAATTACAAACAAAATCAGTTGTAAACAAATCGTCTGAAAGAATGGTATTGTCTAATTGTATCAATATGATGTTTTTTACGGTTATTTTTTTATCAAAAAAGTTTAATAATATTTATGTATAAAATTCATTATCAACTTTTCACAAGATTCAGGTGCTTCCAAATGTCCCATGTGCCCAATGGGTAATTCTTTATAAGTTATATGCTCTACGTTTTCATATAATTGTTTTATTTGAGATGAAGGCACAGCAGAATCAAAAGTCCCGCATAAAAATAGTATAGGAAATTTGCATAATTTCAATAACTCAGTTCTGTCTTTTCGTTCACGCATACCTAATAATGCAGCAGTAATTCCTTGTAAAGAAGTTTCTTTTGCCATATCTTTTGCCGATTTTATTTCATCTTCCAAATCTTCCAATAAATTTTGATTGAATAAATTTGGAACTCCTACTTTTATAAAGCCATCTAAATTCTCTTGAGCTACTTCAAATGCACGTAGTCGTTGTTCTTTTTTGTCTTTTGTATCTGCCAAAGGTGAAGAAAAAAACATGCAAATTCCTTTAAAATACTCTTTAAATAACTCTAAAAATGCCAGAGTTACATAGCCACCCATTGAATGTGAAATGAAAAAAGCGTCAGAAATTTTTTCGTAATCCAACACTTGTTTCACTTTCTCGGCCATAAATTCCATTGAATGTAAAATAAAATAATTGTCGGAGTTTCCATGTCCTGGTAAATCTATCAATATCCATTTATATTCTGTGTTATTTTCGTAAATGAAATTCCACATTTTTTGATTTTCCATAAAACCATGTAACAAAACAATAGGTTTTCCTGAACCGATAATTTTATAAGAAAGTAATGACATTGTTTTTTTTGCAAAAATACTTCTTCTAATTTAAAATAAATTTATTATTTCAATAAAGCTATATATTTTAATTTTTATATTTGTTAAAAATATAAATTTATGAAAAGAGCAATCCTTTTATTCTTTTTTACTTCATTATTTTCTGCCCAAGATATTCAACAGGATTCTTTACAAGTCTATCTTTCAACTTTGGCATCGGATAAAATGAAAGGGAGATTAATTGGCACCCAAGAAAATGAAGTGGCAGCAAACTATATTGCAACTGTTTTTAAAAAGAATAAATTGGATTTTTGTATTGGTAATTCATATTTAATTCCCTTTGATTTTCAAGGAAAAATTGTTTATAATGTTTGTGGCATAAAAAAAGGAACAAATGATAGTATTGTTGCATTTGGTGCACATTTAGATCATATTGGCACAAAAGAATTTGGAGATGATACAATATATAATGGTGCAGATGACGATGCATCTGGAGTAACTATGGTTTTGGCTTTGTCGGATTATTTCAAACAAAAAACTAATTTGCTTTATACAACTATGTATATTACTTATAATGGCGAAGAATCAGGAATGTTGGGTTCTACTGCCTTGTGTGAACACACTGATTTTCAAGATTATTTAAAGAAAATGTTAGTTGAATTTAATTTTGAAATGCTAGGAACAATTTCAGAAAAAGGTGAAAATAGAATGTTTATGACAGGTGATGAATTGTCTAATTTAGACGAAATATTCAATACAAATTCGGTGAATAATTTTCAAATTTTTGCAGATCCCTATAAAAATGAAAACTTATTTTATCGTTCGGACAATGTAAATTTTTACAAAAAAGGTGTTGTAGCCCATTCATTTTCTACTGTTGATATGAATAACGCTACACATTATCACCATGTAAATGATGATATTTCAGTAATAAATTTTACTAATCTAACCCTACTTGCCAATAATTTTGCAAAAACCTTGGAAAAAGTTTGGTCATCTTACTTTAAACCAAAATATGGAACGAATGATTATGTAAAAGTTAATAACAATTCTTCTGAAATTCAATTTCCTGATGTACCAAAATTTGACGATAAAAGAATTTCTCAATATTTTACTGAAATGATTTCTATTTTCTTAGAATATAAAGAATTTGCAAAGAAAAAAGATATTCAATCAATTGATCTTCATGGTAATAAATTGCAAAAATTAAATAAGAAATATGATATAGATTCAATTGAAAAAACGGCATCGAAAAACGATAAGACTAATATTAAGTTATATATGAGTCAATTACATGATTTTATTTTTAAATATTTTTACTAAAATTTTAACTAATCATTCCATCCTTCATCGTTAAAATTCTGTCGGACATTTCTGCCAAATGCTTATTGTGTGTTACGATAACAAAAGTTTGGTTAAACTTTTTCCGTAATTCAAAAAATAATTTATGTAATTCTTCTGCATTTTTACTATCTAAATTACCTGAAGGTTCATCAGCAAATATTACTTTGGGAGAATTTATCAACGCTCTTGCTACGGCAACTCTTTGTTGTTCTCCTCCAGAAAGTTGATTGGGTTTATTATTTTCACGATTCTCCAATTGTAAAAAGTGCAACAATTCCATTGCTTTTTCTTCCAATTGTTTTTTATTTTTATTTGCAATTAAGCCTGGTAATATTATATTTTCAATTGCAGTAAATTCAGGTAGTAATTGATGAAATTGAAATATAAAACCAATAGTAGAATTTCGAAATTGTGAAATCTCTTTATCGCTTAAAGAATTGATGTTTGTATTATTAATTAAAATTTTACTCCCATATTTTTTACTCTCAGTAGCTTTATCTAGGCTGCTAATTATTTGTAAAAGTGTAGATTTTCCAGCACCAGATTCTCCTACTATTGATACAATTTCTCCTTCTTTTACTTTTAAACTTACATTTTTAACAACATGAAGGTCATTGTAAAATTTATTAATATTTTCAGCTTCTATCATTTTAAAACTATTTTAAATTGCGTAATCATAATTAAAAAATTACATTTTTTTGCAAAATAATCAAAATTATTTTTTTATATTTAACAAATAAATCTACATTTGTATTTATAAAAATTACAATTATTTTTTATAAATCTATATAAAATAAGAGCAAAAAACTAAGTTAAATATTATGACAGAACAAATATTCGATTACATACAATATAAATTAAAACGTAAACATACAAAATTTATTTATGAAATATCCGAAGTATTAGAAACAAATTACGATGCAGCCTATCGAAGAATTTTAGGAAAAGTACAATTAAATCCAGCTGAATTAAAAAAACTTGCCTTATATTATAATTTTTCAATAGACGAGGTTTTATTAAATGAAGAAAGAAAAAAATTTCTTATAGATGCTCCGTTAGATTTATTAAGTGGAGAGGATTTTATAAATTATGTACATTTATCTAATAACACCATAAGGCCATTTATAACACAAAAAAATTCAAAGTCTTACTATATGGCGAAAGACATTCCACTATTTTACACTTTAGGAGAAAACAAAATCACCAAACTTAAAATTTTCATTTGGCTATATCTAAAAAATAAAGAATTTGCTATGATGAATATTAAATTCAAAGACTTCCATCCACCTATTGAAGCTATTAAACATTCAAATACATTGATTTCATTATATGATCATATAGATTCCGTAGAGATATGGAATGAAAGCACAATCAACAGCTTAATAGGACAAACAGAATATCTCTTTACATTAGAATTAATAAATAAAATAGAATTAGAAAGTATTCTAAACGACATTCAACAACAATTAAAATACGTTTGTAAATTAGCTGAAAATGGGAAAAAAGCAACAGGAAAATCTTTTGAACTATTAGAAAATAATTTGTTAGTTATGGATAATATAGCACTTTTCAGATCTGATGAAAATAAATTATTCTTTCTACCATTCAATATGATCGACTATTTTATCGTTAAAGACCGAGCTATTTGCTCAATAAAAGAAGATTATATACAATCTCTCATTGAACATTCTAATAAACTTTCATTAGAAAATAAAGAAAACAGAGAAAATTTTTTCAATAAATTGAATCATAAGGTTCAAGAAATGCACACAAAATATTTATAGAATTAAGTAAACTAATATGTTAATCAAAACCTACGGAAGTGCTATCTATGGTGTTTCAGCTCAAACAATAACTGTTGAAGTGAATGTAGATACAGGTGTAGGCTATCATTTAGTAGGTTTGCCTGATATAGCCATAAAAGAAAGTAGCTTCAGAATTTCTGCCGCTTTAAAAAATTGCGGATATAAACTTCCCGGTAAAAAAATTACTATAAATATGGCGCCAGCCGATTTACGCAAAGAAGGCTCTGCTTATGATTTACCCATAGCAATTGGAATTTTAGCAGCATCTGAACAAATAAATTCTACCGAAATTGAAAAATATATTATAATGGGCGAAATATCTCTCGACGGTTCACTCCAACCCATTAAAGGCGTACTTCCTATAGCTATTCAAGCAAGAGATGAGGGTTTTAAAGGTTTTATTCTACCAAAACAAAACGCAAGAGAAGCCGCCATTGTAAATAATTTAGACATTTTTGGTGTTGAAAATATTACAGATGTTATAGGCTTTTTTGATAAAAATATTCCTTTAGAAAAAACAGAAATAGACACAAAAAAAGAATTTTATGATAATTTAGGCGATTTTCCTTTTGATTTTTCGGAAGTCAAAGGACAAGAAAATGTGAAACGTGCCATGGAAATTGCAGCAGCTGGCGGGCATAATATTATTTTAATCGGACCTCCAGGAAGTGGAAAAACCATGCTGGCAAAAAGATTGCCCTCTATTTTGCCGCCATTCACCTTGCAAGAAGCCTTAGAAACAACAAAAATACATTCTGTGGCAGGAAAATTAGGCTCGGAATCTGCATTGATGACAGTTCGCCCTTTTCGATCACCGCATCATACCATTTCAGATGTAGCCTTGGTTGGTGGAGGAAGTTATCCTCAACCAGGGGAAATTTCATTAGCTCATAACGGCGTTTTATTTTTAGATGAAATGCCCGAATTTAAACGAACTGTGCTGGAAGTGATGCGACAACCTTTGGAAGATAGGGAAGTTACGATTTCAAGAGCAAAATTCACCATAACCTATCCCTCCAGTTTGATGTTGGTGGCCTCTATGAACCCAAGCCCGAGTGGTTATTTTCCTGACGATCCTCAAAATACTTCAACCCAACAAGAAATGATACGCTATATGAGTAAAATTTCTGGTCCTTTGATGGATAGAATCGATATTCATATTGAAGTAGCACCCGTAGATTTTGACGAACTTTCTCAAAAAAGAAGTGGTGAAAAAAGTGCAGAAATACGAAAAAGAGTAATGAATGCACGATTAATTCAAACCGAAAGATATACTGAAATACCAAACATAAATTACAATGCACAAATGGGACCCAAGCAAATGGATGCTTTTTGTGAATTAGATGAAAGCTCGAAAAATTTATTAAAAAACGCAATGGAACGCTTGAATTTATCGGCAAGAGCCTATGATAGAATTTTACGCGTTGCCAGAACTATTGCCGATTTAGATGCATCAAATCCCATAAAAACCGAACATATTTCAGAAGCCATTCAATACAGAAGTTTGGATAGGGAAGGGTGGTATGGGAATTAAAAAGGTCAAAAATATTTCATAAATTTTGCAAATGAAAAAGCATGTAAATATTACATTTTTAGTTTTGTTCTTTTGTATTTATTCATTTAAAGCACAAATAAAAAATACTAATAATATCAAGGGAAATACTAAATTAAATGTAAACTATAAAGATTTTATAATTAACGAGAATAAAATTTATTCAATTACAGAAAATGATAGTTTGATTGTTTGGAATGTCATAAATATTAAAATAGAAATCATAATTCCTAATATTCGTTTTATAGTAAAAAATAAAGAAAATAAAATATTTTTAATTAATAAAAATGGAGAAATTCAATCTTTCGAAAATGATAAAAAATTGAAAATAATCGAAAAA
>Ga0316611_1000291_pt1 | contig 18563 bp, 16 predicted proteins | sample MIS2016202_MG_FD_207675 | JGI IMG/M metagenome (GOLD analysis project Ga0316611, IMG submission 207675) | Microbial mat bacterial communities from Middle Island sinkhole, Lake Huron, Michigan, United States - MIS.2016.202 | ecosystem: Environmental > Aquatic > Freshwater > Lake > Sediment... | reverse complement strand
CACAATCGAGTTTCGCAAATAGCTAAACAATATGGCGACACCAAACTTTCTAAAGCTTGTAAAATGATTGCTGGCGACGAAATGCGTCATCATCATGCTTACTCAGAATTCATCAATCAAATATTTAAAGTAGATCCTTCCGAAATGATGCTTGCTTTTCAATATATGATGAAACAAAAAATTACAATGCCCGCTCATTTCCTTAGAGAATCTGGACAATCTATAAGTAAAGCTTTCAATCAATTTTCAGATTCTGCCCAAAAATTAGGAGTTTATACGGCTAATGATTATGTAGAAATCATGAAAAAACTATTAGACAAATGGAGTATAGATAAAATTTCTGGACTCACCGATGAAGCCGAAAAAGCTAGAGATTATCTAATGAAATTGCCTGCAAGAATGGCAAAAATTTCGGAAAGAGTAGTCCTTCCAGCAGAAACGCATATTTTTAAATGGGTGCAACCTGCTTTGATTAAGTAAATAGAAATTAGAGAAAAGAATATAGAAAATAGATGTTGTCTTGAAATTTTCAAGGCAACATTTTTAATATAAAACGATGACAAAATGGACTTAATTAATACTACAGTTTTATTCGTTAAAGAGCAACTTCAAAATGCCGAAGCGGGTCACGATTGGTTTCATATTGAACGGGTTTACAAAAACTCTTTGCTTATTGCAAAAACGGAAAAATGCGATTTATTGATTGTACAACTTGGTGCATTGCTTCATGATATTGCCGATAGTAAGTTCCATAAAGGAGATGAAACTATTGGACCAAAAAGAGCTCGAGAATTTTTAAAAAAGCAAAACGTTTCGGAAGAAATCATTATTCATGTGGTGCACATTATTGAAAATATTTCTTTTAAAGGAGGAAATTTTGAAAAGAGTTTTAATTCAATAGAGCTAAAAATTGTTCAAGATGCCGATAGATTAGACGCCATTGGTGCAATAGGAATAGCAAGAACGTTCAATTATGGAGGTTTTAAAAACAGGCAACTTTATAATCCAGAAATTGCTCCAAAACTCAACATGAGTAAAGAAGAATATAAAAAAAGTGAGGCACCAACCATTAATCATTTTTATGAAAAATTATTGTTGCTAAAAGATACTATGAATACTACATCAGGAAAAAAAATTGCACAAAATAGGCATGAGTTTATGCAACTATTCTTGACACAATTTTATGCAGAGTGGGATGGAGTAAGGTAATAAGCAAAGCTCAGTTTACTCCGAAATTAGACAGTTATAGCTCCTTTATTGATTCATCACTTATCCAACCTAAAGTTTCATCAGTTAGTTGTACTTTTTTCCAATTGGCAATGCTTTCTAAAATGTACACTTTTGTTCCTTCATGAAGCAATATAGTTTCTGTACTTGATGCTTTTGGTTCGCCCTTTAACGAGGCTGTTTCTGAAAAAATGATGGCGGATTTTTCGTTGATTTTTCGTTGATTTTCAAATAGTGCCGAAAAAACAGAAATCAATATAAACAATAAAACCACAAACATTCCTGTAAAAAAAAGGCGTTTTTTGAAAGCTATGGACGAAAAATAATAACCCAGAAAAAAAGAAAAAAATACAAATCCAAAAACCACCGCAATCCAAGCCCAAGTATCATAAAGAAAACAGGAAGTAAAGTCGGAAATCAATTTATCAAATCCTACTTTTGGAATGATTTTGATATTATCAATGGTCATTTTTTGGGCAAAATTTAGGTTGGTTTGAATTTCCTGATCGGTTGGATTTAGCTGTAACGCTTTTTCATAATTATAGATAGCAGGTGCCACCTTGTGCAATTTATAATAGCAATTTCCAAGGTTGAAATACAATTCTGCCGAATGTTGGCCCTTTGCTAAAACACTTTCGTAGCTTGTAATTGCCGCTTCATATTTTCCATTGTTGTATTGAACATTTCCATCAATAAAAGGATTAGAAATATCCGTTCCAAAAACAGATGCTGTAACAAATAGAAATAAATAAAATAACCTATTCATGATATTACAATTTAATTTGTTTTTCTAAACTTGAAATTATTTCAACCGCTTTGTCATAATCTTGATGAATAATGGTGCTTGTTGATGGGGCATATCGAGCTAATTCACAACTTTCGGTCAAGGTTATAAATTCAATTACGGTTTCTGAATTTGCATTTTTCGAAAGTAAAATTTCTGTAATTTTATCTTTACTCATTTCTGAAGTTTCAATGTTTAATTTGGCTTTCAAAAAATTGTGCATTGCTTTTTCTAACGCAACATAAAAAGGTTCTTTATTATTGATTTGTTTTTTAGCTTCCGATAAATATTTTTTAGCCAAACTGTTGGCTCTTCTAGTTTTATTTCCAACAATATCGGCATCTTTAGCTTCTTTTTGTTTTTTGAAAACAACTACTATTGGGATTAGCAAAAACGGCAAAAACAGCAACGTGTAAAATAATCCAGAACCGAAGAAATCGTCGGATTCAATGTTTTCTAGATTTGTTTTTTGTTTGATAAAAGCAAAAGATTTTTTAATGGTCGGTTCCGCCAGATTTGGATTTAGAGCCACGGCACTTTCTTTTCCTTGAGCCACATTTAAAACAAATTGTTTAGATGTAATGGTTTTATAACTATTTGATGTTAAATCGAAATAGGAAAATTGAATTGGTTTTATAGGAAAATTTCCTTTTTCGTTTGGAATAATGGTGTATTTGTCTGTTATGCTACCTGTCATTCCAGAAAGTGGGGTTTGAACATTTTCAATATGTTCAGGATCAAATATTTCTAATGATGATGGAACTTCAGGTTTAGGTAAACTAAATAATTTTAGGTTTCCGGTTCCAACTACTTTTACATTTAAGTCTAATGATTCGCCACTTTTTAAAGCAGTTCTTGAGGGAGAAACCTGAAAGTCAAATGTTCCAACGGCACCCGAAAAACCTGCTGGTTTTCCTGCTTCGGGCAATGATTTTACAGTGATGGTTTTTGCTCCTGCAGAAACAGTTTTGGTTTGAGGTTTTACTTCATATTCGCCAAAAATATCGACCCTTCCTGTTGGAACCTCTACTTGAACCTCTAGAGTTAAAGGTTCTATTTGAAGTTTACCTGATTTTTGAGGATATAAAACTACTTTTCTTAAAACAGCATAGCGATAGCTTTCTCCGTTTAAAGTTCCTTGTTGAATTACAAGATTTTTTACATCAATATTTTGACTCCAAAAGTCTGAATATTTTGGTTTGTTACTTTCTTTCCAACCACTAACGGCAGATCTGTTGCTTACATAAATTTTATAAACAACTGTAATGGGTTCATTTAGATATGGGTTGGTTTTTGAAATTTCGGCAACTAAATGCACGCCCTCTTTTCCAGCATTTACAGGAATTCTATTTTGTTGTTGTTGTTGATAATATGGATTGTTATAATACGGATTTTGAGGTTGTTGTTGTTGTGCAACTGGGTTTCCAACAATTATTGATATTGGTTGGGTTTTAAAAACTTGTCCGTTGAATTCAATGGTTGCAATAGAAATGGTTAACTTTCCTTTTTTTAGTGGCATTAATGTATAAGAATAGGCTTTATTGAAAGAACTTCTTCCGTTTACCCATGACTGACTAACCATTTGGCTTGGTCCTGAAATGACTCTAAAGCCAGCGGATTGAAAATTTGGGATGGTCAAATTGTCTCCATCAAAATTCATATAAAATTCTATTCTTACATTTTCATTTATACCTATTTCATCTCGGCTTACTCGTGCTTCAAATTTTACTTGAGCCGAAAGTAAATGGAAAGAAACTATTGTAAACAAAAACAATAAACACTTCTTCATTTTTAATTTTTAATTTTAAATTAGCAATTGATAATTACCAATCTTTTTCTGGTTTTTGAGGCTTTCCTTGAACTTGTTGTGCTTTTACTTTATCTTGAACTTTTTTCTCTTCGTTATTTACAGCATCTAAAAGATTATCAATCCGTTGTTTGTTTGAACCACTTGGTTTAGGTTGAGGTTTCTCTTGATCATCTTTATCTTTATCTTTATCTTTGTCTTTATCTTTGTCTTTATCTTTGTCTTTATCTTTATCTTTATCTTTATCTTTATCTTTATCTTTATCTTTATCTTTGTCTTTTTTATCGTCTTTTTTAGGTGGATTATCTTTTAACATTTTCTTTGCTAAGGCATAATTATATCGTGTTTGTTCATCGCTTGGATTGTTTCTTAATGCATTTTTATAGGCTTCAACAGCACCCTGATATTCTTTTTCTTGCATTAAAACGTTTCCTAAGTTATGAAAAGCTTTGTGTTTTTCGGGCTTTTCTTTAGCATCTTGAATGGTTTTTAAAAATTGATTTTTAGCTTCCGAGGGTTGGTTTTGTTTATAAATAGAAGTTCCTAAATTATAAGAAGAAATGGCTTTCTTTTTGAATTTGGATTGCGAAATTCTATAATTTGCTTCCGCTTCAATATATTTTTTTGAAGCAAATTCATCGTTTCCTTTTGATAAAAAGTTGTCTTTATCTTGAGCTTTTATTGCAAAAGAGATTAGGATTAAACAATATGTAATTAATTTTTTCATTTTTATTTAGATGCGATAAATAGTTTCTCTAATTAGATTCGTTAAACAAATTCAATTTTCTTACCCATTTCGTTTTTCTTTCCAACAAGAATAAATCTAAAAAAAAGAGGAAGAAACCAAAACCTAAAAACCATTGAAATTGCGATTTAAAATCGGCCATTTGTGTGGCAGAGAATTCTGTTTTTTCAGTTGAATCTAATACTTTTTTTACATATTCTAAAACGATTTTAGTAGAATTTCCATCCACATAACCGCCTTTTGATGCTTTTGCTATAGCTGCTAAAACCGTTGGGTTTCTTTTGGTTATTACCACATTTCCATCTTGGTCTTTTTGCAAACCTTTGCCATATCCGTTTTTAGCTAACGGAATTGTTCCTCCGCTTTCTGTTCCAACTCCAACACTAATAATTTTTATTCCAATTTTTTTAGCTTCTTCAGCAGCATTTTCTGCATTATCCGAATGATCTTCGCCATCGGAAATTATGATTAGTAATTTATTGGTTTTATCTTTTTTGTCAAAATATTTTGTTGCTGCTAAATCAATTGCTTGATCAATTGAAGTTCCTTGAGATGAAATCATTCCGGGTTTCATGCTTTGAAGAAACATTTTTGCAACAGCATAATCTGAGGTCATTGGCAAAACCGGAAACGCACTTCCAGAATAGGCAATTATCCCAATTCTATCGCTACCTAATTGATTGATTAATTGCGAAACTAATTGTTTGCTTTTTTCTAATCTGTTCGGAGCTACATCTTCTGCTAACATGCTTTTGGATATGTCAACAGCAAAAACAATATCAATTCCTTGACGTTTCACTTTTTCTACTTTGGTTCCCATTTTTGGGTTTACTAAACCTAAAATAATACATGTCAATCCTAATAAAAACAAAACTATTTTCAAAATTGGCTTGAACGTTGATTTTTCGGGGCTTAATTTTTTAATCAAATCCAAATCGCCAAATTCTTTCTGTTTTTTTCTTTTCCAATAAAGAACATAGAAAAAGAGCATCGACACTATTGGGATGATAATTAAAAAATATAAATAAAATTTTTCTTCTAATTCGTACATTTTTAGGTGTTAGGTTGTGGGTTTTAGGATTAAATCTAAAATTCTATATTCTTTTATCTGTTTTCTTTTTTAGATAAAACTTTTAAAAATAGTGTTTCTTAATAAGATTTCTATCAATAACAATATTCCTGCTAGTAACACAAATGGTCTGTATTTCTCATCGTAATCATAATATTTTAATTCTTCAATTTCGGTAGTTTCTAGCTTGTTTATTTCGCTATAAATTTCTTCTAATTTTGAATTGCTAATGGCTCTAAAATATTTTCCACCCGTGTTTTTGGCAATAGTTTTCATCAAGTCTTGGTCAATTTCAACGGGAAGCATTTTGTATAAAAAATCTTTTCCGTTAGGTGCAAAAGCATAAGGAAACATTGCGTTTCCATTGGTTCCAATTCCAATAGTATAAACTTTTATTCCATATTCTTTAGCAATATCAGAAGCGGTTTCGGGTTCAATAAATCCTGTATTGTTGACACCATCTGTCATTAAAATAATAATTTTACTTTTAGCTTTACTATCTTTTAGTCGGTTTACTGCTGTGGTCAACCCCATTCCAATTGCAGTCCCGTCTTGAAGCACATTGTTAAAAGTCATGTTTTTAATGGCGTTTTCAACAATTGCTTTATCACTAGTAACAGGTGTTTGAGTATAGGCTTCGCCAGCATAAACTACTATACCAATTCTATCATTTGGACGACCATCTACAAAATTTATTGCTACTTTTTTCAAGGCTTCCATTCTGTTTGGTTTTAGGTCTTTAGCAAGCATGCTACTTGAAAGGTCAATTGCCATAACAATGTCGATTCCTTTAGTAGTTTTAGTTTGATTGCTAATATCAACTGTTCTTGGTCGAGCCAAAGCTATGATTAGGAAACATAAAGCTAAAATTCTTAAACCAGATAAATAGGGTTTTAATTTGGCTAAAAATGTTTTTGAGGATTGAAATCCTTTAATGGAACTAATTTTTAGTGTTGCAGCTTGATGTTTGTTTTTCCACCATAGCCAAACTATTGCCATTGGAATTAGCAAAAACAACCAAAAAAATTCAGGATTTAAAAAAGTTATTTTTTCCATTATTATCGAGCTTGTTTTAGTTCGGCTGAGTTGATAATTCTATCCAAAATTTTCTTTCCATATTGATCGCCATCTCTATGAGAAACAATTATTTGTTGTAATCCACCCTCTTGTTTAAATAACAAAATTTCATAATATATTTTTTCACTTGCTCCTTTGTTTTTATCAATTACAGTCATTGTACCATAAGCTTTTACGCCTGTAACGCCTTTGTCTGTATTGAAATCTTCTTGTTTAAAAAGAATATTTTGGGCACCTAAATTTTCCCATTCTTTAGTCATTCCTTCTAAAACGGTATCAAAATTTATTTCAGATTGTTGTTTGAGTTTATTGGTTGAAACTAATATGTAAAACGAATCTGTCAAGCTTCCATATCCAAACATTTGCATGTCTTTTAATATTGCATAAGAATTTTTTTGGAGCCCATTTTTTGGATCAATTCTTTTTAAAACTTTAGGTGTTTCTATAATTATGCCGGGGTTTCCATATTCGCTTAAAACCCAATCGCCTTCAACTAATTCTTTGGTTTCGTTGCCAAGAATTATATCTTTTACAAAATCGAATCCTTTGGCGATTATAGTTATTGATAAACTTAAAGCAATGATTCCAGTTCCAACAAAAACAGCGGTTTTTATTTTTCTAATTTTTCTATCAGCTAATTTTTTAGCTATTAATTTCTGTTTTTGTTCTTCATTCCAAGTTTCCAAATCGTCTTTTTCTTCTGTTACTACTGGAATTGCTTTATGAATAGTTACAATAGAACTTGAAATACGTTTTTTATCTTCTTCTATTTCAAAATCTAAGGGTTTTACTTTAGCAAATTTAACTAAATCCGCTTGTTTTAATACCTTTTCAAGATTTTCTAAAGTTTCTTTGGATAGTTTTAATTTTTTGCTTTTAGCCACGTTTCTCAAGCTCAAAATCAGCTCTGAAGTAGTGCTTTCCATGGCTGGGATATTAATTTCTTCTTCAATATAATTTCTTGCAATATCGGTCAATTCTGAATAATAGGATTTTATTTCGCCACGTTGAATTAGTTCCTTTTTTTCAAGTTGCTGCAATAAAGAAGTTGCTTTTTCAATTGGCGATTTGTAAACTATTTCTTCTGTTTTTTCAATTTTTTTATAATATTTTTTAAACAACCAATATCCTAAAAAGCCTAAACCAATTAAAACAAAAAGCCCTAAAAGATAATACCACCAATAGTTTGACGATTCTACAGCAATTATATCTTTTATATCATACATTTTTTGCTTTAGGGTATCAACTTTTACATTTGAAACTTCAATTTTTATACTATCAGAATAAGACGGTTTTCCGTTGATTAGAATTGAAATTCGGGGAATGGTATATTTTCCGGAATCAAATTGGGTTATTCCATATTTTTTAATTAATTCGTATTGGTCATTCGATTTAATAGTATCTATTTTATACGATTCAATTACTTCTAAGGCACCAAAATTTTTAGTTTTTGGAAAAACAACTTTGTCGTTTTTATTGACCGCTGTTTTTAAAGTCAATTTGAATTCGGCACCAATTTTTTTCTTGGTTGAATCGATAGATGTTGTTACTTTTTGGGCAAAAAGTGTTGAGGTAAAAAGTAAAAAAAGTATATATATTTTGAATTTCATTATCCTCTGGATTTAAAATATCCTAATAATTTTGTTACATAATTTTCATCAACACGTGTGTTCACGGTTCCTGAACCACATTTAGAAAAAAGTTCTTTAAAAAAAACTACTTTTTTTTGATAGTTTTTTTCGTAATTAATTCTAACCGATTTTGAACTGGTGTCCACTACGATAATTTCTCCCGATTCGGCATCTTCCATTTCTACCATTCCAATATTGGGCATTTTTTCTTCCCGGATATCATAAACTCGAATTCCTGTAATGTCATGCTTTTTTCCAGCAATTTTTAGGGTTTTTTCATAATCATCTTCAACCATAAAATCTGAAATTAAGAAAACAATAGCTTTTTTCTTTTGGGTAGCCGATAAAAATTTTAGGGCTTGCGATAAATCTGTTTTTTTGCTTTTTGGTTGAAACTCAATTAGCTCACGAATGATTCTCAAAACATGCGATTTTCCTTTTTTTGGTGGAATATACAATTCGATTTCATCAGAAAACAAAATCAAACCAATTTTATCATTATTTTGAGTAGCTGAAAATGCCATGGTTGCTGCAATTTCAGTTACAATTTCACTTTTTAATTGATTTTTTGTTCCAAATCCTTCAGACCCAGAAATATCAACCATCAGCATCATGGTTAATTCGCGTTCTTCTTCAAAAACCTTAACATGAGCTTCATTGTATCGAGCAGTTACATTCCAGTCAATAGAACGAACATCGTCACCAAATTGATAGGGGCGCACTTCCGAAAAGGTCATTCCTCGTCCTTTAAAAGAAGTATGATATTCGCCCGAAAAGATATGATCGCTCAATCTTCGGGTTTTAATTTCAATTTTACGTACTTTTTTGAGCAGGTCTTTCGTTTCCATGTTAATAGATTGCAGATTGCAGGTTTCAGATGTTTTGCAAAGCTGCAATCTGAAATCTACCGACTGCTAACTTAATTTAAGGTACTTCAATTTCGTTTACAATTTTATTGATGATGTCAACTGACGTAACATTTTCCGCTTCGGCTTCATAAGTAATTCCAATTCTGTGACGTAAAACATCATGAACAACGGCACGAACATCTTCTGGAATTACATATCCTCGACGTTTAATAAAAGCATAACATTTAGCGGCGATAGCCAAATTGATACTTCCTCGAGGCGAAGAACCAAAACTGATTAAAGGTTTTAGCGATTCTAATTTGTATTTTTCGGGATATCGAGTGGCAAAAATAATATCTAAAATATATTTTTCAATTTTTTCGTCCATATATACCTCACGAACGGCCTCTTGTGCTCGAAGAATTTGCTCTACAGAAACAATTGCATTTACTTTTTCATATGCTCCTTTAAGATTTTGACGAATAACCAGTTGTTCTTCATCCATTTTAGGATAATCAATTACCGTTTTTAGCATAAACCGATCGACTTGAGCTTCGGGCAACGGATAGGTTCCTTCTTGCTCGATTGGATTTTGTGTAGCAAGAACTAAAAATGGTCTTTCAAGTTTGAAAGTGGTATCGCCAATAGTAACTTGTTTTTCTTGCATCGCTTCAAGCAAAGCTGATTGAACTTTGGCTGGAGCTCGATTAATCTCATCGGCAAGAACGAAATTAGCAAAAATGGGTCCCTTTTTTATAGAAAATTCATTAGCTTTGATGTTATAAATCATGGTTCCCACAACATCTGCCGGAAGCAAATCGGGTGTAAACTGAATACGACTAAAACTGCCATGAATTGCTTGAGACAATGTGTTGATTGCCAGTGTTTTTGCTAAACCAGGAACGCCCTCAAGCAGAATGTGACCTTGACCTAAAAGACCAATCAACAATCGTTCTACCATGTGTTTTTGACCTACAATAACTTTGTTCATTTCCATGGTCAACAAGTCAATAAAGGCACTTTCTCTTTCTATCTTTTCATTGATAGCTCTAATATCTAAAGCGGCAACATTTTCTTCCATAAATTCTATTTTTTTTGAGGTACAATTAGGTTCAAAAATTTAACATTTCAAAATTGAATATTTTAACACGAATAGAATGTTAATAATGCGTTAAATCTTGCTAACAAATATAATTTTTAAGGATGATTTATGATTTTGTTTTAGTAATTTTAGAGTTTTGGGTTGACTGTTTTGAAATTTAGATTTTTTTTTAATAGAATAGCAATAGAAAAATATTTTATTTTTGAACAGAAATAACGTTAACTAAATTATGATGTCAAAAGAATATATTAACAATCAAGTAGAACCCCGAAATGCTCAACTTTCACAAATTATTGCCGGAACCATGAATTGGGGTGTTTGGGATAAAAATTTGAGTACAAATGAAATGATACACTTGATAAACATTTGTATTGAAAACAAAATTTCGACCTTTGATCATGCAGATATATATGGAGGCTATACCACCGAAGCTCAGTTTGGGAAGGCTTTTAGCGAAAGCAAAATAGATAGAGGAAGATTACAATTGATTTCGAAATGCGGCATTCAACACACTCAAGGAAGGCAAAATTCTATCAAGCACTATGATTATTCCAAAGAATATATCATTTGGTCGGTTGAAAATTCATTAAAAAATCTTCAAACGGATTATTTAGATGTCTTGCTTTTACATCGTCCAAGTCCGTTGATGGTAGCTGATGAAATTGCGGAAGCGGTTGAAAAACTGAAATCAGATGGAAAAATTATCGACTTTGGATTGTCAAATTTTACAGCCTCTCAAACAGAGTTAATCAAAAGAAAAACGGAAGTACGTTATAATCAAATCCAATTTTCGGCAACGCATCATCAAGCGATGTTGGACGGAAGTTTAGATTATATGCAAACTAACGATATTCGTCCAATGAGTTGGAATCCGCTTGGAACGGTTTTTAGAGAAGACATTGAGCAAACTAGACGATTAAAAAAACTTTTGGTGCAAATGGTTGAAAAATATGGTGTTGGTTCAGATACCATTTTATTAGCCTGGGTTTTGAAGCATCCGTCCAAAACAATCCCAGTTGCCGGAACGGTAAATATTGCTCGAATTCAATCGCTAATGAAAGCCGTCGAATTGACTTTAGATCATTTAGATTGGTTTTCTATTTGGAGTGAAAGTATGGGAAATAAAGTGCCTTAAATTTAGTTTTCAGTCTCAGTTTTCAGTCTCAGGATAGCACTGTAAACGGAGACTGAGACTGCAAGCTAAAAACATGATAAACAAACGTCTTCTTATAAAGAATTTACTTTCTCACAATGATGAGTGTAGTTTTTATGACAAGAAGCGACAGTTAAATTTACATTCTAAAGAAGGAAAAGCAAAGTTTTTGAAACATATTTGTGCGTTGTCTAATTCTAATCCTTCAAATAATTCTTATATTGTTGTTGGCGTTGAAGATGAGAATAATGAAATAACTGGCGATGATTTTTTTGACGACAGCCGCATACAAAATTTAGTGAATGCATTTTTGGAAAACCCTCCGAAAATTCAATACGAAAACGTGCCTTTTCCAAATTTACCTAAAGATAAAGTGGTTGGATTGGTAACAATAAAACCCAAATCTAAAACGTCCTATTTCAAAAAGAACATTCATACCATTTTAGCGAAAACCGTTTTTGTTCGTAGGGGCAGCAATTCGATTCCTACAATCGAAAAGATTCCCTATTCAAAACTCAATATTGAAACTGTTTTAAGCATTGAAAATAGTTCCAGAAACAGCATTTCTAATACACTTGATGGAGTAATTGATTTTGTAAATCAACGCCACAAGGACATGCCTTCAAAATATAAAGTTTTCAAGGAATTATTTGTAATTTGCTGGGCTGGAATTCCTAAAAAAGTTAGAGATAAAACCTATTTTTCTAGGGTAGATATCGAATTGGTAAACGAGCAAATCAAGTTGTTTTATTCTGCACAAGATGATGTAACTATAGACTTTGACGAAAACAGTTTTACCATAACAGAATATATTCCATTAGGAATCAATGACAAAACAAGTTATTATCCATTGGAACAACAAAAACTGTCTTTTTTTGATAATGGTTATTATAAAATTGAAACCGAAATGTTGTTTGAGCCCCCACAATACAACAGGAAAATGATGTTTCATATTTACAATTCTAATATAGCTTTGTTAAATAAATTACATAAAGGCTTAGAATTATCCGAACGCGAAAAACACGATTTAGAAAAAATGCCTTCTACATTGATGATCTGCTACCTTAACGGATTTGAAGAAGCCAAACAAAAATTAATTGACGCCAAAGTTTTTTTTAAACAACATCAATTTACTAATGCCTATATAAATTTTAAAGAAGTGATGCGAATTTTGAGAAAAGTTAAATATAATCGAAACCATGAATAGAACACTTGTAATAGGAGACATCCATGGTGGATTGAGAGCCTTGCACCAAATTATGGAGCGTGCTAATGTTTCCAAAAAAGACACTTTGATTTTTCTTGGCGATTATGTTGACGGGTGGAGTCAATCGCCACTGGTTTTAGATTATTTGATTGAAATTAAAGAAAAACAAAATTGTATTTTTATTAGAGGAAATCATGATGAATTACTTTTAAATTGGTTGATGGATGATTCGGATAACTTTGATGAAAACATGTGGTTCAAACATGGTGGAGAAGCCACCGTTATTGCTTATTCAACTATTTCTGAAACCACAAAAAGAAAACATATTAAATTTCTAAAATCATTACAAAATTATCATTTAGACGATAAAAATAGGTTGTTTATTCATGCTGGATTTACCAATATGAATGGTGTTTTGTATGAATATTTTCCGAAATTATTTTATTGGGACAGAACGTTGTGGGAAACAGCTACAGCTTTGGACGAAAAACTTGAAAAAACAAGTTGGTTTTATCCAAAAAGATTGACTTTATATCATGAAATTTATATTGGTCATACGCCTGTTATAAGAATTGGAAAAACGATTCCAATAAAAAAAGCATGTATTTGGAATGTTGATACAGGTGCGGCTTTTAAAGGGCCATTGACTATTATGGATATTGATTCCAAAGAGTTTTGGCAAAGCGAACCCGTAAATAATTTATATCCTACAGAAAAAGGAAGAAATTAAAATTATTTTTTTTCACGAATTCTTTTATAAAATTTGAAACCGAGCATAATTAAAATCGAAAAAACAATTATTCCAATAACACCATAAATCCAGTTGAAAGCATTTTTTAAAATTACTAAAAAAACCACCGCAAATAAAATAATTGTTGCTCCTTCATTCCATAGTCGCATAAAATTTGATGAATATTTGAACACGTCTTTTTGTAATTGTTTGTAAATTTTATGGCATTTAAAATGGTACAAAAATAACGCCAAAACAAATCCAAGTTTCACGTGCATCCAATCCATTTGTAGCGAAGCAGGCATCAAAACTAACAGCCAAACAGCAAATATAGTAGCTAAAATGGCACTCGGCCACGTAATGATGAACCACAATCGATAGGTCATTATTTTAAATTGCGATAGTAATATTTCTCTTTCTGGCGATGGTTTGTTGTTGGCTTCTATTTGATATACAAATAGTCTGACAATATAAAACAATCCAGCGAACCATGTAATTACAAAGATTAAATGAAGAGATTTTATGTAGTTGTAATATTCCATTTAATTTGTTCGAGTTATGAGATGTAAATTATTTTATTGAAATTGTCAAAGCTTTGACAGTTTGAGAAAACGCTCTAAAGCAAAGGAATTTCAAAAAATAACATAAAAAGTTTTTCTTTAGTTTTATGGTTATATTGACCCGAATAGTAATCAATCCAATTTTTATGCAAAATCTTTGACAAAGATAGGTAACAAAACATTTTCGGCTGATTCAATAAATATTTAAAAGATAAATTTATGTTGTTTTATAATTAGGCACTTATATGTTTTTCAAATTTATAATTTCTTGTTCTGTTAGTGCTCTCCAATTTCCTCTTGGAAGATTTTTCTTTGTTAATCCGGCAAAGGCAACCCTGTCTACTTTTATAACATTGTATTTAAAATTTTCAAAAATAGCTCGAACCACTTTAACGTTTGGAGTTCTAAGTTTTATTCCAATTTCGTTTTTTGGTTCATTTTCAATATAGCTAATTTCATCTACAAATAATCGATGACCATCAAGTGTTACACCTGAAGCAATTTTTTCTAAATCTTCAAATTTCAAATTTTTATCTAAAGTCACCTGATAGATTTTTGGAGATTTTTGATTGGGTAAACTAAATTTACGTATTATATCAGTATCGTTTGTAAAAACCAATAAACCAGTGGTGTTTTTATCCATTCTTCCAATTGGTTGCATTTTTGTATTGGTTGCTCCTTTTATTAATTCCAAAACATTACGATGATCAGCATCATCTTCATTTGAAGTGGTAAAGTTTTTGGGTTTGTTTAATACAAAATATTCTTTCTTCTCAGGATTTAAAGTAGCACCATCAAAATTAACTATATCGCCGGGTTTTATTTTATGTCCCATTTCAATAATCACTTCACCATTTACTTTTACGTTTCCAGATTTTATGTAAATATCGGCATCACGACGAGAGCAAGCACCAGAATTTGAAATATATTTATTCAATCTAATTTCGTCAGATTTTATAGGTTTAGGAAGATTTGGCGAATCTTTTTTAACGATTGGTTTTCTGTTTTGAGACCGTTTTTCCAATGCAGGTTTGGAAGCATTGGTGGTTTTTTTTCTTTCGCTATTTGATTTTCCTGAAGGAGCGCTTTTTTTATTGTTGGAATTGTTCATTACCTTTAATTTTTTGCAAAGTTACTGAATTTTAAACTAAGATTTTATCTTCTAAAATACAACTTTAAATTGGAAATGAAAACGTTCTAAAAAAGTAAATCTTTAGCAAAATTTTGAATAACTTTTATTTAATGAAGGTTTTTGATTTAAATATATTACAAAAAAAGACCTCCAAAACGGAAGTCTTTTTAAAAACATTTGAAAAAGTATTATACTATTCCTTGAGCCAGCATGGCATCGGCAACTTTAACGAAACCGGCAATATTAGCCCCTTTTACATAGTCAACATAACCAGTAGCATCTGAACCATATTTTACACAGGCTGCGTGGATGTTTGCCATAATTCCTTTTAATCTTTCATCAACTTCTTCAGATGACCAACTTAAACGCAAGGAGTTTTGTGACATTTCTAATCCAGAAGTTGCTACACCACCAGCGTTAGAAGCTTTTCCAGGAGCAAATAAAATTTTAGCATTTAAGAAAACCGTAACGGCTTCTGGAGTTGAAGGCATGTTTGCACCTTCGGCTACACAAATACAACCGTTTGCTACTAAAGTTTTTGCTTCGTCTTCGTTCAACTCGTTTTGAGTAGCACATGGCAGAGCTACATCGCATTTAACTTCCCACGGACGTTTTCCAGCAATAAATTTTGCACTTGGATATTTTGTAGTATAATCTGAAATTCTTCCGTAGTTTACGTTTTTTATTTCCATTACATAAGCTAATTTTTCGGCAGTTATTCCATCTGCATCATAGATATAACCTGATGAATCAGACATTGTAACCACTTTTCCACCCAATTGAGTGGCTTTTTCAGTAGCATATTGAGCTACGTTTCCAGAACCCGAAACCACTACTGTTTTCCCTGTAAAACTATCGCCTTTTGTTGCAAGCATGCTTTGAGCAAAATACACATCGCCATATCCAGTTGCTTCTGGACGAATCAATGAACCACCAAAAGAAATTCCTTTACCTGTTAAAACGCCAGTAAATTCATTTCGTAATCTTTTATATTGACCAAACATATAGCCTACTTCTCTACCACCAACACCAATATCTCCAGCAGGAACATCTGTATTTGCTCCAATATGTTTTGATAATTCGGTCATAAATGCTTGACAGAATTTCATTATTTCAATATCTGATTTTCCTTTTGGATCAAAATCTGAACCGCCTTTTCCTCCACCCATAGGTAAAGTTGTTAAACTGTTTTTGAAAGTTTGCTCGAAAGCTAAAAATTTTAAAATGCTTAAATTTACAGATGGATGAAAACGAATTCCTCCTTTATAAGGCCCAATTGCTGAGTTCATTTGAATTCTATAACCCCTATTGACTTGTGTTTTTCCAGCATCATCAATCCAAACGACTCTGAACATTATAACTCGTTCTGGCTCAACCATTCGTTCCAAAAGCATTTTTCCTTCATACTTTTTGTTTTGTTCAATAAACGGAATTACTGTTTCGGCAACTTCTTTAACAGCTTGTAAAAATTCAGTTTCGTTTGGGTTTTTTTTTGCAACCGCTTCGATAAAATTGTTAATACTTTGTGACATAAAATTGTGATATTAATGTTTAAGAAAACGTTTTCGTAATTATTTGACAAAGATACATTTTATAAAAATATAGATGAAATTTTTTTGAAATTCTCATAATTTTTATGTTTTTAATAATATTTTTTGAATATGTTTGAAAAAAATGTTTTTTTTTACATAAATCAATGATTTTTGTTTTTATATACGGGTTTTTTTTTATGTAATATTTGTAGTCCAAAAAAAGAAGTCAAATGGATAGCTTTTTAAAAGAAACAGAATATAGAGTTGTGTGATACAAACTAATGAAGAGTAAAAGAAATTATTTTTAAAATAAATCTATTTTCCTCTCGCTATTATGATCTTTTTTGGAGTTCGTGATTTGCTTCTAGGTTTCGTATTGAAAGATAGAATATAAGGATATCAAAATAGAATACTTATTACGTCCAAACGAATAAAATTTACTAAAACTCATGAAAAAAATCGGATTATTAATAAAGCCGAAATTGAAAAATTGTCGTTTTTATGATACTTCATTATAGATAAACAAAAAAAAACAGCTAACTAATTAAATAACAACCGAATAAGAAGCATGAAAAGATAACAATAATTTTCATCATAGATTAATAATATATTATTATGTATTTTATATATTTGTGCCAAAAGGAAAAACAATTATGTTAAGAAAAAAATTATTACTTTTAATTACTACACTTTTTATGTGTGTAACTTCTTTTTCTCAGTCTGACTATTATGATGAGGTTGGAATTATGGTTGGACCAGCATTCTTTAAATCAGATTATGGAGAGAGAGGTGATTTTGAAAATTTTGTAAACAACAATGGTTTTTCAGTTGGAGTTTTTTATTATTTATCTTTTATTGAAAATTATGATAATTTGAAAGAAAACTTTAAACTAAGATTAGATTTAGGCTATATGAAATGTAATCTAGAGCACTATGGAAGATGGGTAGATGCTTCTCACACTAGTACTTTTGCAAATCAACTTAGAGCAATGAAAGGATCGACCAAGACCATAAATTTTGGAGCCGAAATGGAATATTATCCTTTCAAAACAGATGATTACAATAGGGGAGCACTTTTTTCACCCTATATTAGTTTAGGTTCTCAATTAGGAAGTTATACTTCTAAAGTGTATTCTGAATTAGGCCCTTTAGGAACTCCTGAAACAACGCCTGAAAAATATATGGGTGCCTATAGAAATGATAGCAAATTAGTCTGTTCTTTGACTTCAAGCATTGGAACTAGATATAAGTTATCCGAATATCATTCGCTTATTTTTGATGCTAGAATTCAATATTATTTTTCTGACTGGGTTGATGGTTTAAATCCTTATAGAAAAGTATATACAGAAAACAAAACTAATGATTATTTATTGACTTTAAACTTTGGTTACGTTTATTACTTTAATTAATACAATTAAAAAAAAGCTGTCATATTTATTTGTTGACAGCTTTTCTTTTTTATCTAAAGGCCTGTTCTAAATCGACAAGTAAATCGTCTATATCTTCAATGCCGACACTCAATCGAACTAAATCGTCTGTAATGCCAACTTCAAGTCTTTTATCTTCTGGAATTGATGCGTGTGTCATCAAAGCAGGATGATTAGCTAAACTTTCAACACCTCCTAAAGATTCAGCCAAAGTGAAAACTTTTAGTTTTTCTAAAAACGAAATGGCATCTTCTTTTCTTCCTGATGTGAAAGTAAACGAAACCATTCCGCCAAAACCATTCATTTGCTTTTTAGCAATTTCATGAAACGGATGATTGGGTAAACCTGGATAATACACCTTGGCTACTTCGGGGTGATTGCTTAAAAATTCTACTACTTTCATTCCGTTTTCACAATGTCTTTGAACTCTCAAATGTAATGTTTTAATTCCTCTTAAAACCAAATAACTGTCCATTGGTCCAAGTGTTCCGCCAGTTGCAAATTGTTTAAAATGTAATTCATCAGCCAAAGT